>Ga0172362_10002211_pt1 | contig 16925 bp, 8 predicted proteins | sample LakKivs1_kivu2a2_FD_114534 | JGI IMG/M metagenome (GOLD analysis project Ga0172362, IMG submission 114534) | Sediment microbial communities from Lake Kivu, Rwanda - Sediment s1_kivu2a2 | ecosystem: Environmental > Aquatic > Freshwater > Lake > Sediment | place: Rwanda: Western Province, Lake...
CTCTTTTACCGATGTATCCCATAAGGTTACCTGGGTTTCTTTGTCGTTGTCTTTGAGCGTGATCGTCGTCACAAAACCAAACTCGCCGTTCTCTTTGAAAAACGCTCGTGTCGGTTCCTTTTTTATTAACACGCCTGTAATAACATTCGTTGGTTGTTGTAGAACATCTCCGTTTCCACAGGTTTCAGTTGGTTCAACGTCAAGTAATCCCCATTTCCCTAAATGAAGCTCCACACCACTGTACCCTTGTTTCGTGTACCCATTGATGATTCGGATCTTGGTTCCTGACTGCAGATCCTTGTTCTTCACCAGTTCGATTTCATCATTCCAAAGAACCAGACGACAGGTGCTGGAAGTATCGCTGATCTCAAGGTTCAGGACTTTGCCCGCAGTCCCATCTTTGCGTCGGAACACCTTCACCTCAGCAATACTAGTAATGGTTCCGACCACCACATATTCTTTGTTTGCTTCCAGCTGAGAAAGTGGGGTGATAGTCTGCGTGTTTCTCCCCAGCTCATCAACCAGAAACAAGGCGAGTGCATCTTCGTTAAACAACCCATCATCTGCTATAAATCGTTGTTTGATTTCTTTTTCAAATTCCTTTTTTGTTTTCAAATCGCTGATGAGACTGTACAACTCGTTTTTTGTCTTATGCATCCGAACAAGCAGTATAGAGTGAGTATTCTTATACCCTCGGATGAACAAAAAAAGGGTGATAAAAAAAAGAAGAGAAGGGATGCAAGTAAACTCAAAAGAATTGATCTGGTAGTTGTAGAGATTATTTCATGGTTCGTTTATACGATTGCCCAGTTTTCTTATGATAGGTTGGTTTTTTTGTTTTATAATAATATGCATACCCTTTCCTTGTTTCCCATCTCGCTCCATACGTCCCATGATTCTTTTTATAGTGCTTCATTTTTTTCACCTAAATGCACCCTACGTTCTTCCTCTGAACCTATTTAAAGATACCTTGTAAAAGTGTCAAAATGAAAATTTTGTCTTCTTATACTCCCACCATAAACATTTATACCATATCACCTATCTTGTCTCTGTTGGGGGAAGAACATTATGAATAAGAAGTTACGACCTCTTATATGCCTCACTATAGGTATCCTCTTGTTCTCATTAATCCTGGGCGGGTGTATTACTCCAAAAACATACATGGTTGAAATGAGGGATGGAGTGAAACTAGCCACCGACGTGTATCTCCCGAAATCCACTCAACCACATGGAGTTATTCTCATTCGAACTCCTTACAATAAAAACAGCCTTGTTCTTCTCGGCACCAATTGGGCAAACAACGGTTGGCCACTCGTTGGCCAAGACATGCGAGGGCGCTACGAATCAGAAGGTATTGACACAGTCTTTCGAACAGAGTATGCAGATGGTCCTGACACGATCGTATGGATAGCGAATCAGAGTTGGTGCAATGGGAAGATAGCAACCTTTGGTGGCTCTGCCTTAGGGATAACTCAATATCTTACCGCGGGGGCACATCCTCCTCATCTCGCATGTCAGTATATCCAGGTGGCAACCCCGAATCTCTACAAACATGCGATGTATCGTGGTGGTGCTTTTCTAAAAAACCTGGTGGAAGAATGGCTGAAAGGTCAGGGTTCAACATACATCCTTCCTGATCTGTATGCCCATGAGAATTTCACGCTTGATTACTGGGGGAATACAACGATTGACACGCACTGGGAGGACGTGAACGTCCCTGCTATTCATATCGGAGGATGGTACGATTGTTTCACCCAGGGTATTCTTGATGGGTTCATGGGGTATCACTATCAAGGTGGAGCTGGTGCGCAGGGAGCATCGAAGCTCATTATGGGGCCTTGGACTCATGGAGGCGCACTCAGCACCCGACAAGGAGAACTCACCTATCCTGAAAATGCTGTCGATACGTTTTCTCAGGCACTCTTCTGGAAGATGGTTGATGAGTACACCATGGACGGGCCGACAGAGTATGATCAGTGGCCTGCGGTCTCGTACTATGTGATGGGCGATGTGGACATGATCGATGCGCCTGGGAATGAATGGCGATATGCTGATGGCTGGCCGATTCCGTGTACAGAACGCGCCTGGTATTTCCAAGAAGACGGTGGCTTCGCACCTGTTTTACCGAGTGGTAATACTCCACAGGCCTATGCCTACGACCCAGTAAATCCTGTTCCAACGAGAGGTGGAGGGAACCTTAACATCGCTGCTGGTCCGTACGATCAACGCCCGGTGGAAAACCGTAGTGATGTCCTTGTCTTCACCAGCCAGGTTCTCACCGAACCATATGAGGCGACCGGTCCGCTCCACGCTCATCTCTACATTTCATCAGACTGCCCTGACACTGATATCACTGTGAAACTCACAGACGTGTATCCGGATGGACGATCCATGATTATCACCGATGGGATCCTTCGGATGAGAAACCGCAACGGTACTGATCATTGGGAGTTCATGCAACCAGGGACGATCTATGAGATTGATGTTGACCTCTGGAGTGTCTCCTATATCTGGAATAGCGGACATCGCATCCGTGTCGATGTTTCATCGTCCAACTACCCCCGTTTTCTGAATAATCCAAACACCGCTGATGCTTTGTATCAAAACACAACCTCGGTAATTGCGCACAATACTCTGTATGTTGATCCTCTTCATCCTTCTTGTCTCATCCTCCCTGAAATACCTGGAGGAGTACCAAGCCTGCCACCGGAAAAACCGGAGACAGCTTCAGGACCAAGCTCTGGTCGCGTAGGAACATCATATACCTATTCGAGTCGTGCAACAGACCCAGAAGGACAACCTGTTTCCTTGTTGTTCAACTGGGGTGATGGTACCTCAAGCGGATGGTGTGGTCCTTACGAATCTGGAGCAATAGTACCAATCAATCATACGTGGGCACAAAAAGGAACGTATAATATCACCGTGAAAGCAAAAGACAGTAATGGAACACAGAGTGCCTGGTCTGATCCTTCTATCGTGAGCATGCCACAAGAACAACGGTTTCCAGGCGTGATGTTTTCTTCTGTTCTGAAACACCTCCTCGATCGGTTTCCCTTCCTGAAACGCCTCCTGTCCGCTTTCCCCTTGTTACAAGAACTCCTAGGGACATGAGAGTACGGTGATGCTGTGTCAGTTTTCTCCTGTTGACCTCTATTATAATTATCAATAAATTATATATATACTGGAAGAGTACTTATTGTAAGGAGCCTACCTTCGGTATCCTCCTGTGAGATCTATGAGAAAAAAGGTTATTGCTGTCATCCTGATTGCTCTTCTGATCGTTGAACTCGTGGTTGGTGCGTTTCTCCTGTTCGATATTCAGGTGCTGAGCTTCCCAAAAACAACGATCTCGGTTGATATCGTGGAAATCACCCCTAATGAAGTCTTCCTGCGCCATACTATCGAGATTCATAATACAAACGCCTTTGATGTGATTGTAAAGGATTTCGAAATTGAAGCAACCACAGATACAGGCGAAACCGTGGCTACGATCATAGAAAATGGTGGCGTGATACCCTCAAACGGGAATAAAACGTTCTCTGCTGATGATAGCCTTGCGTTTCATGGTGCTGTTCCAGATCTTTTAACAAGCACGGTCACCGGCACGATAGGTTTCAAACTCTTTGGTATCATCGAAAAAACCCTTCCTCTAGATATCACCGTGCTCACGACCTTTAAAGACGTCATAGAACAGATTGTACTTCCAACGGCGCATATCGGTGTTGAATTTGGTGATATCTCCAGTACTGATATTGAACTGCTCGCAACCATTGATGTGTCAAATCCTAATACTGCGTTTGAAATGTCCCTCTCTGATGCGTCGATGAGCATCGAAACAGACACAGGCGATGTGGTTGGAGAGTTCCAGATCGATGATGTGCTCATCCCCGCAGATGGTTCGGTAACAACCCATGGCCAAGGGTACGTTCTTCTTGAGGCACTTGATGCCAAGAAACTCCTCGTGACCATCACCGCAAACGCTGGTGTGAACATCGCTGGTCTGTCCAAAACACTGCCGTTCAACAGTGAAATGGAGATAACCCTTCCTCCGATTCAGGATTATTTAACAAAAGATGCACCTCTAGAGCTTGCCATCGGGATTGATTTTAAACTTGCAAAAGGCGGTCTTCTTGGTGACGTAACCCTTGAGCTTGATAACCCGACGAAACTACCATTGTACGCTCGTGATATCGTGGTTGAGTACTATGCAGTTCGGGGTGATGAAAAAACCTTCCTTGGCAACAGCATCATCGGTGATGGAGAAATATCAGCGCAGAATCTCACGATTTTCAAAGGAGAAATCCTGCTCCCTCTTACTTCAATTTTCAAACCATTATCGGGAAGCCTGTTACCCGATTCGTTGTTCGCTCGTTTAAACGTGAACCTCTCCATAGCAAGCTTGAATCAATCATTATGGGTCGCGCTTGGTTCCTACACCGATTTACACATATTAAAAACTTTAAAGTAAAACGATGTCTGGATCAATGGTGATGTCGTACTTTTACTGCCTCACCATAGTTTGACTCATTCATCTCTCGGCCGTTCATGAGGGCGACACCGACCGCACACACACCCTTGTTTTTTCTAATGATGACGTCATCTCCGATTCTAATCGACGGGTCAGCATCCTTAATTCCTGGGGCAAACACCGAGCCTTTTAACGTGAAATCACTGTAGATATCGGCCCAGTAGTGTTCTGCTGCTGCGAGACGTTCTGCCCCCTGCAGGGTGAGTGAAATCATGCCTCGTTCTTCTGTGATCATGCCGAGCTGCGTGCTGTGGTCCATGATTTTTTGGTACGGGTATTTCCCTTGAATAATGCAGTTGCTGAGGAGCTCATCAGCAATTTTTTCTCCGAATTGATACGAAGCAAGAAGTCTCATGTTTTCAAGAGCACGATTTTTTACAGTGACGCGGTCGTACATCCTGGTCACCTTTTGTAGCACCTCACCGAGCTCGTTGAGTGATCGGTCTGAGGTGGGGCTGTCAAGGCAGGTGCACACCGGGTTTGGAATAATATCATGGAGAAACGTTTGGAGTGACTCAGGCAGGTGCATCACAACAGAATCATAATGATTGTTCTTCAAATAATGCTGAAGGAGGGTTCGTATCATCTTTTTTTCGTCCTCATCCCAATGTCCAGTGACCGCAATATCATACGCTGAGGCGGGGTAGGTGAGTTCGAGCTCTCGTGGGACAATACCAAGGGGGGAGGTCACAATCATCTCATGGACGACCAAGGGGTTTTCCATGCTGAGCAAGCGTTCTCTGAAGAGTTTATGGGACGGGGAGAAGGAGTATGGTTTTTTTGCTGAGCAGGGAAGAAGCAACAATACATGTGTGCTCTTTGGTTTGTTACAACATTCTACTATTCGTTCTTGGAATCGGCGAACCTCAGGTCTGCTCAGTGATTCTTTGGTGGTGGCAAGGAGCATGGTTTTTCTAGTGATCGGTATACGTTCTTCAAGAAACTGATAGTGATGCAGGTCAAGAAGTCGGAGCATGGCTGACAGCTGGGGATCGGCTCGTACTCGTGTTTCAACAAGCTCTCGAAGTCCTCCAGTAGTAATTGCGTTTCGTATGAGTTTTATCTCACTTGTCAATCGATAATAATTATGAGAAAGAATGTGTTCAAAGCTCATCGTTGAACTATCTTTCTTGATCGTCGAACACGAGGGGCAGTGGCAGGGAAGTTCACGTAACTCACTTTTTTTATACGCTCCCGTGGGGAACAGTAATATGCCATGTCGTGCAGCAAGGAACGCGGAGAACGAATCAAACAGATCAACACCCATGTAGGCGAACAATGCCATCGTCATGGGAGTACCAATGCTAGGAAGGTAGATGAGTCGTTGGTAGCCAACCTGCTTGCGCAGATACACCATGTAGTCGACGAATGCTGATTGTTGAGAAGAGAGTTGACGTGCATTAGCTATGATAAATACCATGGCGTTCTTTTGTTGCGCAAGGTCATCAATCATGTCTTTTTGAGCGGGGATAAGACAGCAATCACCTTGTTGTTTCTGATGTCGTAACGCTTCACGATGAAGCCCTAGGGGGACATCCTTTTGGTACAAAAGATACTTCTCAAGGCAGCATCCTTTCTTCTTGTTTTTCCCTGAAAAAAGACTGGTTCCAATCCGTATGACTGGTTTTTTTTCTGCCTTTGTCGTATCCGTAATATGAATATCAGCAAAGGAGGGAGCACGGCATCGGGCTGTGTCGACATACAGGATGTTTGGTGTCACCACGGTTTTTTCTTTGATGGTGAGTTCTCCAACCCGTGCAGGTCCGTCTCGTTTCTGTACCGAAAATTGCATTAGAGACGATATGGAGAGGTCTTTAAAGAAGATTTGGCATTCAGGGAAAATACTATTTTAAACTTATGAATGATATCTCTCCTTAAAAAGGAGAGTAACTATGGTATATTGGAAGAAATGGAAGTCGTTAATAGGCGGAGGACTTGGTTTTCTCATTCTCGGGATTTTTATGACCGTTTTATATGTCATCTTCCCTGGAGATTCACTCGGGAATAAGGGACCAGCAGGAGTGTGGATCATCTATGGTGCATTGTTCTTCATCATCGCTATTGTCATGCTCGGATTAGGTTTTTTCTTAAGCCACAAACCTGAGAATTCGTAGCTTATTTTCTGCTCAGATATTCACCGAAAATCGCAATACTTATACCTATGATGAAAAAAATCCATGGTGCGTATGTTTCGATTATACCAACAGTATGCGTAAAATAATATATGATACCTGACAAAGTAAATAAAGGAATTAAAGCAATGAGGATTCCTATGATGATTAACCATTTTCCTAGCTTTGGATTTTCCATATTCCTCACCACCAAGAAGAATCTTATAAAATGATAAGTATCTTTCTATGATTTTTTTTTAATGTCTGAAGTACCGCTGCCCGGTGAACACCATGGGTATGTTGTGTTCGTTTGCCGCTTGGATGACTTCTTGGTCACGGATCGATCCGCCTGGTTGGATGATTGCTTTCACCCCTGCTTTGACCGCGACATCGACCGCGTCTCTGAAGGGGAAGAAGGCGTCACTGGCCATGGTCGATCCTTTGATGTTCTCTTTTCCTTTGTTGGTCGCAATCCAGGCTGCATCCACCCGGGATGTCTGTCCACCACCGATACCAACCGTCCTGGTTCCTTTCACAAAGACGACAGAGTTTGATTTGATGTGTTTCACGCAGCGTACCGCAAAATCCATGGTTTTCAGATCCTCTTTGGTTGGTTTGACAGTAGTTACGGTCTTCCAGTTTTTCTGGTCCTCAAACCAGGTGTCTCGCTCCTGGGCAAGGTAGCCTCCGACGACGCTGCGGATGTCTAAACCGTTTCTACTATATTTTTTTTCAAGGTCTGGTAACTCGAGGACACGGAGGTTTTTCTTTGCCTGGAAAATCGTTTGTGCTTCATTGCTCAACCCTGGTCCGATGATGACTTCGAGGAAGTATTTGGAGAGTTCTTCAGCGACTTCTTTGGGAATGGTTCGGTTGAAGGCGACAATGCCTCCGTATGGTGAGTTCACATCAGTTGCGTATGCGTCCTTCCATGCTTGATGAAGGCTGCCTGCACAGGCGATACCGCAGGGTGTTGCGTGTTTGATGATGACGCAAGTAGTTTCAGTGAATTCTTTGATGCATTCGATAGCGCAGTTCGCATCAAGGATGTTGTTGAACGACAATTCCTTTCCTTGGAGCTGGGTTGCATTCGCGATACAGGGCTCGTGAATCGGTGGCAACGCTTGGTAGAATGCTCCTTTTTGATGCGGGTTTTCACCATAGCGCATATCCTGTTTTTTTCTCAGGGTAATAGTAAAATCATGAGGAAGAATTTCTTTGGTCCACTGGGTTCGTAGGTAGTTGGAGACCAGGCTGTCATATTGTGCGGTGTGTGCGTACGCAGCGATCGCAAGGTGTTGTTTCATCTCAAGCGTGATTGCTTTTTTTGTTTTGAGTGCAGCGATGATCTCCGGATATTGTTTTGGGCTTGTCACCACGAGAACGTCTTGGTAGTTCTTTGCTGCTGCGCGGATCATGGACGGTCCGCCGATGTCGATGTTTTCGATGACCTCCTCCATGGTCACCGTTGGTTTTTGAATCGTACTTTCAAAAGGATAGAGGTTACAAATCACGATATCAATTGGTTGGATATGATGTTGTTTCAACGTGTCCATATGGTTCTTATTCTTCCGTTGTGCAAGGATGCCTGCGTGAATCATAGGATGAAGGGTTTTGACTCTCCCGTCGAGCATCTCAGGAAAACCAGTATATGCGGAGACTTCTTTGAAAGGGATCCCTGCTTTCTGCAGAGTAGCTGCGGTTCCCCCTGTGGATAGAATCGTGATTCCGAGAGTTGAGAGCTCTTGTGCTAGGTCGACGATACCCTCTTTATCAAAAACGCTTATCAGAGCTGTTCGATAGTTCATTACTCTTACCTAGCACACATTAGTAAGAAGCTCATAAACGTTTGGGTCACGACAGTAGTTCCGAAGGTAGGATAGGAAGAGCATAGAACTGGACAAAATTGGTGGTTGTAGTCATTCTAAGGAGACCCCTATGGAGTAAATTAATGATTTGACAGGGTAAAAACATACTTAAAAATCAAAAAACAGAGGATAGAAATCTGATGTTCACTAATTTAAAGTCGATAATAGAAGTTGGAGGGCATATACGTTATCCTCCGGGATCAATTGTATATAGTACAGTTCCAAAATATTTTGATGTGATAAGATGATTTTCTTTGGCATCTCCAAATAAGGCAAGCCAGACCATGATGTCCGCAAGAATCCAGAGATTATAGAGCAATACTGAGAACATGAAGTAGAATAATCTGATGAGATAATTCTTTGAGGTTGTCTTTGGAAGGTAGGAATGTTTCTTAACTCGATAGCTTGTTTCTATCCCCCAACGCTTTCCATAAAGAATGAACAATCGATCTGCTAAACTTACATCGTTTTCTTCGAATGTTTCGTTTGTGGCAAACGCTCGTTTCACCATCGCTCCATTGTTATCCTCTTCTTTAACGATCACTAGGTTGAATGTGACATCTTTCATTTCAAAACCAGTTATAATTGAAGGTGCAGTAGTGATTTTTAACGCATCCCTCACTGTTGAATAATGAGAGCAGGGCATGAGATATTTCAGATGGAGATTATTAAAAATTTTGATAGAATACGAGTCACAAAATCCTCGGTCAACATATACTCTTCGTATCTTGATCCGTTCAAGAACATAACCTAATAGTTTTCTAAGGATTTCTTCTTTTTTATCAAAAGGTCCAACTGGCAAAGCCAAGAGTGTAAATCGCTTTCCAGATTCTACAATATTAATAGTAGCGAACTTGTAGCATTTCGATGTCCCACGCTCGGGTTCCTTTCCAACAACCATTGGTGCACTGCGGTCACCGTAGAAATGCCATTCTGTGTAGTCGATAGCGACATCGTAGTGTTTTCTGATATCGAACAGATTGATTTTTCGTGTCATATCCCAAACAATTTCAAATATTGTAGTGAACATCCTATGGAGATTCTTTGTATCTGTGTAACTCTTCAGATGATACAAAAGTGTGTCCGCATCTGGATTCTTCTGCCCTCGAAGCTCCTTGTATGTTCTACTGCCATTTTCAGCGAAATCCTTGGTCATGCCCATGTGGATTAAAAGGTCGATGAATTGATTCTTTTTGTAGAGCGTGTTATTTTTCAAATTTAAGTTAATGAATGGTGCAAACCGTTTCTTGAACAATCTGCATATTTCTTTGGTTTTATCATTCTTCTGATAATACTGGTTTCGTTCTTTGGTTTCTTTTTCAGGTTTTTCGGGTTGATATGTGTTTATATCGAGGAGTATACCGAATTTTTCTGAGATCTCCTCGATTTTATTTACTATGAATTTTATAAGATCATTGGTTCGTTCATCAAGAATGTGATTCACAAAATAACCGATCTGTGTTCTATCTGGCGTTTCGGTGAAACCAAGTTTGAACTTTTCAGAAGGTTTTCTTCTAAGATATTTTGTGAGTTTTGTATGGAACTTTATTCCTTTGAGTTTCTGGAATATAACAAGTTTTAAGAGTGACTCATAAGGAAATTTAATCTTTCGGTATTTGCATGTTTGAAAATGTGTTACATCGAATTTTTTCAGGAAGTCAGCTATCTTGATGTTCTTTTGTTCTTTGAACGTCTCAAAGGTTTTATAAATCTCCAGTCCTATGGTTTCTTTGGAGATCTGTTTGCTATCTGGCATTCATGGTTTCCTGCCAAGGGGGAGTGTCGCAATTACCCTTGGAAATTTACTCACTAGTAATTAACTAATAGTAGTATACCTTAAATACCTTTTTAGTAATAGTTAAATACTAGTAGTAATATAATTCAAATCAATGGCAAAAATCACCCTGCAAGGATACCAATGCGAGCGATGTGGGCATGCTTGGGTACCACGAAATAAGGATGATTATCCCAATGTTTGCCCAAAGTGTAAAAGCGCATACTGGGATAAACCACGAAAAAAAACTAATTGACCAGATATCTATTTATCAGATTGGTCTGTCTACTCAAAGAATTTATTTCATTGAGCCAACAGTTGTCGTAAAATTGGAAATGCATAAGGGTGATTTTCTAGAAATCGTTCTATTAATTGAAAGAATGTTTCATCGAATAGGTTATTGCGAATTGGTACTCGTATCTTAAATGTTCCCCAGTTGCTCTCTGCACCAAGAGTATCCCTTGCTTTAACTTTTATAGTATAACTTCCTTGAAGCAGCCATTTGTGATAACCATAAATGGTTTCCCCAGAACCAAAATCACCTGTCCAATTATATGTTTGGCCATCCCCCCAATCAACATAATACGAGATGGGATTGAGATCATCATCCGTAGCACTGAAATAAATAGCGATAGATTCCCGTACATGAGCTTCGATTGGCCCAGTGATACTCGGTGTATTAGGTGGAATATTCGATACAACAGGACCAAAAACATGTAAATGACCCCAAATATCACATTGTCCACTACTTGAGGAACAGATATAAACAGTTCCATCAGAACCAATCACCGCAGAAGATCGAACTAATTGATTCGATATAATCTTCCTCCATTTCAACGTCCCATTCAAATCCAAAGCGAGAATCTCACCACCACCCAACATATCTATATCAATATTATTCCCGATATACACCGTGCCATCATCCGAAATCGCAGCTGTTGAGCCCCAGACACCATCACCAGACCGCAAAGGAAAAACCCAGCGAATCGTCCCATTCGGCGAAACAGATGTGATTCTGCTATCCCAGACACCGAAATACAAATTCCCATCTTTATCTAATGAGGGGCTTGCACGCATTCCCCCGACCATCACACGCCATTTCATCGTCCCATTTTGATATAATGCATACAGATAACCCTCATCGGAGCCACAATAAATTGTTGTTCCATCAGCTCCAATTGTTGGTGATCCATGTACCCAGCTTCCAGTTAGAAATTTCCACTTCAAGGTTCCATTCGGATATACCGCGTAGATATAATGATCATGGGAGCCAAAATAAACAATACCGTCATCGTCAACCGCTGGTGTCGATTGAACAAAATCATCAGTTAAAAATCTCCATTTTAAAGTGCCATTGGAATATCGGGCATCAACGCCCTGATGATGACCAAAATAAATTACACCATCCTCATCTATGGTAATCGAAGTATCAACTTCCGGGGTTAGACATCTCCACTTCTCAGTACCATTTGGATTCACTGCTTCTATATAACTTCCAAATGCGGTACCAATATAGATGACACCATCCGGGGCAATCGCAGGTGAACTTCCAAAATCTCCTAGCCCCCTAGCCGCGGTAAATCTCCATTTTAAGTTTCCATCTGGATATATTGCATAAAAATCACCTGATGCATCTCCAAAATAAACAGTACCATCATTTGCAATGGCTGGGGAACCATCACACCAATCACTAGCAGAAAAGCGCCATTTCTCTATACCAGGATTACTAGCGGTACCATATGGACTTCTACCTAAGTGTTCTCTATTATATCCTTGCATTGGCCAGGGATGATCGAAGATATTTTCGGGAGATGGTTTTACTTGCGGTGATTGCACTTTTATTTCAGAAATATAATTTTCAGATAAAGTAGATATATGATTTTCAACATATTCTTTTATTGAAGCATAGTTTGCGTATTGGGGGAAATTTTTATCAATATTCTTTAATTCATTTACAATTGTGTCGTTATTATTAATCTGAGCAGTTACCGGCAGAATAAGAAAAATGCATAATACTCCAATTGTTATAATCAGTTGATGATGAGATTTGTTTAACATATTGATTTCCCCCACTTTCAATATATTCCCAGTTCTTTAAATATCTTTCCATAATTCATCTCCTTATAATGTTATAAATATACTATTTAAAAAAAAAAAAAAAACGTTTGTATCTAAATTTAATAATATATGAAAAATTTTAAATATAACGATAATTATTACAATCAGTGGGAGAGGTCTATATGAGACGGAAAATTCTTGGAATATTGATTTGTACAATAATTATATGCAGCAGCCTTATCGCTGTTTTTAATAGATTTGAAGTAACAGCTGAGATAGTTGGAGGCGATAGTATAAGCGATATCGGTTTGAATATGAGCTATCTCTGGGAGACTATTAATCACGTCGCAAATATTGTCCATACTTCTTATAATAATGGCGAATTGAGGAAAGGAAGATTCTTTGGTTCGGATGGTGATCGTGACACAGCTCAATATTTACAAGATGAACTAAATTCTTCTTTTGGAAGTGAAAATGTTGAAAAAATACAAATTCTTCCTATAAACGAGTCAAAATATGAATCTAACTACTACACAGATGTCTTCGATGTTATTGCAGATCAATTATATATAGCTCATCCAGATTTTTTATCACAAACCGGTTTGTATAACAGGAATATTTCATCCAATGATTTTTATCCGCTTGTCTCTGTTTGGGATATTTATCCAAATGAGAACAAGACTTTCGTCATCAATAATTCCCGAGTAATAACTTTACACGATATGAATACGAACTATCCGAACTGGCTTCAAGGAATCAATCCGTATAATATGTCATATACAATGTTAAATGATTATGATGTGGTTATGGGAGATATTACCTATATTTCGATTAATGATTCCATGCCTATACATCAAAATTATACCACAATTTTTCTTCTTGATGAGACTGAAGAATGCGATAATAAAATTGACAATATAACAAATGCATCCGGAGTTATTCTCATTCATGATGATGAGAGGGGCCATACATATCAGCAATCTTCACAATGTAATTTTTCTGTTGTCCGGATTAGTTCGTCAGAAAACAACATTTCCTTGGTGAAACAGCTACTTGAAAATGAGACACCGGTTCTCGTTGATAACACAATTTATGAAAATAAATTAACATTTGTCCACAATTTCAGTACGCCAACTTGTTTCCCTAATTATAATTTTTCCATCGTATATAATTGGTCTATTGCAACTCGACCAAATGATACTTTTTATATTGCATCACGTTGTGTAGCAATATATCTAAGAGATAATTTTTTTCATCATGGGAATAGTAGATATCCAAGAATTATTTTATATGATGAGGTAAATCAAGACACACATAACATGTTTCCGTATGCTAAGAATTGGTACCGTTTTAAAGGAATTCGAATGTTTGCCCTCCCCGGTTTTTCTATTAATAGTACGATAGGGGAATTTCTAATGACAAACCACAATAACGAGAGTAATAAAATATCTGGGTATATACAGGAAATTTATCGTCATGAAGACCACGAGAGCATTCCTCCAGAGCCCGCCGTGATAACGTACGATGTCGCCGCATACTTGAATATTTCAAAGAGCCCGCAAGATAAAAAAATCCTTATATCAAATAGATTTGATGCTATGATGGGTGAATGCCCAGCAGACTCAGGTTGTGGGACAGGAGTTGTCCTTGGTATTGCGAAATATTTCAAAGAAAATAATATATTACCAAAATATAATTTAACTTTTTTATTTACGACCGGTGAAGAAGTCGGTTACCGAGGCGCTCAATATTATAGCGATCTGCATGATGATGATAATATTATTCGTTGGATTGGTTTTGATCAATTGGGATTTTACGGGGATAATACATATCTTGAAAATATATTCAAAAATGCAACTGATTTAGCGATTTGTTGGCAGATACTGAATGATACTCATTATGAGGAAAGAACAGGATATTCACCATCTAAAAACGAATTAGCTCCTGGAAGTTATAATTCTAATGGTTTAGGCGCCGGTGTAGAGGATATTGTTTTTTATCAACGAGATATCAATTGTGATACGATCCTTATCCATAAAGAAGGAGATTGGAATTATCATCACCGACGGGGTTTGAATCTAACACAAGGGGACGTCTTAACTAATATCGATCGAAATGACATTAATGTCTCGTTCGAACTCGGATTAAATATCAGTCGATATTATCTTATTAATCCTGATTGTTGGTTCAGCAACGTCACCTTTGGAGCATTTGATTCACCAAATGACGGTGACACCCTCAACGATTCCATTAGAGCAAATTTCACGCTTCATACCATTCTTCCTCAAGATCTCAACCAAGTACAATTAGACCTTGGATATGAATACGAAGAATCATCAGGATTTTTAACTGATGTGGATAGAGTAGATTACCTAGTGACGTCTGACGGTGAACAAGAATCGTATGTTTTCACGATTCCTGACAACGTGGCGGTCATGAATTATTCTCTTGGCTTCAAACTCTATAATTCCACAGGCAGAATCAATAAAATCGTCTACGGAAGTGAATCATCGAATTATAATGATACTAGCGGAAGCTCTCAGTGGTACACCCTCTATCATCCATTGGGATACACGAAAAAGGGAGAAAACTCGCAGAGCATTCATGATCGGATCAGTGGATCAATGTTCACGGCAAACGAAAACGCCAGAGCAGACAACATCACCGCGTGTATCAATCTAAATTTCATGTCACCAGGACCCTATCAATGCATGATCTATCGGGCGAACGACTCTACACTCATCGGGACAACCACTGAGGATTGGTATTCACTTCCACAGGAAGAACCTGTATCTTCCACTTGGTGGGCGGTCTTCAATTTCACCGGAACCAAACCACTTCTCGAAAAAGGAGTCCAATACAATATCACCTGCTGGGGTGCGAACGACTATTCAAGAGTCACGTATGATGATTCAGGTACTGAGGACACAGGAGCATATGATGAAGACACCTACGGTAGCCCTCCGAATCCAGCGAGCTTTACCACTGAATCTCGTTACTACTCCTTATACTGTGGTTATACACCAGATGCTCTTCCACCAGACATCAATAACGTGACCCAGAACCCAGAGATAGTCGGATTTGGAGGAAATATCACGATACTTGCGAATGTCACTGATGCAGTCAGCGGCGTTGACGTGGTAAAGGTCAACATCACCTACCCAGATGATACCCATGGAAATTACACCATGATCCATATGAGTGGAGATCGATATCAGTACATGTTCAATGACACCTGGCTTACAGGGCAATATAATTACACGATCTGGGCGTACGATAACCTGAGTAATGCAAATTGTTCTTCAGGGCATCACTTCCATGTTTCCGCGGACGCAACGATCTCTGTTCAGACTCTTCAAGACACATTTTATCTTGATGCATACGTCAACCTCACCGATCCACCCGGAGGCGGAGGAGAAAACACCAATGATTACTTCGGCGAACCAGACATTCCGGAAGCATTCAATCCCATCATCACAGAAGATGAACAAACAATTACTGTTGATAATCGCGATGGACTTATCTGGGTCTTCCACAAAAACACAGGCTACAACGAGATCTGGCACAACGGCACCAGACTCATCAACCAAGAACAATGGACACTCCAGCACCAGCAAAACAGTGAATGGACAACCCTCGGAACACCAGCACAAATCATCGTAGAACAACCAGAACCCTACCATGTGATTATCAAACGAATGTACTCAAATCAAATGGACACAGAATATACTATTAGTTATGAGTTCTACGGTCAGTCACGCACGAAAATAAAATTTGATGGTACTATCGGTGAGATGAACAGTTATCGACTCCTATGGAATGTATCCAGGATTAATACGGATTTCACCGAATCGAATACTAATGATCACTATGCCACGATCTGGAACACGGGTGAACAGGGTTTTGTCTTCGACTACTCCGACGTCTACCAAACCATGGGCGACATCACCACGGTGGAAACACAACACACGCAAGATGGCTACACTATTGAACAAATATTCAATCTCGGGCTCCTCACACCAGGACATTACACGCTCGATCCATCCTTTGGTTACACCACGCAGGGTGGTTCTGGTTTGTCGATTGGAAACAGCATCCGAGGCAGCTGGTTCACCTGCCCGTCTGATGGTGTCGCAACCAGCATTCGAGCATACATCACCCACACTGGTCTCGGTGGAGGAAGCACCAATGGGAAATGCGCCATCTACCGATACAACGCCGACAATGACGCAACAGATTTGATTGGTGAAACCAACCAGATCTCACTCAGCGGAGCGGGTTGGATGACGTTCACGTTCACCAACGGACCAACACTCACCGCTGGGACCAAATATTTCCTGGTCGCCTGGGCATCATCATCAATCCTTATAGTGGATAATCTTGCGTATACCACAGAGACGAGTAAGGGTATTGCGAAAACATCGACCACCTATGGCACATGGCCAGACCCCTTGACCGGTGAGACCGGTGTCGATCATAAGTATTCGATTTACTGCACGTATAACGCCTCACCCATAATCAGCAACCCCTCACCGGCGAATGGTTCCGGGAATATCTCCCGATATCCAACTATGCACGTCAAGATC
>Ga0172362_10002213_pt1 | contig 16914 bp, 18 predicted proteins | sample LakKivs1_kivu2a2_FD_114534 | JGI IMG/M metagenome (GOLD analysis project Ga0172362, IMG submission 114534) | Sediment microbial communities from Lake Kivu, Rwanda - Sediment s1_kivu2a2 | ecosystem: Environmental > Aquatic > Freshwater > Lake > Sediment | place: Rwanda: Western Province, Lake...
AGTACTCTCCAAGAGCGCCGGCCTGAACGATGACGGTGCTGCCCTGTATCACGGGCTCGAACAGCGCCGTGTGGCTGTGGCCGCCTACGATTACGTCGATCCCCTGAACCGCCCGCGCCAGCTTCCGGTCTTCGTCCACGCCGGAGTGACTCAAGTCCACGATGACGTCAGCGCCCTGCGATTCCAACTCACCTACCATCTGGCGGGCCGTTTCCTCCTGGTCGAGGAACTGCATATCCCCGGCATCCCCCATCGTCAGGACGGCATCTTTGCCTACAATGCCGAACACTCCCACCTTCAGGCCGTTTTGCAGCTCAAACATGCCGGTGTTCCTGTATAGTCCCATGGCAGCCAGCGGATGGTCCGATGGCGCCTCCGTGTTGGAGGCCAGCACCAGCGTTTCCTGATGGGCTTCGGGGTAACCCGCCTCCAACAGATATTGGGCCAGGACATCAGAGCCGTAGTCATACTCATGATTGCCGATGGTGACGGCATCATATCCCATCTCCTGCATTATGGTGAGTTCCGGGGCGGAACCGTTGAGGGCCAGCCAGGCAAAAGGGCCGCTTCCCAGGAAATCACCTGCGTCAAAGAGAAGCACCGGTTCATCTTCACCGGCTTTTGTCTCCCGGATTTCGTTCACTGCCGTAGCCAGCCGGGCGAACCCCCCGATAGCGCCGTCTTCCTCTCCGGGATAGTAGTCCACAGCCGGGGAATGCGGTATAAGCTCGGAATGCATATCGTTGGTATGGAGTATAGTAAAGTGGAGCTCGCCGCCTTGGCCCTGGTCGCCCTGCAAAGCTCCTGGAAGTGTCACGAATGAGGCAATCACCAGGATGGCGGGCAGAACTAGCAGCCGCTTGCCTATACTCAACCAATGGTTTTTGTTACACATCAGATATCCCCTTCTTTCCCCAACTCCGCCCGAAAACCGGTCCTGCAAATGATAACATACACCAATAATCTTTCGCGGGCTATAATAGCTGGCTTGCAGAAAGGCCGGTCGGCGCAGCACACCGGGATTCGCCGACCACTCGGGTCTGGCGGAACGAGCGGCATAGATTGTACCTGCCGGGCGGGCCTCGCGAAAACGTACTTCAAGGAGTGTGACCTATGGGAAGAAAAAGACTCTATATATTGTGCGGCTGCGTGCTGCCACTGATGATTTGCTCCGGTCTGGTCTATTCCATGTTCTCTCTCTATATGGGCGATGTGCTGGGAGCGCCGAGGACGCAGATCGGCTTGATCTATATGGTCGGCTCCGCCGTCGGCCTGATATTCGGGCCGCTTCTGGGAAGGATATCGGACCGTTTTGGCCGGAAGCCGGTCATCCTCGGCGCCATGGGCGCCTTTGCCGTGATTTTCGTCATGTATTTCAAGGTGCAGGGTTACGTGCCGGTGTACGGCATACAGCTGCTCGAAGGCGCCGCCTGGGTGGCCATCGGCGCTTCGGTAACAGCCTACGTAGCCGACGTCATCACCGAAGATAAGAGGGGTTGGGCCATGGGCGTCTATCAGCAGACGATATCGGTCGGCTGGATGATAGGTCCCGCTTTCGGCGGTTTCCTCTCGGAGCTTATCGGTTTCCGCCAGATATTTCTTGTCGGCGCGATACTTGCCGCCATAGGCTTCGTCCTGGTGTTGCTGCTGGTGAAAGAACCCCGCCGCCAGCCAATCGGCGCGCCGCAAGAGGCCCCCTCAAAGGAGCCGGTGCCGTGAGAAATCAACCGAAACCCTGACGGTGCCTACCCGATCTTCACAGGACCATGTAGACCTTGTACTCGACGCCTGCCGGTGTGAGATCGCCCGTACCCACAGCGACGATACGATTCAGCCAGGCATATTTCTTGGCCCCTGTCTCAACGGCAACCGTGACGCGGAAGTAGTATTGTGATGAATCTACGGATTGACCCGTCATCGACTTGATGGCAACGTCAGTGGTCATTTCGTTCACACCACTGAGACGGCAATATATCAACTGACTGTCACTGGTGCGCAAGACGCAGCGAACGTCGACTTCCACCATCTGGTCGGCCCGGCGAATAAACCAGTCCCCGCCCCCCGGGAGCACAGTTCCATCGAGCTTTGGCCCTTCGAATTTTCCGCCTTTTATGTAAGTTATCTGCCGTGTGCCGTGCGGCGTCGCTCCCACATCAAGGACCTGTCGCCAGTCCACATACAGAGACAGCGTGCCCAACAATTCCGTCCTTAATTCCGGCATTCGTCCGTTCTCTCAACCATCGGCCACCACAGATGGGAGTGTGGCCCTTCAGTGCCAACACAGCCGATTATATCGCTTCCCAGCTACAGGGACAACCGACCGCCCTTCACATGCCTGGTCACCCGGGCCCTTTGGCATTTAGCCATTTGAACTTTGTTTGTCACTTGGTCTTTGGCATTTGAACTTCGCTTGAAGTCTCACGACTTCAAGCAGGACCCCCCTTCCTCAGCATTGCCCACGTCCTTATTCCCGTTCCCGGCATCTCATCCTCCAGGATAACCTCGAACCCGAATCGGCGATAGATAGCCACATTCTTCCTCGCGTTCGTCTCCAGGTAACATGGCATCCGCTCGCGGTCGATGTGCTCCAGTACCGGCCTGACCAACCTGCTACAGAATCCCTGTCCCTGGTATTGCGGGTCCACTCCTATCATATCCAGATACCAGTGCGGGTACGGGACCAGCCTACGGTGGAGGCTGTCTATGTGACCGGCGTACGCTCGAAATCCCCCTGCCTGGCGCTTAAATCTGTCGATGACTGCCGGCGGCACCGAGCGCACGACCTGCCGGGCGCCGAAAGGCGACTGCCCCGGCGGTAGCCACGTCGCCACGCCCTCGAACTTCTCCGAGGTTGCGTACACCTCGCCGTACTTCAGGCAGACCGAAACTGAAATGAGAGAGATTGTAGTGCTGGCTGCCAGCCTTTCTCTTTCGTCGGGGAACCAGTACTTGAACAGGTCGTACCCTGCGAAGGCCCGACCCAAAACTGCAGCGCCTGTGTCCCGTTCGTCTAGGCTCAGCCTTAATAACTCCTGCGGACTGGCATCCATCCTTCACCTGGCGCTCAACATTGCTCCCCATAACGCGCAAGCATTTTCCTGCAGGAAAGCTGGTTGAGTATAACAGTCCCGTACGGGACTTGACAAAGTCTTTCCATATGTGCTAACATTACAGTTGTCCCGAGTAGCTGAGCGGGGAACCGCAAAGGGTCGGATCCGGTGGAAGCTGAAAGGTGCCGGCGGCGACCGGTACAAGGTAGGCCGAAGGCGGGATCGACAGCGGAGCGCGTGAACGGAGCAAGGTTACTCGGGGCATTCTTTTGTCCTCAGCCGTCTTCGTGGCGTTCGGATTTGTCCCGGGCCCTGCAGGACGGCAGCCATGTCACTTGCTTGCAAACTCGGTTGCCGGGCGCTATAATCCCGCCAGAAATCTCAGCCTAGATCGCTATATGTCCAGATTATTCCGTGTTTGCTTGAGTCCCCATGGCCCGGGCCCTGACTGTTTACAAGAGAAGACGCCGCCCGTCGAGCTTCTATACCAGATGACCCATACCTCATTCCCCTCGAACCGGGCCCGCCTCCGTTGCTTCCTGCCAGAGGTCCTGTACTAGTATCGGACCGGTCTGGGCAGGGCTTCGCCAACGCACATGAATCAGCGCAACGACATACGAAACGTAGCCATTATTGCCCATGTTGACCATGGCAAGACCACCCTGGTGGACGCCATGCTTAAGCAGAGCAGGGTCTTCCGCGATAACCAGAAGGTGGGCGAGTTAATCATGGACCAGAACACACTGGAGCGTGAGAAGGGCATCACCATCATGGCTAAGAACACCGCTGTGATTTACCATGGGGTCAAGATTAATATCATCGATACTCCGGGACATGCCGATTTCAGCGGCGAGGTGGAGCGTGTCATCAACATGGCCGATGGCTGCCTGCTCCTGGTGGACTCCATAGAAGGTCCCATGCCGCAGACGGAGTTCGTGCTTCGCAAAGCTCTGGAAAAGGGCCTGAAGCCCATTGTGGTTATCAACAAGGTGGACAGGCAGAATTCGCGGATAGCGGAAGTGCTCAAGCTCACCGAGGACCTGTTCTTGAAGCTGGCCGGAAGCGCCGAACAGCTTGACTTCCCGGTAGTGTACGCCAGCGCCATAGAAGGTACGGCCACGAGCGAACCCGGTCTCGCCGGCAAAGACATCGGTATTCTCTTCGAACGCATCATCGAGAAGATACCGCCGCCGCAAATCGGCAGCGGGCCGTTCCAGATGCTGGTCTCCAACCTGGACTATGACACCCATAAAGGCAGAATAGCTATCGGCAGAATCTGGAGGGGCAAAGTCGCCCCCCGTGACCCCGTGGTCCGCCTCGCTGCCGATGGTAGCGTAAGTCACTATGAAATCGGCGAAGTACTCACCTATCTCGGTCTCAAACGCCTGGAGGCAGCAGAGGCCGAGGCCGGCGACATAGTAGCCGTGACCGGCCTCGAAGAAGTCAGCATCGGAGATACAATTGCCAGCCCGGACCAACCCGAGGCTCTGCCGCGCATAGAAATCGGCGAGCCGACCGTGGAGATGACCTTCGGAGTGAACACCTCGCCGTTCTCCGGACGTGAGGGGCGCTTTAGCACGACCCGCCAGCTGCGCGCACGTCTTCGCAAGGAACTCGAAACCAATCTCAGCCTCAGGGTACAGGACACCGATAGTCCGGACACCTTTCTGGTAAAGGGAAGAGGAGAGCTGCACCTGGCCATTCTGATTGAGACGATGCGGCGGGAGGGCTACGAGTTCGAGGTCTCCCGGCCGGAAGCTATCACCAAAATGATCGGTGGCAACCTCATGGAGCCCGTGGAGTCCCTTGTTCTCGATACCGGAGAGGAATACATCGGAGTATTGACCGAAGCACTGAGCAAGCGGCAGGCCCAGCTTACGGACATGCGCAGCGACGGTCGCGGCAACGTACGTCTGGAATTCCACATACCTACTAAGGGGCTCATCGGTTTCCGCGGCGTCTTTCTTACCGCCACGCGCGGCGAAGGAATAATGAACGCCATTTTCCTCGGCTATGAACCGTGGAGGAATGACACATCTTCAGCTCGAAACGGGGTCCTGGTGGCATCGGAAGAAGGCGTAGCTGTCACCTACGGACTCAACAACGCCCAGGGGCGCGGACTCACCTTCATCGAGCCGGGCACATCGGTCTACGAAGGTATGATAGTGGGAATGAACACACGGCCGCGGGACATAGCCATCAACGTGTGCAAAGAAAAGAAGAAGACCAATATACGCGCCTCAACGTCCGACATCGCCATAAAGCTGACGCCTCCCGTGGTGTTGAGTCTGGAGCAGGCCATCGGCTTCATCAACAGGGATGAACTGGTTGAGGTGACTCCCCGGAATATCAGGCTGAGAAAGAAGCTGCTCACTCAATCACAGCGCTTGAGGGACATAGCCGCTGCCCGGAGAAGCGCAAGTCAATAGACTACGGCCCGTTATCGCCTACCGCTCTGCAATAGTCGTAGCGCTGGCCCTCGCCCTCTATTTCGCCCGGCGAAGTTCAAGCGTGACCAGATTCGACCGGTCCATGCACTCTACCGTCACCACTTCGGGGTCGCCCCATTCCCTGGGGAAGCCGCCACCGAACTCGAGCATCGCTATGTAGGGGAAGATATCGTGGTAGAAGAAGCCGCAAAGCCCGGCCGTATCGTGACAGCCTATATTGAAAGTGTCGCCCGCCTCGTGTCCCCACGAGCAGTTGCCCTCCACCGATTTCACAGTTGCCACCACCCTGTGACCGGGCACCTTAGTCCGTTTCGGTTTCGCCATGACTCAGTCCTCCTTTCCCGTTTCTTGGTTTTGGCTCAAAATTCGCTCCCGCGGGCGGACGGTTCAGTGTCTTCGCGCAGACCACGAGTTGCGCTCCAAATGCCTCCCCTACCGCTGGCTGTTCTCAAAAATGTCCACGTTGCGATGGATGACGTCCTGCAACCGCTGGATTTCAGGCAGTCTGTGCCTTTCTCAGCATGGCGAAGATCCTCAGTTCCGTTCCTGGCATCTTGTCCTCCAACACAACCTCGAATCCGAACCGCCGGTAGATAGCCACATTTTTCTCGGCACTCGTGTCCAGGTAACATGGCATCGCCTCACGGTCTATGTGCTCCAGTACCGGCCTCACCAACCGGCTGCAGAACCCTCGTCCCTGGCATGACGGATCCACTCCGATCATATCGAGGTACCAGTGTGGATACGGTACCAGCCTGCGATGGAGGCCGTCTATACGTCTGGCGCAAGCCTCCAAGAGGTCTACGTTTCGCGGTCCAAGCGTGTCAAGAACTGAAGGCGGCACCGAACGCATGATTTGCGGACCTCCGTAATCCAGTTGCTCCGGCGGCAGCTAGGTCGCCACGCCCTCGAACTTCTTCGAAGTCGCATAGGCTTCGCCGTATCTCAGAGAGACGGAAATTGAGATGGAAGAGAACATGTCGGCTCCCGCCCGTCGTTGTTTCTCATCGGGGAAATAGTACCGGAACAACTCGTACTCTGTGAAGGCCCGCCCCAGAACCGCCGCCCCGGCATCACGTTCCTTCGCGGTTAGCCTTATTAGCTTACCTGGCCGTTCATTCATGCTGCATTCTCAACCATAACCTGACACATGGGCAAAGATATGCTACCAAGAATCGGCTAGATTCTGAACACGAATATCAGCACGGCATAGCCTATGAAGAAGGCAAAACCGATAAACAGGGCGTACCAAGGCAGGCGCTGTCTCCTGACGTAATGAAGCATTACGAGTGAGATGACAGTGGTGGCAATGACGCTGTAGACAGCATGGATGTCCAGCATCCAGGAGGTGAGAAACAAGCCCAAAGCCGGATAGAACGTAGAATATAGGGCTTTTTCACCGACCAGGGAAGCGATGCTCAGCGTATCTTTCCCTCTGTGTCCCCAGATTATCGCGGTCGTGGTCTCGGGAAGAGCCGTGGCCACCGGAATGATGATCATGGCCAGACCTAGAGGGCTGATGCTGATCCCCTCGGAAATCGTTACCACCGAAGAGACCAGGTGCCGGGCGCCGAAGTACAGCAGCGCGACGGCCACGGAAAGTTGAAACACGAGCGCTACCATCGGGTGCGAGCGTGTACCGGGGGCCAATCTCTCAAACCTGAGGTCCTCGGCCTCTTCGATTTGCTCGGCCGTTCGCCGCCTGTACATAAGCCGCATATAGAACATGAAGACCGCCAGAAACCCCACACCGAACACGCATTTCAGCAAGATTATGTGCACGAACCCGGGTATCAGGGCCAGCGGAAACAGAATCACTATAAAGACGTAGGGAATAGCCAGTGTCTTGTCGATGACCAGCGTAGTGCCGGTCCTCTTCCCCGCGAGGTACCCGATGATGACGGCAACTCCGACCAGGCTATACGACAGACCGGACGCCATGAAAGGCTCGCCGAAAATCGTGCCGATCCCCACTTCTTCGCCCGCCGTACCGATATTGGAGAAGATAGCTATCAGGATGACGATCAGCTCGGGGAAGGACGTGAATATCGGCGATAGCACCGCCCCCACAAACGAGCTGCCCAGCTTGAGTCTGTTGCCCAGCCATTCCAGGGCATTAACGAACAGAAGCGAGGCGATAAAGACCGCGACCAGCGAGCCAAACAGCACGCCTACGGTTGAAAGCAATCCTGTCTCCCAAGGAGTGAAGCAAGCGATCGGAACGAGAACACTTCGCTAGATTGTATATCGTGCCGGGAGAAAAGTCATGAGGCGTTACGGGGTGTCTTTGCGCAGGCGAATCCGCCCACCTTTCTCATTTAGATCTCGTCTGCCGTCTCCACTGTATCTCCACGAATCTCCACTAGTTTCCATGAATCTCCAACAGTCTCTAGTCTCCATGAGTCTCCGTATACTCAACAAGCTCCATAAACTCAAGGAACTCCATGAACTCTATAGACTCAACCAACTCAATGAACTTTGTTGTGCTCAGGATTTAGGATTTTGTTCCGGGGGGTCTTGACAAATACTTCGCATACGTGCTATTCTTAGGTTTGCCCCGAGGAGCCAAGCGGGGCACCGCAGACGAGTCGGGCCTAGCGAAAGGCGGCGGCGCGCGGCGAGGTAGGCCGGAGGCGAGGCCGACGACAGCAGGTGAAGGAAGTGAGGTTACTCGGGGCGTTTTCTTGCCCCTGAGCCGTCTCATCTTATCATTCCGGACGAAGCCCCGTTTATGCATTTGGATTTTGTGCCTTATTTGCCACTTGGCCTTTGAACTTCGTGTGTTGCTCAGGTTACTCCTACTGACTACTGTCTCCTGACTACTGTCTGCTGTCTACGCATTTCTTTGTCATTCGTATTCTGTGGTTCGGTATTGTTTAGGATTTAGTGCTTAGGATTTAGGATTTCGTGGTCGAGTTGTCATGGCGTGCCCGGAGCGCCGGTATTGTTATATAATTCTCCCGGGCCCCAATTCACATGTGTCCGGCCCTGTTCCTTTCCGAATAACATTGTAAGGCGGTGGCAATATGGAACAGATTGTATTCGCTTCCCTTGCTTCATCACCGGCATCCTTTCGCAAAATTCGCCTGTTGCTGGACGGTCTCAAGGACTTTGGAGGAGAGCTCTTCCGGCCACCCCTCGTCGTTATGCATCCCATCAGCCTCAATGTTACCGTGGAAGCTGCCAGGTCACTAGAACCTTCTTACGTCCACATGGTCCCCTTCCGTATCAGCAGTGAAGAGCGGAATTTCCCGCTGGCAGTCGTGGCGGTCGGTGCGGCGGCCGCGGAAAGAGAGGCGGGGAACGCGGGAAGCCTCGTCTGGATGCTCGAAGACACACTTGTCTTGAGAAATCCCTCGGCCCTGGTGCTGCCCGCGTGGGCGCAGTACGGATACAGGCCGGTACACATCACCAATATAGGGTCGCCGTGGGACGACCCGCCGGACCGTCTCTGGTCCGCCATCTATCGCCACTGCGGCGTGGAACCGGACCATCTCTTTCCGATGGACACATGTCTGAGAGACCACACCATCCGTCCCTATTTCAACGCCGGCTTGCAGGTAACACGCCCGCAGAACGGACTGTTCTCACGCTGGTGCGACCTGTTCCGGAGCCTTTACCGCCATCCGGACTTCACGCCGCTCCTTCTCGATCCTACATACAGAATCTTCATGCACCAGGCCGTGCTGGCGGGCGCGGTTCTGTCCGGCTTCACCCGTGAGCGGCTGTACGAGTTACCGGAGTTCTACAACTATCCCCTGCACCTCCATGCGGACTATCCGCTCGAGTTCCGCCCCGCGAAGCTGAACGACCTTGTGACCTGCCGCTACGAGGATTTTGACGAACTTAAGAAAGCGCTCACGTTCATTACTGTTGACGAACCGCTCAAGACGTGGGTCCTGTCCAGGATTTGACCCTGCGAAAGGAGACAAGAATGCCCAAGAAAGTCCTTATTGTGTACGGAACGCGCTACGGGGCCACCGAAGGTACGTCCGAGGAAATCGCCGGGGTACTGCGGACCGAAGGGCTGGAGGTCAGGGTAGTCAACGCCGCAAAAGAGGCCGTCAAAGACATTTCGGAGTGCGACCTGATTATAGTGGGCAGCGGCATGCAGATGGCAAGATGGACCGGCGCCGCCGAGAAATTCCTGAACAAGTTCCAGAAACAGCTGGCAAATAAGAAAGTGGCCATTTTCGTGTCGTCCGCCGCTCAGGCATTGATTGAGTACGAAAAGAAGACGGAGGAAATCGAGAAGGCCAGGAAACAGTATCTCGAAGACAAGGCCGCGAAGCACGGTCTTCATCCCATCTCCATGGTTATCTTCGGAGGGGTGTGGGACTTCAACAAGATGTTCTTCCTGTTCAGGAAGACCCTGGCCGGCTTCAAGCCAAGAATAGAGGAGGCCGGGTTCAAAGAGGTAAAGCCTGGACTCTATGACACCCGCGACTGGGAGAGCATCAGGACCTGGGCCAAAGAAATCGCGGCAAAGGTCTGAGACGTGCGCCGGTAATTCGTAACTCCCTCTAGCTCCCTCTTACCCTAAGAGGGAGAACCTCCCTTTTCTCTCCCCCTTAAGATAAGGGGGACAAAAGAGGGGATATGAGGACCGCCCCCGTTGCCATTCTTCGTTGGGGCCCGGCTCTACGGGACGACCCTGCCGTCGTCAAGAATTGCCCAGATGTACGCAGGCCCTCTGACCTGGCTTTCGCCTCGCTCCTTCGCTACGCGATTTATGTCGGCGATGTTGTGAATCAGTCCCCCCTGCATATAACGGCGGACCTGCTCGAAACTGCTCTTAGCCAGCGCCTGGTTGACCGTCTTTCCGTCCCTCTGCACCCACACCGCCGTTCCTGATCTCACCGAGAACGTAAACGGTAGCCCCCTCTTCGTTCTGAATTTCTGGCCTTGAAGCTGGCACACACGCCCCCACACAGTTTCAAATGAGTTGTACTCCATGAGACACCTCCTCCACGTATTCCGCATACATAGTACAGCAGGCCCGGCACGCAATGCAAACGCCAAAAGCTCATTGAGTTCATAGAGTCTATAGAGTTTATTTAGTTCGCAGAGTTTTCAGAGACTGAGAGGAGATTAGTGGAGATTAGGTAGAAGTTCAAGTGACAAACGACAGGCGGGGATGAACCCCGTCGCTACGTGAGTAGCTGTCGGTTCAGCGCCGTAGGGACGGGTCTCGCACCCGCCCGCTTTGGACATTGGTATTTTGCGTTTGGGTATTGTCCCCACTTATCGAGGATGCTCAGTAGTATCGGCATTTAGGATTTCTTCTCCGGGGCCAGAAACGGGTGGACTTTCTCAAGCCACCCGGGGATGTCTATCTTCTGAGGGCAGGCCTCGGCGCACTCCCCGCACTGTACGCACGCGTTGGCGCGCTGCTCCTCCTTGAGCCGGCCGTACATCCAGCGGGCCTCCCGGGGGTCTTCGTATATCATGGCCTCGTTGTACATCTCAAAGATGTCCGGGATTTCCACGCCGGTGGAACAGGGCATGCAGTATCTGCAGCCGGTGCAGGGAATCGGCGCCAATGCCTTATAGGCCTCGCGCGCCTGGTCTATCAGTTTCAGTTCCTCGGGTTTTAGCATGCCCGGCCTGGCTTTGCCGGCGAGGACAACGTTTTCCACGACCTGCTCCATAGTGCTCATACCGCTGAGGACCACTGAGATCTCCGGCTGGTTCCAGACCCACGACAGCGCCCAGGCGGCGGGGGTGCGTTTTGTGGCTGCGCGTTCCCAGACGCCGGCCACCGGCCCGCGCGGGTTGGCAAGCTGTCCCCCGCGCACCGGCTCCATGACGATAACCGCCAGTCCCTTGCCGGCGGCATATTCCACTCCGCGGCGTCCGGCCTGATTATCTACGTCCATATAGTTGTACTGCACCTGGGCCGAAGTCCAGTTGTCGTAGGCATCCACAATCTGCTTGAAGGCCTCGAAGTTGTCGTGGAAAGAGAACCCCAGGTGGTCGAACCGCCCCTTGGCCATCGCTTTCTCGGCCCAGCGCAACACTCCCAGGTCCCGCACCTTGGCCCACCTCTCACCGGTCAGCCCGTGAAGAAAGTAGAAGTCGAGCTTCTCCATTTGCAGGCGGTCAAGCTGCTCCTTCAGGTAGCGGTCGAAGTCCTCTGCCTTTTCCACCAGCCACACCGGCATTTTCGTGGTCACCCTCACTTTCTCGCGGTATCCATCTTTAAGCGCATCACCTACTATCCCTTCGCCCTTCCCCTGGTGGTACGGGTACGCGGTGTCCACGTAGTTGACGCCCTGGTCTATGGCGTAACGCATCATCCTTATCGCCTCGGGTTCATCCACCTTCTGAGTTTCCTTGTCTGCAAGCGGCAATCGCATCGCGCCGAAGCCCAGCACCGATACCTTCCAGTCCAACTTGCCAAGTTTCCTGTATTTCATGTTGTGCCCTGTTCTCCTTTCGTTACTTGCCTGTGTCGCGCACCGTCACGCACCCGCCCGCCTCTTCCCGGATAGACCGGCCATTTCGAGATGATATGACCCCGGTGGCCTCCTGTCAAATCGTCTGCCCTTCACCGTGCGAAGCACAATGTTCCTCGAAGTTGCACAACGCGGTAAAATACGTAGCTGATGGTGTATTGCTTTTCCCGCGAAGAGGGCAAGTCGGGATGTTAGCAACCTATTTCTTTGTGCTCGGGTTGGTGAACAGCGTCGCTCTGGTTCTGCTCTTTCTGGTCCGAAAGAAGAGGCTCGACCTGGTCAACCGGTTCGGCTGGATTTATCTACTGCTGGCTGTTCCCGCAGCCTTCGGATTGTTCCTGGCGCAGCAGGAAGACCAAACGGGCCAATACACCGCCTTTCTGGGCCTCTTCCTGGCCTTTCTGTTCGTGGAATGGCTACTCGATTATGCGTTGAAGGTCGACTTCCGGGAGAACTTGAGGAAGAACTGGAAGTGGGCGGTACCTTACCTGGCCCTCTATTACGTGATGAACTATGGATTTGTGGTCATGCCGTGGCAGACCTCTCTGGCGTGGGGGCTCATTATGCTCGGGTTGTTTGTCGTTCAAATAGTGGCAAACCTGCGCAGCCACCCCAAAATCAGTAGACAGGAGACGAGCGGGGTTCATTGAGTTCATAGAGTCTATAGAGTTCATTGAGTTTGTAGAGTGCACAGAATTCGTTGAGTTTATAGAGTCTGGAGACTCAGACAGATTGGCAGAGACTCGTTGAGATTAGTGTAGTGGCAGGGTGTCTCGGGCGGGGCTCAAGCGGAGAGTGCGCGTAGCCTGGCCACGATCCAGATCATGCCTTCGGTGTCGAGCTGGCAGTACTTGAGCAAATCGGCCCGGATCTTGGGAATTTCTTCTTCGGTTGCGTCGCCGCATACTATTCTCCCGTAGGCGAAACTCGCGTCCATCCCGGCGCCGATGTCCATGCCTTCGTAGCTTTTTCCCGTGATGGCCGGCAACACCTTCTTGAGTGAAGCCGTGTCTTTCTGCACCGCATTGTAGTCGTGGCAGTTGGTGAACGGGTACAGCAGGTCGACCATCCTCGTGCGAATGCCGCCCAACCATTCGGTGTAGTCGGGAAAAGCCTCAACGAGCTCCACCAGGACACCCTCCTCAAATCCTGAGTTGTAGGCGATGATGCTGCCTTCGGGACCGAGCAGCTTCTGCAGTTCACGAAGCAGCTGAGGTCTGGGGTCTCCGGTCCCGTCGGCCAGGAACGAGTAATGCACAGGCTCACGTGAGTCGTTTTCCACGATATGCAGCGAGAATTGAAACGGTATGTTCTGGTACGGCTTCGTGCCGTCATACAGCGGTATCGCCGGGCCGAACGTCTCAAAATCTAGGTAATAGAGCGGATACTTCAACTTGCTCAGGAACCGCCGGATTTCGCCCTTCTCGACGTGGACGTTGCCGGTCATCACGCATTCCTTCTGGATCTGCTGCTGCCTGGAGAGGAGGATGTTGTCGGGGATGTCCTCAATAGACACGATTCCCTGCTCATAGAGAGAAAACTGATTCGTCTTCCCCCCGCGCAAGTCAAATACGCTGTTCTCGGGCAAGAGCCCCCAGCATTCTGCGCGGAGGGGACAGTCGTACGGCGCCAGGCAGTGCTGGCCGATGCCCATCTCAGGGCAAGCTCTCTTCGACATACTTTCAAGCAGATCAGCGACCCGTTCGTCCATACCGTCGCCGGCCTCTTCTACCCGGGCGGAGACGTCTTCGAGAACGAACAGCTCTCGTGGCTCGATTTCTCCGTTTTTTACATACTGGTTGTTTATGAAGCCCAGCCGGCAGGTCCTTATCTTCAGGCCCGCTTTGTCGCAGCAGAACTTCTGAAAGGACACATCGTCGATATACACCTGTTTGGCGGATGTGCCGGACTTTATCTCGATTATGTCCCACTCATCTTCGTCAACCGGGTCCAATATGTCCAGTCTGGAGTAGATGTTCCCGCAAAGGACGCCCGCTTCGAACAACGGCATTCTCTCCGCGAGGAACTTCCTTGTTGTGGCGATGTTGCCCATGAAATCGTAGTGTTCGATATCTATGCCGCCGGGAAACAGCTTCTTGGCATACTCACCGACCAGATGCCCCTGGTCGAAGACGTACTGTGTGACGGCGTCCACCGCGGGAATTCTCTTGGGTTCGTGGACTTCCACCCAGAGGAGCTTCGGGCACTGAAGTCCTGTAAGGTACTTCGATTTCGATAGCAAGCGGGGCATTATTGTTGGTTCGGCATCTTCGTTCCGCAAACATACTACAGCAGGCCGTTGGACAGTGCAACAGCCAAAGTTCATTGAGTTCGTGGAGTTCATAGAGTTCCTAGAGTTTATAGAGTTCATAGAGTTATTGAGTTCGTAGAGTTCATTAGAGTTCGTCTGATGCCGGATTTGGGGCGGGGTGAGGCGGGGAGGATTCGTTTTACGAGAATGAGTTGTTTTCCGGAGCCGGGCAGGTCTTTTTCGCAGGTAGGGCGACTATCTCAGGCGCGTTTGTCTCCAAGCTACACATGATTCGTTTCGTCGGTCTAGCATATCTCTTTGCGGGCGGACTCTCGATTTATCGGTTCGTAACCCACCTTGATCCTCCCTTGTCTAAGGGAGGAGAAGTCTGATGATTCGTTTCGCCGGTTTGCCGTTTGTTTTCATGAGTGGTGGGGGCCGCCGAACCGGTGGAGCGAAGCTGGGAGGGATTCGTTTTGTAAGGATTACGTGTTTTTCCCAGATTCAAATGCCCTTTTTCATACGTAAGGCGGCCGATCAAATTGTTAAAGTACGTTTGATTCGTTTTGTTTTGTTTGCCTTTCATGTTTCTCGTAACTCCCTCTAGCTCCCTCTTACCCTAAGAGGGAGGACATAGAATCCATTTGTTTCTGCAAGCTCTGCAATGCGGCGGAGTGTCGCATGGAGGCAGTTTTCAAAAGATCCCGGACAACGGTTTTCAGGTAGCTGCCGGTGATCGTGTCCAATCCGTAATTTTCACAATACCATTTCACTATTAGCCTGGAGGCTTCCCTGATTAGGCGTTGGTTACCGGGGTCTTGCTGAAGGCAAGATTGCAGCTTAACGCGAATCAAGGCCATTTCGGGGTCAACTCCTTCCAGACCGGCAATGTTCCACAGTTGGGATTCTTGGGCGGGGTTAAGGGCAGTGGAGTAGAAGCCGTGTTTGCAGGCATTCCGGTTACCTTTCTGGCCACCGCGCCTCCTTTTGGTCTGTGTTTCGTCTGCGGTCATGTCTTGAAAAACCTGAGCTGCGCCACTTGAATCCAAGTTAACATGGATTCTCTATCCGAGCAAGGGGGAATTGTCACGGGTGAAAGCTGAGTTCATAGAGTTCATAGAGTTAATGAGTTCGTACAGTTCGTGGAGTTCCTAGAGTTCACTCAGTTTATAGGTCCTAAACAAATCCAAATGATAAAGCTCGAATACTAAACCAAGTCCAAAGGCCAAAGTCCAAATGACAAACGAACGCAAGTAGCCGGTAGCCAGGAGTCAGTAGACAGCAGGAGGGGGAAACCAAGCTCAAATGACAAAGCTCAAAGGCCAAACAAAACCCAAATCCTAAACACGAAATCCTAAATGCCGATTGTATCGAGCATCCTCGACAAGTCTGGACAAAGTCGCCGGTCTTGACTTCCTCGTCATCGCTCATTATAATGAGCACATGCTCAATATTTGGAGCGAATGGATATGCTGGAGTCACATCTAATCGCTACGGTCAACCAGAAGGTCCTGCGCCTGCTGGCGAAATTCCCGGACCAGGAATTCTATGAACGGGAAGTGGTCCGCAAGCTTGGAATATCCGCGGGCTCGGCGAACCGGGCGTTGAACGAGCTATATTCGACCGGGGCTATCACACGCAGAAGAGAGGGCAAGATGTATTTCTACTCTATTGACACCTCTAACTCCGCCCTCGTCGAGTTCAAGAAAATGGTGAATCTCCTGCTAATTGAACTGCTAGTAGAGGAATTAAAGGGGATCTCAAGCCGCATAATCTTGTACGGCAGCTGTGCTCTGGGGACAGATGACTCGGAGAGCGACCTAGATCTGTTCATCGTTTCCAGCCGGAGGAAGCGAGCGTCGAACCTCATCAGCAGCTTCACGTTCCCGAGAGGACTTGAGAACATCCATATTCAGGCGGTGATCAAGACGCCTGTCGAGCTGTTGAAGCAAGGAGAATCAGAGCGCGCTTTCATAGAAGAGGTTGAACGCGGAGTAGTGCTTTGGGAAAGGTCTGTCGGTGAATCAAGAGTTTAGGCAGTGCCTCGAAAGCAAGAAGATTATTGTCTTAGCGAGAGGCAAGAGACTCGTTAAGAAGGAACTCACGGTCGCCAGAAGTGACCTGGCGGAGGCAAAGGCGGGCTACAAGAACGAGCGTTACAAATGGCCGACTATTCAAGGCTATTACGCAATGTTTCACGCTGCCAGGGCGCTCGTCTACTCCCGGGGCTACCGTGAGAAGAGCCACTATTGCCTGGCTGTAGCTTTAAGGGCGCTGTTTGTGGACGAGACTAAGATGAACCCTCAATTAGTTCGTGACTTTCTTAACGCTATGAATCTCCGACAAGCCGCCGATTATGAGGCTGAATTTTCTCAATCTGGGGCGAAAGCAGTTATTGCTTCAGCAGCTAGCTTCATTGAGACGGCGGCTAAGCTGCTGGAGACTGGAGATGAGGGGGGTTCAAAGAGTTCGTAGAGTTCACCCAGTTTATAGAGTTCATAGAGTTATTGAGTTCATTGAGTTTACAGAGTGTGGAGACGAGGGGCGAAGTTCAAATCACTAAATCCAAATGACAAAGAAACGAGTAGTCAGTAGACAGTAGCAGGAGTCAGTAGACAGCAGGAGGGGGAAACCAAGCTCAAATGACAAAGATCAAATGACAAACAAAATCCGAATGCATAAATGCCAAAGGCCACTGAGTTCAT
>Ga0172362_10002214_pt1 | contig 16913 bp, 12 predicted proteins | sample LakKivs1_kivu2a2_FD_114534 | JGI IMG/M metagenome (GOLD analysis project Ga0172362, IMG submission 114534) | Sediment microbial communities from Lake Kivu, Rwanda - Sediment s1_kivu2a2 | ecosystem: Environmental > Aquatic > Freshwater > Lake > Sediment | place: Rwanda: Western Province, Lake...
AATAATGTCGAATCCAATCTCATGCTTCTTCATCTGCTGAATGAAGAAGTCGATCCTAAAGAGAGAAAATTTTATATATCTCTGCCGGCGCGTTTAATCGAAGATGTCAAGGAGAAGCTAAAAAAATGGGGATATTGCGATGAAAAATTTGTTGTGGGAATTCATCCGGGTTGCAAAGAGACATGGTCTTTTAAAAGGTGGCCAGCCGAAAAATTCGCTAATTTAATAAATGTTATGACAAGGCAATCAGATTTGCAGGTTATTTTATTTGGGGGACCGGATGAAGAAAATCTGACACAATTGATTCTCCGTAAGACTAAGATTAAGCATCTGAATTTAATTGGAAAACTCAGTCTGAAAGAGACAGTTTGTGCCATCAGCTTTTGTGCGATGTTCATATCCAATGATTCTGGCCTGATGCATATCGCAACTATGTTTGACATTCCCGTGATTGGGCTATTTGGAGCAAGAAGCAATGAGGTTTTAGTTGGTCCTTATGGCTCCCAACATATCGTCATCAAGAAAAGTGATGTAAAGAATATCACGGTTGGGGAAGTCTATAAAGCTGTGAACAGACTTTTGACCAATAAAAAAGTTTGCCTTAAAACAGTCCAGTCGGTTCAAGTTCATTAATCTAGTGAAATGACCTTTCTAACTTTATTTCTTTCTTTGCTTATTTTCTTTACTTATCTGATATTTATATCTAAAGAACAGTCGCAAAATCGCCCTTTCCTCGACCGATTGATCGGCGCATTTCTATTGACATGTTTTCAGATTGTCTTTTCTGAACTTATGATAGGTCTTCTTGGATTGATCTTTCGATGGATAGTCATTCTTGTCAATTGCATTATTGCCGCGATCATTATCTGGACCTCTAAGCCATTAAAATCAAAATGGAAAATGTTGAAATCAGATATTGTGACTGCAGTGCATAACTTTTGGAAAGTCCAAGTGAATTATCCATTAATTGGTTTGATGACTTTCTGGCTTATCATCCTCTTAGCCTATCATATCTTTTTAGCCTGGCTGCTTCCCGAAACCATTTGGGATAGTCTGCGTTATCACTTGCCCGCGGCAGCTCAGATTATCCAAAATCATAAAATATCGGATATCGCGACTGATACTATTTTTATCAACGCTTATCCAAAAAATTTTGAACTGTTGTTTTTATGGCTAATGTTGCTCCCAGGAAATGACTCTTGGGCTAATGCAGGGCAGATACCATTTTTTGTTTTCGGGATTCTTACCATATACCGCCTCGCGAGGCTGTCAAAATTATCACATCAGGATAGTTGGATAGTGGGCGTCTTGCTTGCCAGTTCACCGGTGATCTTGCAGCAACTAATGGTGTCTTTAATTGATGTGATGTTCTCGATGACAGTTATCATGGCCGTCTGGGCTTTTTATCGATTTGTTCTTGGGGGTGATTCTCTTGATCTAATAATGGCTGGTGTTGCCTTAGGATTGGCGGCTGGTGGAAAAGGAAATGGAGTGATCTGGGCCGCTTTATTAGGAATGTTCCTTCTGCTATTTTTGTTAGCACGTGCTAAAGAAAAAAATGGCAGGCAAATATTAACTTCAATATTATGTTTTTCGATCCCCGTCATTTTGCTTTCTTCTTATTGGTATGGGAAGAATTGGTGGAGATATGGAAATCCCATCGCACCTTATCAATTAAACATAGCAGGCCACACTATTTTTAAGGGAGATATGAGTAGCTATAAATATTTAATTGAAGATAAATTGTCTCCTGAATTTAATTCTCTGAGCCCAGCACAGAGAATATGGATAGTATGGCGGGAACCAGTCATTAGACATAATTCATTCGGTTCAATGGGAGGATTAGGTAGCGTATGGTTTATATTAATGTTGCCCGCCGTGCCAATTGCTTTCGTCATGTCCTGTTTAAGGAAAAACTGGTCTTTTCTCTGGTTATGCGCTGCCTTTTTGCTCCCCTTTTTAATCTTTTTCCGCTATCAGTGTTTTACTAGGTATCATATCTTTGTCTTGGCTCTGGGGCTAGTGGCTTTGGGCATCGTTTTTGATGATTTTATACGCACAAGTCGATTTCTCAGAGTGTTTGCGTTTTTCCTTTTTATCTTTTCATCATTTCATGGAAGCATAAATAAGAATGTTACTCCTCAGAAGATGCGAGAACTAATCCATTTGCCAAAAAGCGAACGAAGTGCGGCTTTAATCTTTAGCTATGGAGATGAGCTTCATGGCTCGGTGAATTTGCTGGAGTGGTGGCATAAACAAAATTTGCGAGATACCTTATTGATGTATCACTGCGACCAATGGATTTTTACCTATCCGCTTTGGGATGTGAACCTAAACAATCGGATTCAATATTTGCCTGATATTAAAAGTCCAGATCTTTGGGCACAAAAGATCAATTACGCCGATTGGATTATGGTTTCAACACGAAGCAAGGAAGAAAAATGGACTGATTCGATCAACAAATTTGTGAAGGTTTATGTTGATGACGAGTTCACGGTTTTTGCCAAAAAGGTTTAAAGCAGTTCTGCTCGGCATTTATTTGCTTCTTGTGAGTTATTGTTTCATTTCTTATTGGTTTATCTCTGAATCTCCGATTCTCTCGCCTGTTTTTGCCAAACTGCATTCTTTTGTTGGAGATATAAAAGAACTACCGATAGGGGAAAAGTGGACAAAGCGTTATACGTTACGAATTTCTCCTTCAAATGGCGCCGGTCTTATAAATAAAGATTGTGTGGTTTTTCTGCCTTTTCCTGCCAGAGCAGGCTCACGGCAAATAGAGATTGAACTTAGATCTTTATTAGTTTGTCCCGGCTATAAAAGCCAAGTCACAATTTTGCTTAATGACGACCCAATAAGAGTTCAGCCTATAGGATATAACTGGCAAAGAATTCGAATGCCCCTGTTGTCTCAGCGACTTTTCTTACCGTTGTTTTTGATATTGCGCTTTGATATGGAAAAAATTTCCGATATTCCCGAATATCAGCATGAGTGTATCATTCAAGTTTTTCCAGATAAAGACGGGCTAAAGGTATGGGAATCTGGAGAGTGGAAACAGCAAAATGAATGGAAAGACCTTGGGGGTGTGAGGATTACGAGAAAGGCAGGTATCTTGATCATAGATGAACAGAAGTATGCGCTTGAGAATTGGCCGTTCACAGTTGCTTTGACGCGGTGGAATTCTGTTTTATTGAGAAGTCAATTGCAGAACGTATCAATCGCAGCCTGCAAAGTGATTCGAATAATATAATATCTGCTATTTCGCCAAGAAGATTTTTTCGTACTTGCAGGATTTCTGCAGAAAATACAGGCTCAAAGAAGACATTTTAGGGTTATGGCAAACCTAGTGCAATCCAATAAAGCGTTGCTCGTAACAAATATTCCGAATCCCTATCGAATTCCCTTATTCAACGAGCTCAACAAACAGCTAAAGTTGCATGGGATCAACTTTAAGGTTGTTTTTGGCGCTCTAGGTTACTCCAGACGAAAATGGAAAATAGACATGACGGAATGCGCCTTTGATTACGAAGTGTTATCTTCTCGAAAGATTCGCTTTGCTGCCCCAGATCAAGTCATTTTTACATATGGAGGCTTATTGAGTGTTCTAAAAAAAGAAAATCCTTATCTCATCATAACGATTGGCTACACTTTAGCTACAATAAAACTCTGGTTGCGATCCATTTTTATAAAGACACGATATATCATTTGGTCGGGTGCGATTTTTATCAAGAATAGAGAAAACTACTTTTTAAGAAGAATTCAGCGGAGAATACTTGTTAAAAGAGCATCTGGATTTATAGCTTATGGGAAAAAAGCTAAAGAATATTTAATTTTTTTGGGAGCACATCCAAAAGCAATTTCCATAGGTATCAATACTATCGACACAGAATATTTTAGAGAAGAGACGCAAAGAATAAGAAACAGTATCAAGAAAAACGGCAAAAAAACTCTTCTATATGTTGGCCATTTTGAAAAAAGAAAACGCATCGATTTGCTTTTAAAAGCGATAGCGATTCTGAAACAAAGACGAGGGGATTTTGTTCTTAGGCTTATTGGAGAAGGGTCTGAACTGAAACAGCTAAAAGCCATGGCAAGCAGAATGGATCTAAATGATTATGTGAGTTTTGAAGGATTCAAGCAGAAAAAGGAAATTCCAGAATATTTTGCAGAAGCAGATTGTTTTTTATTCCCTTCGGAATATGATATATGGGGTTTGGTTCTTGTTGAGGCCATGTCTGCAGGACTTCCTTGTATATCATCCATTAAAGCCGGAGCGACTCATGATTTGATTAAAGATGGAGTGACGGGCTTCGTAATGGACTTTTCAGATATTGAGAAAGTTGCAGAGAAGATAAATTGGCTCTTAGACAATCCTGAATTAGCAAGAGAGATCAGTCAAAATGCGAGTCGTTTTATTAATGAAAATATGAACATAAAAGAATCGGCCAAAGGATTCGTAGAGGCAATTATCGGTATCTTGAATAAAAGTGAGAGTGCATAATAAAGTTAACTTGTTTGGATTTTACAATAATTGAAGGGTCATGAAATTCATTAGAAAGAAATTGAGCGCTTTGAGTGAATCAAGAAAAGCCATTTTTGTAATTTTGACCTTATCTTTCATTATTAAGCCCATGTTCGACAGTCATAGATATGCGATAGATGCGTACTCTAATGATATCAATAAGTTAGGGCTGAGTCAAAATTTTGGCGTGTGCCTACGGATTTAGGCCTTCAAACGGACGTCAAAGAACGCCGGCGGCGCAGCTATTTTCAATCGATTCAGTATGTTAACCTGGTTAGCCGTCAGTTCCGTCCGCCGCAAAATGTGGCCATCTTTTGAAGAAAATTCTCCCAAATGACATCGTTCCATAGCGGGGCGGACCCGATCCCATGTTTCCCCGGTCTCCCGCTCCGCAATCCGGACCAAAAGGAGCGCCAGAAAGCAGAGAAGCACGTGGGCCTGAATGCGTTCGTCCTTGCGATGAAAGATGGGCCGGAGCTCGAGCGTTGTCTTCAGAGTCCTGAACGCCCTCTCCACTTCCATGAGCTGCTTGTAACCCAAGGCCACGTCTTCCGCAGAGAGCGTGTCGTCGGAAGTCGAAAGAAGATATTTGCCGTCCAGTGTCTCTTCTTCGCGCACTTTGGCTTGGTTGATCTTCAGACGGCCGGTTTTGGTCTGCCGGATGTAGCGACCCATAGCCCGATGAGACACCAACGCGCAGACAGCCTTCTTATGGGCTTTTCCCTTCTGATCCCCCAGAGCCTCGATCGTTTCTTCAATCCTTTGCAGAGTCTTCTCCCGTGTGGCTTTATCTTTTTCGGCCTGCTCAGGATTGAACACCAGGACAAAACGGCGACGCCGTTCCCCATCGCCGACAACGATCTCTTTCACCTCCAGGTTATCCCGCACCTTCTGATAGCGACCCTTGAAGGAGAGCGCCAGATTGTGAGCTTCTTGGTTATCCCGCAGTTTCTCTCCCAGGATATAATGCCCGCCGGCTCTTTGCAGAATAACCCGGTTCTCATCGCTCGACATCCCCCGGTCCAGGACCCAAATGCAGCGCCCCAGCTTCCAGCCCAAAAGGTCGGCCTTGATTCGCTCCACCGTCGTCATGTCCTGCGTATTGCCCGGAAGGACCCAACAGCGCACGGGCAACCCTTCCTTGGTTACGGCCAGGCCGATCACCACTTGCGGCAAGTCCGGCCGCTTGTCCTTCGAGTGCCCATACCGCCGCATCCCTCCTTCTTCTTCACACTCCACATAAGTGCTTGTGGTATCGAAAAAAAGAAGGTCAACCTCCAAGTTAAAAAGATCGGCTGTGGCTAAAAATACCTCTTTCTGGATCGCCTCCTCATTGTCCAGCAGAAAATCCATCGCCCGGTACAGATGCTGAAGCGAGATCGGTTCGGGATTCCCCAAGGCCACATCCTCCCTCACCCATTCCTCCACACCCCGTTTGGAATCAGGCGCCAGAGCCCGGTTGGCCACCATGGCAAAAATCGCCCATTCCACGGGCGAGACAAACTCCCTTCCCCTCAAAGTCTGGGTCAATATTTTCTCAAGTCCCAGCCGTTCCCAGAGTTTCCGCAGCAGGTAGGCTCCTCCCAGAGGAACGCTCCTGACAAAATGCAGAGCCGGACTCTCCAACCGCGCTTCAGCTTCAGCGGCATCCTCGGGCGAAAGGAAGCGGCAGAGGCTGCGCACAAGCCTGCGGATTGCCCGAAGGTCAAGCGAGTCTGCTCTTCCGAAGGTATAGAGAACATTGGCTCTGGCGTAGCCGGTCTTGGGATCACGGACATTGTGGGCGAGCTGGACATAGGTGGTGGTGGAACCGTCTTTGTTATGGCGGGAGATTGTCCGCACATACATGTCTATTCATTTACCATATACTACTTTATTTGTCAAGCACTTATTTATAATTCGCATGCCTACGCTATTTTGGCTTACCGGCGATAATTGGTGTTGAAAATCAACAACTTAGCTCCAAAACTATGCTAAAATATGCCTCTGACTGTCGAACCCGGGTTAAGCCTTGGTTATCTAATGAAAGATTCTTTTTTTAAGAGAGGAAATAGATATACTTTGATCTAATATATTAGGACATCAACAATAATGATTCTATACCTAGGCATATTACTGACGTTTTTTTTCATTGTCTTCGGGTTTGTCTCTATTTCATATAGAAATGCTTTAATTGCATTTATTTTATTATGTCCAATCATTGACGCCACTTGGAACTATAAATATGGAGAATATAGCCTTATCCATCTATTCTATACGGCATTTATAATAATTTTTTTGCTAAGGTTATTGATGAAAAGGGAAAAAATACAAGAATTTCCTTATTTCAAATTATTTATAGCCTACTTTTTCATTTTAACGCTTATTTCCATTAATATATGGATAAATAGCGGCATAATTATTGCGATAGATTTCTTCACGAAATCGCTCTTTTTTCCCCTAAGCTTTTACCTTTTCTATGCATATTTTGAAAAACATGATGATCTTAAGGTTTTAATAGCTGCTCTCATCTTGTCGGGGCTTTTTCCACTTTTTATTTCTTTATTCCAAAAGGCCACAGGATATGTGTGGCGTTATCAAGCAACAAGAGGTTTAATAAGAAGCGGTGGATTATATCATGATGTTGTAACGCCGAGAATCTATTTTATTCAAGCTTTGGTTGCGATATTTATATATTGGCGATATTTTATAAAGCCAGGGCGCAAAATATTTAAAATAACGGTGTTCACTCTATCGATTTTCTTTTTTATCGGCTTGTATTTTCTATATTCTAAAACTGTTGTTGTCACAATGATTTCATGGATTTTAGTGTTTTCATTATTAAGGAAAAAGATCTACTTTGTGCCTATATCAATAATTCTCATCTTGCTTATTAATTACTTTACAGATAATAGAATTAGCAAAGAAATTCATCAGCTTTTTTCAAGAGAAGTCAGCTTTTTAGAAGGCAATCTCCAAGCAGATTATGTCCTTTCCGGAAGGGGAGGAATATGGATGATGTATTATAGCACTTGGCCTGCGCTCTCGATGATGTCAAAGATTATTGGAATTGGGAGATCACACGGGTATTTTCATAACGACTTTATAAGAATTCTTTTCGGTGGGGGTATTTTGTTGTTGAGTTTTTATATAATTTTGACGTTGACACTCATTATGCGTACATTTTGTGAATATCATAGAAAAGGGACTTTTATAAATTTCGCAGCTCTGTTATGCATTCTATATTTCTTCATGGAATCATTAGGTCAGCTACCCGGCCTTTATCCTAATCTTCAAATGCTTACTTGGGGACTGGTAGGCTTGTCATTAAATCAAAAAGTGCAGTGGATAGAAGATCATGAATCAAAAAGATAATCGGGCGTATCGGTGGCTAGATAACCTGCGACTTAAGATAAGAATGAAATGCTAAGAAATTGAAGGATAAGCCTCAAATAAATCGATAACTAGAGCATATAGGCTAAAATGAAAATAAGCTTTTAAAAAAAAGTGGTTCTCTTCCATCTTGTGTGGGCTAATCGAAGCATCATTAAGTTTATGTTCAGGACCTATAAAGAGAATATCGTCTTGATTGCAGAATGATGAGTTACAGAATAAAGAAGTCTATTGTTTTTATGAGTCCATTGCCACCACCTTATATGGGGCCAACGATAGCGACTGAGATCATTCTTAATTCAAACCTGAAAGATGAGTTCGAATTAATTCATCTCGATACCTCAGACCATAGAGATTTGTTCACTTTAGGAGCGGTCGATTTTCTAAATATATCTTTAGCCTTAAAACACTATGCCATATTATTCTGGCTTATCCTCACTCGAAGGCCCTCCTTGGTTTATATTCCCATATGCCAAACTACCCTGGGCTATCTGCGCGATGCCGGGTTTATTCTGATTTCAAAAGCACTCCATTGCAGAGTCATATGTCACCTCAGAGGCGGGAATTTTAAGAACTGGTATACTTCTTCAAGCCTGATGACAAAATGGCTGGTGCGGAATATCCATTCAGTTGTTGATGGCCAAATTGTTCTTGGGGAAAACCTAAGATATTTGTTTGACAATATTATTCCCAGAGAAAAAATATATGTGGTTCCAAACGGTATGGATATTAAAATTTGTTTTAATAGAAATAAAGATTCTGACAAAATAAGAGTGCTTTATTTGTCAAATTTTATCCGCGAAAAGGGAATCATAGACATTCTTAAGGCAATTCCATATGTTTACAATAGTAACAAAGAAATTGAATTCGTTTTCGCAGGGAATTCGCATGATAAAAAAATAGCACAAGAAATTAGAAATTTTATTTATGAGCATTCTTCTCTGCCAATCAAGCTGATCGGACCAGTTTACGGACAATCCAAATTTAATTTGCTTTGTTCTTCGGATATTTTTGTCTTCCCAACATATTATCCGCTCGAAGGGCATCCCTGGGTTATTGTGGAAGCTATGGCTGCTGGTTTGCCCATTATTACAACTGATCAGGGAGCAATAACTGAATCTGTCAAAGAGGATGTAAACGGCTTCATAGTTGAAAAAAGAAATCCCGAGGAAATTGCCGAAAAAATCATGTTTCTTTCCAATAATCCTGATTTAAGGAGAAAGATGGCTATGGCCAGTCGGCAGCTCTATCTGGAGAACTTTACAGAAGATAGCATGGTTAAAAGACTGACCAATGCATTTAGATCAGTTTTAGCTAAATAAATGTGTGGATTAGCAGGATTTTTTTTAATAGAGGGGAGATTACCTGAAGATATCTCTGATAATTTGAAAAAAATGGGAGAAGTTTTGGCCCATCGTGGGCCAGATGATTTTGGGGATTTTTTATCCGCAGATTGCGGATTTGTCTTTCGTCGCCTCTCTATTATTGATCTAAAACATGGCCATCAACCTATGCTTTCGCCTTCTAAGAAAACCATGATTGTGTTCAATGGAGAGATTTATAATTTTCAAGAGCTGAAGAGGGAATTGGAAGGATTGGGAACTGTCTTCCGGACAAACTCTGATGCAGAAGTTATCCTCGTGGGTTATGAGATTTGGGGAGCAAAAGTCGTTTCTAAAATAAGGGGAATGTTTGCATTTGTTATATATGATCTCCAAAAAAAGAGCCTTTTCATTGCTCGGGATCACACGGGAATCAAGCCGCTTTATTATTCCATGCAATCCGGTTGTTTTATATTTGCGTCAGAAATAAAAGCAGTTTTAAAGTTTCGAGGCGTAGCTCCAGAAATGAATCTTGCTGCATTGCCTCAATATATAAGCTTCTTGTGGGTCCCTGCACCATACACTTTATTTAAAAATATCTATATTTTAGAACCAGGGCACATGTTGTTCGTCAGTCAAGAAGGCATCAAAAAAAGGCGCTACTGGAGCCCCAGTCTTGATGAGCAAGATTTCTCTATTTCAGAAAAAGGCTGGATGGAAATCATCAACACGGATCTTAGACGAATTGTCAAAGAGCAAATGATCAGCGATGTTCCTTTAGGAGCCTTTCTCAGCGGTGGAGTTGATTCATCGACAATTATTGCTTTTATGAATCAGGTCTCTGATGATCCTGTCACAACGTATACAACAGGTTTCACCCAGAAAGATCTTTCTCAAGATGTGATACTTTCAGATCTTAAATATGCTAGAATTTCTGCGAATATATTGAATGTGAACTACAATGAAATCATCTTGACTCCAAACGTTGTCGATCTTCTTCCTTCTATTATCTGGCATATGGATGAACCACTCCCTGATCCTGCAGCCATAACAACATATCTAATCTGCAAATGCGCAAAAGAAAAATGCTCAGTTATGTTATCAGGGGTTGGGGGCGATGAGATTTTTGGCGGATATCCACGCTATATTGCAAACCTGCTTGCTGAGAAATATCATGGGACTCCTCAACTTGTGAGAAAAAGAATAATAAAGCCAGGGACAAAGTGTTTAGCTGCAGGTTCGAATACGCTAGTAAGAAACCTGAAAAAATTTTTAAAAAGCGCAGACCTCCCTTTTGAAGCACGGTACTTTGGGTATCTAACTTATTACTCTCAATTGGAGCTGAGAGATCTGATGATCATGGAGTTTGATTGGGCAGAGATTTTTGATAATCATAGACAAATCCTCGAAAAATACAGAAGTGTGGATAGCCTTCAGTCAATGATGAATCTGGACCTAATGACTTTTTTACCTAACTTGAATCTGATGTATATAGACAAAATGAGCAGTGCGGCTGCAGTTGAAGTCCGAGTGCCATTTCTAGACCATCTTTTCATTGAGAAAATTGCCCGCGTTCCTGGCGATTTAAAAATTAAGAGGTGGAAAAGAAAATATATTTTAAAGAAAACTGCGGAAAAGTATTTGCCTAAGAAATTGATCTGGCGCAAAAAAGCAGGATTCAGTGCCCCAATTGGAGCTTGGCTTAAAAGCCAAGCAAAGGACTTTATGCTTGATCTTCTTTCTGAAGAGACGGTGAAAAAAAGAGGATATTTCAATTATTCATACATCTCAAACTTGATCGATAATCATCTCAATGGAAAGGAATATAATGCCAACCAACTTTGGCAGTTGATGGCCTTGGAATTATGGCATCAGACGTTTATCGATTGATAAACTTATAAAATGAAACAGCTTATTCAAACGCTCAAGGATGGAAAGATTCAAGTCATTGAGGTCCCCCCTCCTTTTCTTGATAGCGGTATGGTTTTAGTCAGGAACTATTATTCTGTCATTAGCCCAGGGACAGAGGGAAGTACTGTGCGAGTGGCCAGAAAAGGGCTGCTCGGAAAAGCTATGGATCGTCCTCAGCAGGTAAAAAAAGTCATTGAAGTTCTCAAACGGCAAGGGGCTATTCAAACCTATAGAGAAATCATGAAAAAATTGGGGGCCTATTCTCCCTTGGGGTATAGTTCTGCAGGAGAAGTCATTGATGTTGCTGCCGATGTTGAAACGTTTATGGTTGGAGATATCGTGGCCTGCGGGGGTGCAGGATATGCCAATCATGCCGAGATCGTGGCTATCCCTCAGAACTTATGCGTGAAGCTGAGCCATGAAGCGGACCTGAAAAAGGCGGCCTATAATACTTTAGGATCTATCGCCCTACAGGGAATAAGACAGGCCGACCTTAAGATTGGAGAAACGTGCGCAGTGATAGGGCTTGGTCTTATTGGCCAACTCACGGACCTTATGCTTGAGGCAGCCGGAGTAAAGGTCGTGGGAGTGGATATCGATCCCAGGATGGTAGAATTATCAAAAACGCATTGTGCCGCACTTGCTCTTAATAGAGATGATCCAACTTTGGAAGATAAGATAAATGACTTTTCGCATGGTATCGGGATCGATGCCGTTATTATTACAGCTGCGACAAAAAGCTTAGACCCAATTAATTTTGCTGGAAGGATATCCAGAAAAAAGGGAAAAGTGATTATTGTGGGCGATGTCCCCACCGGATTTAATCGAGAACCTTATTATAGGAAAGAACTTGAATTGAAAATGTCATGCTCATACGGGCCAGGACGATATGATATAAATTTTGAAGAAAAAGGGATTGATTATCCGGTTGCATATGTTCGCTGGACCGAAAAGCGAAATATGGCCGCCTTTCAAGATCTCGTTGACTCCGGGAGGGTAGATCTCAATTATTTGACTACCCATATTTTTAATCTTAATGATGCGCCTAGGGCCTATGACATTATTTTAAAAAAAGAAGAGCCTTTTCTTGGAATCTTGATTAAATATGACTATGAAAAGACCGAAATTAGGAGAAGGATAGAAATAGGAAAAAGAAAACCCTTAGGAAAAGTTGCCATCGGATTTATAGGAGTTGGCAGCTATGCGATGAGCCAGCTTCTTCCTAACATTCCGAAAAATAAAGACGTCGTTTTAAAAGGCGTATTAGATATATCCGGCACAAGCTCCAAAAAAGTCGCCGAAAAATATGGATTTGAATTCTGCACATCTGATGAGAGTGATATCTTCGGGAACGATGAAATTAACACGATTTTCATCGCTACACGCCACGACAGTCATGCCCAGTATGTCTTGCAGGGCCTCCGAGCCGGGAAAAATATTTGCACGGAGAAGCCGCTTTGCTTGAAAGAATCAGAGCTCGAAGAGATCAAGGAGACTTACGGTTCTCTAATTGCTCAAGGTAAAGCGCCTCTTTTGATGGTTGGCTTCAACCGAAGATTCTCTCCTCTTACAAAAATTCTGAAAGAGAGATTCGGAAACGGATCGATGGCCATGATCTATCGCATTAATGCGGGTCCCATTCCTCCAGATACATGGATTCAGGATCGAGAAATCGGCGGCGGCAGGATTATCGGTGAAGTTTGTCATTTTGTAGATTTCTTGACGTTTCTCAATGGCTCGCTTCCAGAAGCTCTTTCGGCCGCAGCGATCCCGGATGCCAAAAACCTCGAGGATACCGTTAGCATAAATCTCAAATTCCGCAATGGTTCAATCGGCACAATCTCTTATTTTTCTAACGGGTCAAAGAGATTATTTAAAGAGTATCTTGAAGTTTATAAATCTGGAATGGTTGGCATTTTAAGGGATTTTAAGGAAATTAAGATTTTTGAAAATAGAAAAAGGTCCAAGAAGACGTTGATGAGACAGGATAAAGGGCAGAAAACAATGATCGCTTCCCTTTTCGAGGCCATTAAGACCGGGAAGGCTTCGCCATTAAATTTTGATGAGCTTTATTCAGCGACCGAGGCGACTTTCAAGATCATCAAATCGATTAAAACAGGGAAAACCCTTTAGTTCAAACACCTGGTGAAGAATAATAATCGGCTTGATAAACTGAGGGCATATGTGGAAAGGGAAAATTTTCGAGGGTTTGACCCTTATGACGTGCTGAATAGCCCTATTTTAAGAGAGTTATCTTTTAATAAGAAAGCTCTGCGAATTGCCTTTATTCAATCTATGAAAAGGCTTCCGGTCAATCTAAGGCCATTTCTGGGAATTCGAAAAGATTATAATCCCAAAGGAATTGGGCTTTTCCTCTGGAGTTACGCGAAGCTGTATAGAGTCACAGGGAGCTCAGAATTCCTCAAAAAGATTGACTTTTTTCTGGATTTGCTTGAAGCGCTTAAAAGCAGAGGATACTCGGGAAATTGCTGGGGCTACAATTTCGACTGGCAATCGAGGGCATTCTTTCTGCCAAAGTTTACACCGACCGTTGTGAATTCTTCTTTTGTGGGTCATGCTCTGCTTGATACTTATCAATTTACGGCCAAAGAAAGGGCATTAGGAATGGCATTGCCCATTTCAGGGTTTATTCTTCGAGATCTGAACAGAAAAGAAGATGCTCGAGCGATCTGTTTCAGTTATTCTCCGCTCGACAAAACGTCTGTTCATAATGCCAATTTGCTGGGTGCGTCTTTACTCATAAGATTGTATAAATTTGTGCGGGAGGAAGAGCTCAAAGACGCTGCGCTTGCCAGTTTAGCGTATAGCATGAGCTGCCAGAGAGAGGATGGATCCTGGTATTACGCCGAAACAGATTATCAATGCTGGATCGATTCATTTCACACGGGGTTTAACCTTCAGAGCATCCTACATTTTTTTGAGGAAGGATACGGGCTTGAATATAAGGATGCGTTTAGAAAGGGAGTGAGATTCTACGCTGAGAATTTCTTCCTCGATAATGGCGCCCCAAAATTTTACCATGACAAAACCTATCCATTGGATATTCATTCTGCCGCTCAGGCGCTGGTCTTTTTTTCAAGAGTAAAAGGATATGAAGGCCTGAGGCGGAGAATTGCACGTTGGATGCTCGATAATATGCAGGATAAGGAAGGTTTCTTTTATTATCAGAAAAATCGCTTTTTCACTAATAAAATTCCGTACATGCGCTGGGCTCAGGCATGGACCTTGCATGCTCTATCTTCTTTTATGCTGTCAAATGAATAGGAATCAACTCAAGATTCTTGGCGTTCCTGTAGATGCTTACAGAAGCACCAAAGAATTACTTCAAGATATTGAAACAGGAATGAACGGCGCCGGGACAAGAACCGTGTTCTCTGTAAATCCAGAGAAGATAATGCGGGCGAGAAAAGACCTTGTGCTGTCTGATACGCTGGTTAATTCCGACTTCCTGATTCCTGATGGCATCGGAGTTGTGCTCGCTATTAAAGTTCTCCACAAAAAAAGGATTTCTCGAATTGCCGGCGTAGATTTGATGGAGCTGTTACTGGATAAAGCGGAAGAAAGGAGATATCGCGTTTATATATTTGGAGCCAAACCGGCTGTTCTTTCGAGGGCAATTGCTGAAATCAAGAAGAGGTATCCTTCTTTGGGCATAGTGGGCAGCTCTCATGGCTATCTTCAAGAAGACCGGTATGCATCGCTGATCAATGAAATCAACTCGGTTAAACCAGACATTCTTTTTGTAGGATTGGGAAGCCCTAAGCAAGAAAATTGGATCCATGCCTATAAAAACCTCTTGAACGTTAAATTCTGTATGGGCATTGGTGGCTCATTAGATGTGATCGCGGGGCGTATCACAAGAGCCCCGTATTTTTTCCGAACGTTGGGCTTGGAATGGCTCTATCGATTAATGAGAGAGCCAAACAGATTCCGGAGACAGCTTGCATTGCCTCAGTTTTTTTTTGAGCTATTAAAAGAAAAGTCATTTTAGATTGTTCTTCTCTGTGAAAGCAAAAAAAATTATCCTTGTGGCGGGGGCGAGGCCGAACTTTATGAAGATAGCTCCTCTTGTGCGGGCCTTTGCTACCTTTAATAAGCAAAAAAGTAATGGAAAAGGAAAAAATAAGAGAGCCAAGAGAAGAAATTTCCAATATCTATTGGTTCATACCGGACAGCACTACGATAAGGGGATGTCGGACTTTTTTTTCAGGGACCTGGGGCTTCCAGAACCGGATATTTATCTCGGGGTCGGGTCAGGGACACACGCTGAACAGACAGCCCAAATCATGATGGCTTTTGAAAAAGTTTGCCTCGAAGAACGGCCCGATTTGATCACGGTGGTCGGCGATGTCAATTCAACGGTAGCCTGCGCCCTGGTGGCGGCCAAACTCTTAATACCTGTGGCTCATGTCGAAGCGGGGCTCCGCAGTTTTGACCGGACGATGCCCGAGGAAATCAACCGACTCCTCACTGACCAGCTCTCAGATTTTCTTTTTACGACCTGTGAGGATGCAAACCGCAATCTTATCCGGGAAGGAATTCCTGAGGAAAAGACTCATTTTGTCGGGAACGTGATGATCGATACGCTGCTCAGACACCTCGAGATGGCGAAAAAATTAGAAATAATCGAGCGACTGGGGCTGTCGGGAGACAGTAGGATCAAAAAGTATGCCGTACTGACGCTGCACCGCCCTTCCAATGTCGATTACCCGCTCGTGTTGGAAAAACTATTTGGCGCGCTGAATGAAATTGCCCTGAAAATTCCCATCATTTTCCCCGTCCATCCAAGAACGCTTAAACGGCTTCAGGAATTCAGGCTGAACGAGCTGATTAATTATGTCGACCTTGGTACGGCAAATTTCGATAAATTATGCTTGGATAGACTGCCCCCGGGAGTGCTCGCCGTCCCTCCTCTTGGCTATCTCGACTTTTTATGCCTGATGTCCAGGGCCGTTCTTGTCCTTACGGATTCTGGGGGCATTCAGGAGGAGACGACAATTCTCGGAGTTCCCTGTCTGACTTTGCGAAACAACACCGAAAGGCCTGTTACGGTCAGGGAGGGAACGAATTTCATCGTCGGGAACGATCCCCACAGGATAAAGCAAAAGGTGTTCGACATTCTGAAAAATGGCATCCCGCGCCGAAGAATCCCTAAATACTGGGATGGCAAAGCTGCCGAAAGAATTGTAAAAATCTTAGCAAAATTATCTTAAGATCGTGTATAATAGACGCTTAGAGAGCGGGGCATTAACTAGTCCTCTCTGTTATTGCCCTTGAAGTATCTGTAAGATGACCAAGTATTTCCTATCTTTTCTTATCGCTGCCGGTCTTTCTCTTATCCTGACACCCCTCGTCCGCTCTTTTGCCCGATGGGCGAATGTTCTTGACCTTCCTTCTGAAAGGAAGATTCATAAGAAACCGGTGCCTCTTTTAGGCGGGATCCCCATCTTCCTTTCCTTCAATTTTGCCATAGTCCTGGGCCTCATCTTTGATAGGGCTTTGCTTAGTGAGCCTATCCTGTCGAATTGGCAGGGCTTATTTATTTGCCAGATTATCATACTGGCACTCGGGATTTTTGACGATATTAAGCATCTCCAGCCTTGGGCCAAGCTTATCGTCCAGGTCGTTGCAGGCATTATCATTGTGCTTTTCGGGTTCGGCATTGAGGCGATCACGAATCCATTCGCTGGAAATCTTGTTAAGCTCGGCTTTTTTTCTCTTCCCTTCACTGTTATCTGGTTGGTCTTGATAGCCAATGCGTTGAACCT
>Ga0172362_10002215_pt1 | contig 16908 bp, 12 predicted proteins | sample LakKivs1_kivu2a2_FD_114534 | JGI IMG/M metagenome (GOLD analysis project Ga0172362, IMG submission 114534) | Sediment microbial communities from Lake Kivu, Rwanda - Sediment s1_kivu2a2 | ecosystem: Environmental > Aquatic > Freshwater > Lake > Sediment | place: Rwanda: Western Province, Lake...
ACAGATTTTTGATCTCCCAGTCCATGACCTGAGCCCTATAGGCTTGCCACTCCTTGCCCTTGATGTGCAAGAAGTGCTCGAAGAGATGATCGCCGAGCGCTTTCCTCATCATGTCGCTCTCTCCCATGCAGTCGAGCGCTTGTCCCAGATTCTCTGGCAACGATTCTATCCCCGAGGCCTTCTTCTCCTCAGCGCTCATGCGGAAGATGTCCTTCTCAATGGGTTCCGGCGGCATGATTTTGTTTTTTATGCCCTCCAGCCCAGCCGCCAGCATGACGCTGAATTGCAGGTACGGGTTGCCCGCTGGGTCCGGGTTGCGAAGTTCGATTCTGGTCTTTGGCCCCCTCCCAGCTGGCACTCTGATATAAGCGCTTCTGTTTCTATTCGCCCAAGAGATGTACACGGGCGCTTCGTAACCGGGCACCAATCTCTTGTAGGAGTTGACGGAAGACGCCAAGACCGCGCAAATATCTTTCGCGTATCTCAGAAGGCCGCCGATAAAGTACAGGGCATTCTTGCTGAGTTGATAGTCTCCTTTGGGATCATAGAAGGCGCTTTTTCCCTCAGGGGTCATGAGTGACTGATGAACGTGCATCCCTGATCCGTTGATGCCAAATATCGGTTTTGGCATGAAGGTTGCGTAGAGGCCGTGTTTGTAGGCAATGGTCTTCGTCACGTATTTCATCATCGCCACCCTGTCTGCGGATGATATGGCATCGATATATTTTAGGTCGATCTCGTGTTGCCCAGGTGCGACTTCGTGGTGAGAGGCTTCGACCTCAAAACCCATCGCATCTAGGTATGTCACTATCTCTTTTCTGATGTTATCGCCGCGATCTTGCATGAGGTCAAAATAGCCGCCGAAGTCTGATGTTTTCGTCGTCGGGTCTCCATTCTCATCGAGCATCATGAAAAAGAACTCGTACTCCGGAGCCGTGTTGAAAATATATCCCATCTTCTTCACCGTTTCCACGAGTTTTTGCAGGGCGTATCTTGGGTCACCATCGAACCTGGTGCCCTCGTGGTCGTATACATCACATACCAAGCGAGCGGTCTTGAGGGTGTCCTGCGTCCAAGGCAATATTGTGAAAGTTTTTGGGTCGGGCATGAGGCGCATGTCTGACTCTTCTATGGTGGCGTAGCCCAACACAGACGAACCGTCGAAGAACACGCCTTCGTCGAGAGCTTTTTCCAATTGAGTTATTGGAATGGTGACGTTCTTCACGGTGCCAAGGATGTCCATGAACTGCATCTGAATGAAATTTACCCCTTCCTTTTCCGCTGTCTTCAGAACTTTTGTCTTAAGGCTCTCCATCTCATCCCCTTTGGCAATAAACCCGCGCTGTATTTAAACTTTCAGCAATGGTAACAGCGATATCTACTCAAGTGTATAGTTTCATTCTAAAACTGGGATAGCGATGGTTTCGCTAGCTAACGAAATTCGCCGGAAGGGCATCCACCTGATAGGCCTGACCGTGCCTCTCCTCTACTGGGCCGCAGGGAAGCTTGTGACGCTCTGCTTCATCACTTTTTGGATGATACTCTTCATCGCCGGTGAGATCTACCGTTTCAAGCGCGGCATACCCAAGGAGATTGAAAAGGTGGCAGCCCCAATGATGAGGAAGCACGAGAGAAGGGGTGTAGGAGGACACGTCTTCTTCGCGATCGGTCTTTTCATAGTCGTATCGTTGTACGAAAGAAATATCGCGATCGCCATCTCTCTGATAATGGTTCTCGCGGACGGCGCAGCTGCAATTGTCGGGAAACGTTTTGGGAGGATGCGTTTGATCGGCGAGAAGACGCTGGAGGGAACTCTGACGCTCATCTGCATAGCGTTCATCGTGTCGGTCTGGTTCGTGGGCTGGGCGGTTGCTCTGGTAGGAGCAGTGATAGCTGGGTTAGTCGAACTGATGCCGGTAGACGATAATCTTTCAATTCCGATATTCTCGGGGCTAGCGATGGCGGCGATGCGTCATTTTCTCTGAATTGGCTTCAACTCTCTAACAACGCGTTCGACCGTCGCGGCAGCGCTGCCCAAGTATCGTTTCGGGTTTGTGAGTGCGTCGATGTCTTTTTCGGAAAGATATTTTTTGACCTTCGGCTCACGGAGCAGCGCTTCCTTCAGCGAAAGGTTTTTTCTTATAGCTGTCATGCTACAATTTCTCACGACGGAATGTGCGACCTGCCTGTTCATCCCCCTCTTCGTCAGCTCGATCATCACGGCCTCGGCCATGTTCAGGCCGCGTGTCAGTTGCAGGTTTCTCTTCATTTGCTCAGGGTGTATGACAAGCCCTTCGAGAACATCGCAGGCTGTTCTAAGGATTTCGTCCGTGAGAAGGAAACATTCTGGCAATAATACCCGTTCGCATGAGGAGTTCGTCAGGTCACGTTCGTGCTCGATCGTGATGTTCTCGAGCGCAGCCTGCACATCGGCTCGGAGGACACGAGCTAAACCACAGATTTTTTCACATCTTATCGGGTTGCGCTTCTGCGGCATTGTGCTGCTTCCGACTTGGCGAGTACCGAACGGCTCCTCGACCTCGCCGATCTCCGTGCGCTGCAGGTTCCTCACCTCGTTGGCGATCTTGTCGATGGTGCTCGCCAAAAGCCCTAGGAACGAAATGAGTTCGGCGAACCTGTCGCGCTGAAGTATTTGATTAGAGGCGGTGGCGCTAGAAAGTTTTAGCTCGTCCATAACAAGCTCCTGAATTTGTGGTCCTTTGTTGCCCCAAGCTGCGCCGGTGCCTACAGCCCCGCTCATTTTACCTACCAAGATGCGGGGCTTGAGTTGCTTGAGGCGCTCAATGTGGCGCGCGAGTTCGCATGCCCATATTGCGAACTTCAGGCCAAGCGTCGTTGGCACAGCATGCTGGCCGTGCGTGCGTCCGACCATGATGGTGTTTTTATGGTTAGCAGCTTGCCTGAGCGTGATACCAAGAAGCTTTCGAATGTCGCGCTCGATGATTGCTATGGCATCTCGAATTTGAAGGGTGGTGGCTGTATCGAGGATGTCGTTGCTCGTAGCGCCGAAGTGGACATATCTTCCAGCATCGCCGCTCGCCTCCCCGAGTGCGAGCACCACCGCCATTGTCTCGTGCTGCACTTCCTGTTCAAGCTTGAATATTCGTGCAACTTTGACATATTTAGTTGAGGCCTTCGTTGCGATTTTTGCAGCGGAGTTCTTCGGAATGATTCCAACTTTACCCAAAGCTTTCGCGAGGGCTGCTTCGACATCGAGCATGCGCTGATATCTAGCTTCGAGCTCGAAGATTTCTCGCATCTCCCTGCGGCCATAGCGCATCTCTATTGGATGGACCGGCATTCAACTCCCGAAGTATAATTTTGGTGCAACAATAAAGCTTTGCGGTATGGATTCTCACGTGCAGTCAAGTTTCTGTGCGCAATAAAGCTTTGTAACAAGTAGATTATCTAGACAGCACAAGCTTTCGAAATGCCAAGACTACGCCGACCATGGCCGCGATTCCCACCACTCCAGCGGCCACATAGATAATAGGTATCCCCTCAGTTGGCAGTATCTCTTCCTCAGGTAATGCGTACGGTGAGTTGCCGCTTCCAGCGACGATGTAATTACCATCCGCCGAGATGGAGACGAAGCTGACCCAGTTGCCCATCTCATAGCTCCATAGTTTGTCGCCGGAATTGTCAAATAGGTAGACATTGTTGTCCCTGCCACCCGCGACGATGGTGTTGCCGTCAGCCGATATGGAGATCGAATAAATAGACCCACCAGTTTGGTAACTCCAAATGGGGTTATTGTCCGCATCACTGAAGAGGCGGATCATACCATCCGAGAGGCTCCCGACCGCGATGCGGTTACCATCATTGTCGATCGCAACGGCGTGAGGGATCCCGCTGGAAAAATACCTCCAAATTGGGATGTTGTCTGCGTCACCAAAAAGGTAAATATTGTAGCCTTCCTCCGCGATACCATCACGGCCGACGATTACATTGCTTCCATCAGAAGAGATAGAAACTGAATAAGGTGGAGCGTGGGGGTCCCTGCTAAACCAGTATCCCCACAGCGGGTTATCTGTATCATTGCTGAACATGTACACGCATATCAGAGGGCAGCCAAATCCCACAGCGATGCGGCTACCATCAAATGAGAATGAGGGGACGACATCGTTGGTGAGGCCAGCTGGGTCGTAACCCAGCGTGGGGACCTTGTATGTCCGGAGCGGGGTGTCGGGGTTGGCGCGGTCAAATAAGTAAACTGAATCACGTACCCCAGTGACCAAGTAGTTGCCATCTGGTGATATAGAGCGAGAAGTAAAGTGAGAGAAACCAGGGATTATCATCTCGCCCCGTTCCTCACCTGCATCTGAAAATTTATACTCCGGAGTGTTGCTATCTTCCCCTGCAGCGCTAGCGGAAAGAATTATGATGTGGTTCCATCTTATCGGGTATTGTTGAATTATCTCATTGTCGGCATGGCCAAACAAGTTGATTGCTCCACCGAACACGGCCGCCACATTGTTGCCGTCCGAAGTGATGGTGGTTGAGAGTACAGAACCGTCGACAACGTAGCTCCAGATTGGGATGTTGTCATCGCGGTCGAATAGATGGATTGATAATTTTTCGTCGCGGCTCCCGCTCCCAACTACGGCTACAACATAGCTGCCATCGGACGAGAGTGAGACCGAGCGAACCCAGTCGCCAGTCTCGTAGCTCCAGATTGGTGTATTATCTTGGCGATTGAACATGCAGATCTTGTAGTTGATAGGGAGAAGGTATGGGAAAACACTAGGGACCGAGTCCTTCATGCCCTCCGAAGGTGGATATCTTGCTGTTGCCATCCCGTCGCTTGCCTCGAACCAAAAAGTTTTCAAAACGCCGACATCTGCGCTGGTCGCGGTCATAGTCCAACGATACGTTGCGCCGCTGGTGTACGAGCCACCAGCATAAGTCATCTCGTAAGGTACATCATCAATGTAAATTCTCACGTAAGAGGGGGCGTCGCCGTCAGCATCCGTGTAGATTATCTCGTAGGTAAAGGTCGTACCAGGAACCCCCCAGCGCGGGTTTACCCTCTCGCCACTCAGGCTTGGGGACGAGTTTGTAGCCGCAAGTGGGGCCCCGATGGCAAAAGATAGTTGCACAAAACAAAAAAATATCAGAAGCGGACCCGTATTTATCCTCAAGTGGTTCACCTCACGAACTTTGATTAGCTTGCTAGACTAAATAATCTTGGTGTGCTGCGGTTTACGCTGTTGCTGAAGCGCTGACGATGCCTTTTTCCATGGCTCCTAGGAACATCCGCATGGAACCGTCAGCGAAAACGAATGTGTCCGGGTCAAGCAGCTGGGTTACTCCTAGACTTGAGAACTGTGAAGCCTGCAAGCGCACGCCGCCATCTTGAGTGAAGGTCAATCCGTCCGTCGAGGAAAAGCTGTATATTTTGTCCGCACCCTTTTTAACGTAAAGTTTGTAGCCGCCGCTTGGTAGTTTCATGATATCAGGATCAACGTACGTGTTTGGCCCACCACCTACGTTATCATCTCCACAAATGTTTCCTCGCTCAAATGTCCAAGTGTTCCCTCCGTTGGTCGAAACCGCTGTTCGTATGTTGTTTTTTCCTAACCAATCCCCAACGTAGTACATCCGCAATAATGTTTCAGATTCTTTGATGATATCGAATGCGCTGACGATGCCACCATCCGCAGATGTTCCGGAATATCTGATGCCGGACTGTTTTGTGAAGTTTAGTCCGTCAGTTGATGTTGCGCTCAATACGACGCGCGTACTTTCTGATGCTCCTTCGTAGAACAACACGAAGGAATTTTCTCCAAATTGGATTAACACTGGATTGCCAGCGCTGTCGCGGTCTGGATCAGTTGTTCCTCCTTTTGTGACTCGTTTGCTTGGATCTACCGTGAAATTGAGTCCATCCGTGCTGCTAGCAGAATAAATTTCTCCATTGTAAGTGTAGAATAGCCGGTACACGCCAGATGGCAGTTGGACCATGCACGGCACGCTACCCCCAGTTATCCTGGTTCCTGAATCTGCCGTGAAATTCAGCCCTACATTCTCGGGAAGCGCGTTCTCAATTTGGTTCTCAGACGGTTGATTTTCTGGGTGAGGCCCGGGTGGTGCATTTTCTGTGGCCTCATGTTTTTGTGTTATAAAAAAATAACCGAAGCCAGCGACTAAAACAATCACACCGATTACAACTACAACGATGATCGAAGCAGCGATCCCTCGCGAATCCAATGAAACACCAATCATCAGTAGCATTTTAAATTTATATTGTTGTTCCCTCGACTTGCCGCTTGATGCTTTTTGCAATCTCAACGCCTATATATGGCACTCGCGCCAGCTCCTGCTCGCTCGCCCGCTTGATATCGGCAAGTTTGCGATATCCGGCCTTGAACAAGCTGCGTCCACGCACCCGCCCAATACCGCGAAGTTGCACAAGCTCAAGCAGATCTTCCTTGATCCCGTAGCGCATCCGCTTCTCTAAGCCGTGCAACATCGGCATCGCTCGCCCGACCTTGAAGAGCTTTGCAAGTTCGTAAGTAGAGTACAGCAACCATTCGGCGATGTCCGCGATCCGCCTGATGTCGCCAGCGCCGACGCCAAATTGTTCGTGGATGTCATCTTCGAATTTTTCATCTAACCAAGCCTGCAGCATACGCACCGTCTTGAGTTCAGCTAAAAAGTACTCGTATTTCTCGGGCTCGTTCCACTGGTCTGGGATCGGCGCCAGAAACTCGGCCGCATGGTCAGAGGCAAAGAGGTCGAGGTCCGCATAGTCTCGGCTGCGCAGGTAGAGCAACTCCATGTTCGGTGTATGCGAGATGAGGTGGAGGAAACTCAACTCTGTCGGCTGTGTCAGCGTCGCTTGTTTGAGGCCGTCGCGCAGGATGACGGCGGACATTGGGTCGATGTAGAGCATGGAAACGCGTTCTCCAAATGGAGTGGCTGAGAGCCTCTCGCCGTGTTGCGTAATCATTTTTTCCTCCTTCAAGAAGTCCAGCACGCGTTCGATAATGCTTGCGACTCGGCTCGCCTCGTATTGATATGCGAAGAATGTTTGTCCTATGAAATTTAGCATGCTCTTTAGGCTGGTGACGTAACCGGACGCAATCGAGGCGAGGACATGGGAGCGGAGCGCGGGTTCCGAGGCGAGCTTCGATTTTATGCGTTCCGGTTCAGCACGTATGAAATCTCCGAACAGGGCGTCGCGTTCTGCATCGGTCCTCGCCACGAGCACGGCCTCGCCGTACTTGTCATATTTCGGTCGCCCAGCCCGGCCAGCCATCTGCTTGTACTCGAGCACAGAGATATTCTGCGTCCCGAAAGGCGGCTCATAGCGCCGATAGTCACGGATCACAGTTCTCCTGGAAGGAAGGTTGACGCCCGCGGCCAATGTCGGCGTTGCGGAGATCACTTTTATCAAGTTTTTTCTGAATGCATCCTCGATGTTTTTCCTCTGTGCGTGGTGAAGTCCAGCGTGATGGAAAGCTGTGCCTTTGCTCACACATTCGGCTAGGAGTTTGCACGTTCGCGTCGGCTCGCCGAGAGCTCCTTCTATCGATTTTGCAATTTTAACGAGGGAGTCGCTCTCTTTTTGCGTCAACAACTTTTGGATATCTTTAGATGCTGCGATTGCGACGGCCTGAGCAGAACGCCGCGTGCCGACGAAAATGAGCGCTTGTCCACCATCGCCGACAGTGTCAGCAGCGAGTGCCGTGAGTTCATCCCTCACTTGTGCTAAGACAGTTCGTGATGTTTTGTCGGAGAATTCTATTTTTCCTTGGCAATACACGCCTTCTCTCAACGGCACCGGCCGCCATTCACTCGTAACCAACTCGGCTCCCAACCAGTCGGCAATTTCGTTCGAGTTTTGAATGGTCGCGCTCAGGGCGAGCACTTGCATTTTTGGGTTGAGCTGGCGCAACCTAGCCGTCAATATTTCAAGCGTCGGCCCGCGCCCAGGGTCGTTGATGAGGTGAACTTCGTCGAGCACGACCACGGATATCGCCGAGCCGAGCCATTTTGCGCGGTGGCGGAGGAGCGAATCAACTTTTTCAGATGTGGCGATCAGGATATCGAATTGCGCGAGCCTCGGGTCTGCGGCATCGAAGTCGCCAGTGCTTATTCCAATCTTCACACCTAGAGGCCCGTACTTTTGCTTGAATTCGTCGTACTTCTCGCTCGCCAAAGCTCGAAGTGGCACGACGTAGAGGCACCTGCCGTTATCGTTGAGTATAGATTTCAGCATACAGAACTCGGTGATGAGCGTCTTGCCAGCGGCGGTTGGTATTGCCAAGACGAGATTTTTTCCATCGAGGGCGCCTTTTCTCACCGCATCAACTTGAGGCGGATACAATTCTGTTATCCCCGATTTTTTCAGCACATCTACAACTTGTTCGGGCACATCGTACTTCTTGTAGAGTTCCTCGGCTTTCACAGGCACACCATCAATAAAACTATCTTCAGATACAAATAGTATAGGGGAAGTTATGGGCGCCGTATCGCTAGCATGCAAAGAAATTTTGCAACAGATTTCGATTGGAAAGATAGCCGATGCGCAAGGGCTAGCCAGAGCTAAAATTCAAACTTGTCGTGAATTTGGGGTATCAGAGCCACCCAGCAACTCCGAGATCTTGGCAGTCGCGACGTGTGAACAGAAGGCCAAGGTAATCCAGCTGTTGAAGCTGAAACCAGTGCGCTCTATCTCGGGCGTTTCGGTCATAACAGTCATGCCGAAGCCCTATCCATGCCCGAAGGATGTGCCTTGTATCTATTGTCCCGGAGGCCCCAACGTCAACACACCACAGTCGTACACGGGAAAAGAACCCGCTGCAATGAGGGCAATCCAGCACAATTTCGATCCATATGGGCAGGTAAAAAGCCGTATCGAACAACTCCACACGATTGGGCACCATGTTGATAAAGTTGAGTTGATAATTTTTGGAGGCACACTTACCGCTTATCCCCAGGACTATCTTGAGTGGTTCGTGACACAGTGTTTGAATGCAATGTCGGGTGCTAATGCCAATACAATCGAAGAAGCTCAGGCTGCGGCTGAAAATGCAAAAATTAGAAACAGCGATATAACATTTGAGACCAGGCCGGATTACTGTAAGGAACAACATGTGGACTTGATGCTTCGTCTTGGCGCCACGAGGGTGGAGCTGGGGGTGCAAACTGTTCATGAGGATATCTACAAGTTGATCGATCGTGGTCATACAGTTGAAGATGTCGTGGAAGCTACAAGGATAGCAAAAGATGCGGGGTTCGCGGTTGTTTATCACATGATGCCAAATTTACCCGGGTCAAGCTATGAGCGCGATTTGGAGTCTTTTGAAAAAATTTTTGAAGATGAACGATTCAAGCCAGATGCGATAAAAATTTATCCAACACTCGTGATGCCGGGAACGGAGCTTTATAAAATGTGGGAGGGGGGCGAATACAAGCCATATCCTTTTGAAAGAATTATCGAACTCATAGCAAATATCAAAAAGCGCGTGCCAAAATGGGTTAGAATCCAACGCGTCCAACGAGACATCCCATCTAATTTGATCGTTGATGGGGTCAAAAGTGGAAATCTTAGGATGTTGGTTCAGGAAAAATTAAAACAAGAAGGGGCTCGTTGCAGATGCGTACGTTGTCGCGAGGTCGGACATGTCGAGTATAAGCGAGGTATAAAACCGGATCAAAAAAATATCGTGTTCGATGTCGAGAGATATCATGCAAACGAAGGCAAGGAATTATTTTTGTCGTTCGAGGATGCGGAGAAAGATATTCTCATCGGTTTGCTCAGGCTTCGTCAACCATCTGAAAAAGCCTATAGATTTGAAGCAAAGGTGGCAAGAGCGATGTTGGTGCGAGAATTGCATGTCTTCGGGCAGTTGGTTCCAGTTGGTGAGAAGGCCGGAAGTGAATGGCAACATCGTGGCTATGGGGCGAAATTGATCGAAGAAGCAGAACGCATTTCTCGAGAGGAATTCGACGCGCACAGGGTAATTGTGCTTGCGGGGATAGGGACGCGAGAATACTATAGACGCTTCGGCTACATGCGAGAGGGCCCCTACATGGTGAAGGAGCTGAGCTGATGCATCCACTCAACCTGATCGTGCTCGGCACAGCGGGCGCGGGCAAGAGCGCGCTGACCGCGACTTTCGGCAAATGGATCGAACAAAACACCGACCGGAAGGTAGCATACATCAACCTCGACCCAGGGTGCGACTTCGTTCCATTCGAGCCGGACTTTGACATTCGCGACTATTTCACCATCGCCCAGATAATGCGCGACGAAAGTCTCGGGCCGAACGGGGCGATGGTCAGAGCATCCGAGTTGCTCGAGCAGAAAGCGGGAGAATTCTCGGGGCTAGTAAACAAGATCGAGGCCGATGTCAGGCTCATCGACACGCCAGGGCAAATGGAAGTTTTTCTCTTTCATGGGGGCCCTGAGATGGCTAAGTTCATAGAAGGCGTGACGATCTCACTCTTCCTGACCGACGCAGAGGTCACGGCGAAAGCGACGGGGCTCGTGTTCACACGTTTGCTCGGGCTGTCAATTGGACTCAGATTGGGGGTACCTGCGGTCAGCGTCTTGAATAAGGTAGACCTCACGAAAGGCAAGCTAGCTGATATCGATCGCATGCTTGCAGACATGGAACTTCTGAAAGAAAAAGTGGTAAGGGAGAGTTCTGGAGTGATGATAGATCTGACGTTGGGGCTGTCGAAGGTGCTGCCAGAGCTTTTGCCAGCTGCTAGATTGGTGAAGGTGAGCGCGAAAACTGGTGAGGGGATGCAGCAGCTATATGATATTGTACATGAAATCTTTTGTGCATGTGGCGACCTCACGTAGCTTCGGACGATCTCAAAACTTGCACAAACGGCTCCTCGGGTTCATCCTTCACCGTGCTGTGCACGATGAACGTCTCGGTTTCCCTCACTCCTTTCAAGCCGTGGATCTTTTTGATTAGGCTCGTCAGCTCTTTGCTGTTCCTCACTCTAACTTCTAGAATTGCGCTGTATCTGCCGAAGAGGCGGTAGAATCCAGAGACCTCGTGGAACTTCTTGATCGCGTCTTCATTTCTCCTTCTGAGCATTGTTCGCGGGTCTTCACGCAGGAGAATGTAGGCTTTCGTGGCTAAACCAAATTTTTCTGGGTTAAGCCTAACAGTAAAAGAGACAATCACCCCAGTAGCCTTAAACTGCGCTATCTTCTTTGCCACGGTCTGCCTAGAGGCCCCTACCTTTTTCGCGATTTCTCTCGCAGGTTGATCGCTATTTTTGATGAGTTGAAGCAGTATTTTTCGGTCTAATTCTGCCATTTTCTTGCCTTTAACATAGTGTTAACAGAAATACTTAAAAACTTAACGTTTTTAAAGAAATGGGGATTTGGATGGAACAAACGCTAAAAGAAGTCCTTGATGCGGTGACAAAGTTACGTAGTCAGCCAAACGTTTGGCACCCCACTTACAAGAAACTTCGCCAAGAATCTGAAAAATATGGAGTCCGCACCGAATGGGGCAACATCGTGTTCCACACCATGGTCAAACATAGAATCGCCCCGTTGACCGTGCATGTGGGGAGTCCTGAAGTTAGACAAAGGTATCTGACCCCAAAACAAAAGGAGATATTGGATAAGCTGCCGCAAACTCTAAAACTTGTTCACTCTTACATGAAAAAAGCCCCATTCGTCTGCGTCGAGCGCACGATGGGCGAGTCCGAATTAACTCCTCACTGTACGATTTTCATATCTACGCAGCTCAAAGAGATGGTGCGCATCGCCTACGCTTGGGCTACGTTGCTTGCACCACCTAGAAAAAAACCAAAAGAACCGAAACTCTACTTCGTTATGATTTCAGAGTGGCAAGCCAAGGATATGCAGACTCTGGTGTTCCCAGAAATAGGGGTCACCTATGCGCTGGGTACGAACTATATCGGTGAGTGCAAGAAGGCTTTTTTACGCATGGCGATGTGGCATGCAAAAAAACGAGGCATGCTGGGGCTACACGCGGGCTCAAAGATAATTCGTGCGCGAGATGCAAAAACGGGAAAAATCAAGGAATATGGCGCCCTCATCTTCGGTCTAACTGCAACTGGCAAGACGACTCACACCTGCCATGAACACGGCTTGGCGGGACCTGGCGAGGGAGTCAAAATAGTTCAAGATGATGTAGTTTTCATGAAGTCAGATTGCTCCGCACTAGGGCCGGAGAAAGCGTATTACTTAAAAACCGAAGGACTAAATCCAAAAACTCAGCCTTTGCTATATCAGGCGGCGACCAAGCGTAACACAATTTTGGAGAATGTGATGGTAGATTACCGTGGAAACGTCGACTTTGATGACCTAACGCTAACGGGTAATGGCAGAGGGGTAATCCCACGAGAGAATTTCCCTAAGCGATACGTAAGTAAAAGCCTTGACCTTCCACCCGTTGATAAATTGGACGGACTTCTCATTTTTGTCATAACGAGGAGGAACACCGTGGTTCCAATTGTTTCAAAATTAACACCTAAACAGGCCGCGGCAGCCTTTATGCTCGGCGAGTCTGTGGAGAGTACTGGGGGTGATCCTACGAGAATTGGAGAGTCTGTCAGGACAGTTGGGACAAATCCATTCATCATCGGCGACGAATCTGAAGAGGGCAACAGATTTTATGAATTTATCAAAAAATATCCCAAAGTGCAGTGTTATCTTCTAAACACGGGTGGCGTTGGAGAAATAATGGAAAAGACTGAAGATGGCACTAAAGTTGTTAAGCAAAGGACCTTGCGGGTTGAGATTCCAGAGATGGCCTCGATTATAAGGGGCATAGCGCGGGGGGCCATCGAGTGGAAAAAAGAACCTCATTTTGGAACCCTCGTGCCAAAAAAAGTTGAAGGCGTAAATATGACCAAGTTTAGCTTGTCTAAGTTTTACTCCAAAAAGCAGATCGATGCTTATGTCACCAAGCTGAAAGAAGAGAGGATCGAGTGGCTCAGCAGATTTAAGAGCCTAAACCCAATGATAGTCGATGCAGTCAAGTTTTAGAAAAAAGATTTTTTAGGGGAGCTGCGACGAGCTAGAAGAACTCGTAGAGGTTTTTGAATATATCTTTTAGTTCCTTCGTCTGATCGACGTATTTTTCTAGTCCACCCTTGTACCTCAGGGCGTAGATGATTCGTATCGGCAAAAATTTTGAGAGTACCACTGCGCTTGCCCCGAGCAGGAGTTTGACGGTGGCCGCACCACCAGTATAGTTTATCACGACATCGTCATCTGGCTTGACGTGCTTTATTATTTCACCTATAGCTTCGCCGACGGATTTCGGCTCAAAAATATTGCATTTCTGGAACACCACTTTCGTGTTAGTTTTTTCAGCAGCTTTTCTTACGACATCTTCATTTTTCTCGTTATAACCGAACGGGGATGCGACGAGTTCCATTTGATATTTTGAACATAGGATGTAAGTGATATCTGGTTTCTCCTTTTCGAGAGCATATACTACGGTGGCTGGAATCTCCCCAAGGCCCTGAATGAGGACTTTCATGTGACACCCAGTTTTATTATAGTTATACATTTAAAGCCCTTTTTGTCGATGTTCGAAGATTATCGATTTAAGCATGGCGAACATTAATTTCATGGTGTTTGCGTGTCTGGCTACAAAGGCAAAGCTTTGAAAGTTCTGAAAGCTGTTCGTGCCAAAGTTGGAGATCGGCTGAGGGTGGAAAAGCTTAGCCAAGTTCACGAGGGGATTTTAATGCCGCGCACCGAGCTGGGCGATCAAAATCACTTGGTGATAAAGCTCGACAGCGGCTACAACCTTGGGGTCAGGCTCACGAGGGACGCGAAAGTCAGAAAAGTAGCCGTCGGGAAGGCGCCGAGGATGGGCTTGCCACCCATCGCATTCAAACCCGATCCGAGCAAACCGAGCGTATCGATCTTGGGCACTGGGGGCACGATAGCCAGTCGCGTGGACTATCGCACCGGCGCGGTCTATCCCGCATTCAGCGCTGAGGAGCTGTACAGCGCCGTGCCGGAACTCGCCGATTTGGCCAACATCAAAACCTCGGCTGTCTGCAGCGTTTTCAGCGAGAACATGAGCCCCCAGCTCTGGGTGAAGATCGCTCGGGCGGTTGCGAGGGAGATGAATGGAGGCGCGCGGGGCGTGGTCATCGCTCACGGGACCGACACGATGGGATACACCGCAGCAGCCCTGAGCTTCGCATTTAGAGGCGTCTTCAGGCCGGTGGTGCTCGTCGGATCGCAGCGTTCCTCTGATAGGCCGAGCAGCGATGCAGCTTTGAATTTGCTGAGTGCGGTAGCTGTCGCGAGCAAATCGGACATAGCTGAGGTTTGCGTCGTCATGCACGGCTCCACCGAGGATGATTTCTGTTTGGTCCATCGCGGGACGAAGGTCAGGAAATGTCACACTAGTCGCCGCGATACTTTCCAGACGATAAACGATCTCCCCATGTGCGTGGTCAAGGACGGCGAGATAATCCCGCTCAGCGATTACAATAAAGCGAAGCAGGAAGGCAAAGTTGTAGTCGATGCAAAGTTTGAACCGAGGGTAGCGCTTGTCAAGGTTTCACCAGGAATTCAACCGAAGACGATCGACTCCGTCCTCAGAGCGGGATACAGGGGCATCGTGCTTGAAGGGACAGGTCTCGGCCACACGCCGGAGGTCTTATTCCCTAGCATAAAGCGGGCGATCAAGCGTGGCGTGCCAGTCGTGATGACTTCGCAATGTATTTGGGGAAGGGTCGATATGAAGGTCTACTCGACCGGTCGAGATCTGTTGCGGCTCGGCGTCATTCCAGGCGAGGACATGTTGCCGGAGGTTGCTTACGTGAAACTGATGTGGGTCCTCGGGCACACCCGCGATATGCGGGAAGTTTCTGAGCTCATGCTGACAAACATCGCTGGGGAAATATTACCGAGGACGCGGCCGGACGCTTTTTTGAAAGTTTTTGGAGGGATATGAAATGACGCTCGATTATGATACTCTAGGTTTGCGGGTTGGGTTCGAGATCCACCAAGAACTCGACACGCACAAGCTATTTTGCGATTGTCCATCGATCCTGCGCGAAGAGGATGCGCCGTTGAAGGTGAAAAGGAGGTTGCGGCCGACGCAGAGCGAGTTGGGTGAGGTCGATCGCGCGGCTTTGATGGAGGCCATCAAAGGGAAAGGGTTTAGGTATCAAATTTACCCAGAAAACGTTTGCCTCGTCGAGTTGGACGAGGAGCCACCGCATCCTGTGAACCAGGAAGCGTTGGAAATCGCGCTCGAGGTAGCGTTGTTGCTCGGAGCCAATCCGGTTAATGAAGTTCACGTCATGCGCAAGACGGTCATCGATGGGAGCAACACCTCCGGCTTTCAGCGAACGATGCTGGTGGCGACAGGAGGCAAATTGGAAACCAAGAAAGGTATGGTCACGATTCAGACTATATGTTTGGAAGAGGATGCCGCGAGGAAAGTCGGCGAGGATTCTGATTTCATAGATTATAGATTGGATAGGCTTGGCATACCCTTGGTCGAGATAGCTACTGGCCCAGATTTCACGGACCCGCACACCCCAGCGGAGGCCGCGTTGAAAGTCGGGCAACTGATACGCGCAACTGGTAAGGTTAAGCGCGGCATCGGAACAATTCGTCAGGACATAAATGTCTCGATCAGAGATGGCGCACGGCAGGAGATCAAGGGCGTCCAAGAGCTTTCCTTGATACCTGCAGTCATCGAGAGGGAGGTAAAGAGACAGCTTGCGCTCCTGCGGATAAAAGAAGAGTTGAGAAGACGAGGTGCCGCGTATGTTGAGAGCAAGGTTGTGAACGTTGGAAAAGTTTTCTCAAAAACAAAATGCAAAGTGATTTCGAATATTTTAGCGAAGAGGGGCACCGTGCTGGCGGTAAAGCTTCAAAAGTTCGCAGGTTTGATCGGTAAGGAGCTGCAACCGGGGAGGAGGTTTGGAACCGAGCTCGCGGATTACGCCAAGGTCTACGGAAAAGTTGGCGGGATCTTTCACACGGATGAGTTGCCCGGCTATGGAATATCTGCAGAAGAGGTCTCGAAGATGAGGAACATGTTGAGCGCGACGGCAGATGATGCCATAGCGATAGTTGCGGCCAAGAAAGGTAGCGCCGCGAAAGCTCTCGACGCGGTCATCGCGCGGGCCAATCAAGCGCTGCTGGGCGTCCCAGAGGAGACGCGGAGGACATTGCCAGATGGAAATACGGAGTTCATGCGCCCATTGCCAGGGGCTGCAAGGATGTACGTCGAGACGGACATCCCGCCGATAGTCGTCGATGAGAAAAAAATCGAGCGCATCAGAAAAATGTTGCCCGAGCCACCCGAGCAGAAGATCAAGAGGTACATCGACGAGTACAAGTTGAACGAGGAGTTGGCTCAGCGAATGAGTTTGTCGGAGAATTCCAAGTTGTTTGAAGAACTCGTGGAAAAACATGTAGTCGATCCGACGTTGATTGCGACGACGTTAGAGGAAACATTGGTCAGTTTGAAACGTGAAGGTGCGATGCTGGAAAACATTCAGCGTTCAGCGTTGGAGGAAATTTTTGATCTCATCAAAATGGGCGAGGTCGCCAAGGAAGCTATACCGGACATCTTGCGGGAGGTCGCGAAGGGATTCAGCGTGCCCGATGTTGTGCAGCGTCTGAGCCTGAGGAAGATCACCGAGGCTGAGCTAGCGAAGATGGTCTCCGATGTTATTCAAGAGAATTGGATATTGGTCGAGAAGCGCGGCAGGGATGCGATGCAGCCGTTAATGGGCATCTTGATGGAGAAAGTTCGCGGCAGGGTCGATGGAAAGCTCGTCCACCAATTGCTCGAGCGCGAGTTGCAGAAGTTCGAGTTCAGGACGGAAACTTCATAAGACCGTCACTGATTTTGCCAAGTTGCGTGGCATGTCTGGATTGCATCCGCGCTC
>Ga0172362_10002219_pt1 | contig 16889 bp, 14 predicted proteins | sample LakKivs1_kivu2a2_FD_114534 | JGI IMG/M metagenome (GOLD analysis project Ga0172362, IMG submission 114534) | Sediment microbial communities from Lake Kivu, Rwanda - Sediment s1_kivu2a2 | ecosystem: Environmental > Aquatic > Freshwater > Lake > Sediment | place: Rwanda: Western Province, Lake...
CAACGGCTGGGCAATGACTGAGGGTCAGACCCGCGCACGCCTTGACCAGGATGATTCTCTCCTCATCCGCTTCTGGCGGGATGAGCGGGATGCCGTCCGCCGCGCCGACCATTTCTCCACGGTCACCAAGAATCAGAAGCTCGCCCTCATCGGCGAGCTTGCCGCCCTCGGCAGACTGAACCAGTTCACCTTTGATTATCCCTTTACCGATGTGATTGAAAATGCGGTGAACCCTTTGTTTATCGAATTGCCCGGCACAAGCGGCGTCGAGGCACAACTGCGAGGTAAAAAAATCCCGTCCAACGCCTTTGTCGTACTTTGGAGTGGTGGCTTTAATACATGGACGAATGTAAATCTCTTGTATGAGACCCTTGCCAAGGCGATGGAAAAAAATGAGCGCATCCATTTCGTATCCACCGGTGGAAGCATTGACGGTCATGATGAAATCACCTACACCAGATTTCACAGGCTTCTCGCCGCATCGCCTTATCGCAAACGGTTTATCTTACTCGGGTGGATTGAGGCGGAACTCTTACCCATAGTTTACTCAGAATCAGATATTGGCATCAATGTGGATGCGGTAAATTATGAAACACTCTTCGGCGCCCGCAACCGCATCACCAATATGCTCGCCGCAGGTCTCCCTGTGGTTACAACCCTTGCCACGGAGATAAGCCACACGATTGAGAAGAACGGACTGGGGAAGACCGTTCCCCTCGATGACCCTGCTACCATGGCGCAGGCAATCCTTGAACTGGCTGAAAATCCCGCACGCACAAGGGAGATGGCGCGCAGTGCGCGCGAATTTGCCTTAGAGCATTACACATATCAGGTCACCACTCAGTCCCTGCGCGAATGGGTGCGTTCGCCTCATCTTGCGCCGGATAATAGCGAAAAAATAAAACGGCATGAGAATGAAAAAGACCTCCTTTCACTGTGGCTCTCCGACCTTGAAAAGACTTATGCCCTCCTTCGCGACCACGATGTGGAAAGACTCATCTGCGCAGAAAGAGACCTGCGAAACATCCGGGAAAAGCCCATTTTTAAACTTTATAAGAATATAAAACGGCTGTTTAAGAGGAGATAAAATATCGCTTCAAGGAGAATATCTCATGGACATCTTTGAGACAATGAGGATAAGGCGAAGCATCCGAGAATATAAGTCAGACCCTATACCGGAGGAGAAACTGAAGAAGGTGCTGGATGTCATGCGTCAGGCGCCATCTGCGGTGAACAGACAGCCATGGAAATTCATCATTGTCAGAGATGCAAAGATTCGGCAGGAGATGGTAGAAGACTGCGGTGCTCAACCCTTTCTGAGGCAGGCGCCAATTGTTGTGGTTGCCTGCGGGATTGAGAAAGCCGCATGGCATGGCGTTGGGGGCAATCGAAGTGCCTCCGCAGTTGACATTGATGTTTCTATTGCGCTCACGCATCTCACGCTTGCCGCAGCCGCAGAGGGCTTGGGAACGTGTTGGATTGCCGCCTTCAATGAGGCGTGTTTCAAGAGGCTTTTAAAAGTGCCGGAGGATGCTAAGATTGTCTCCATTACCCCGCTGGGGTATCCGGCGTCACCTGACCTGCTTCATCCGCTTAAAGAGGGTGCCCGCAAATCGTTCGATGAGGTCTTCTGCGATAATGTTTATTCTTTCAAAGATGAAACCATTTAAAAAAGGGGAAAATTTCATGTCTATAAGGTATTATATAACATGTGGCATAACAGCACTTTTTTTAATGCCTGCATTGCATACCAATTTGAAGCAGACGCGTTCGCTTGCCCCTGTGACGAGAACGCAGTGGATGGAATCCGAGTCTCCGCCCCTCCATGCGGATTATGCGCCGCCATCGCAGACCATCCTTGCCACGTGCATCCAGGGTTCCATTCCTGAATCCGACCTCATGCTCTTCCTTGCCATCGTAAGGTACAAGGAACCCAATATCTTCGCCCGTTTTATGCAGGAAAAAGACCCGCGGAAAAAGGAGGAATTGAGAGAGAAGGTCAAAAAAGCCGTGGAGTCCTATGTGTTCTCATGTGAACTCTCAAAGATGGCACCCTCATCGTCTGAGCCGGCAAATGTGGCAGATTTACGCCTCAGATTAAGAACCTATCCAGTCTATGAATTCATCTGGATAGAGAAGGTCCTGCGTCCCTTAGTGTGCATCACGGATAAGGATATATATGCATATTACAATGAGAACAAGACAAAATATCAGAGACCGGAATCAGTGAAGCTGAGGCTCCTTTTTCTCCCCGCGCCCCTCAGTCTCCCCGAAATGGAGCGGGAGAAAATTCGCATAAGAATTGAGGAACTTTACAAAAAGGCTCAGCAGAGGGGTAATTTTGAGTCAATTGTCCGGGAAAATTCCGCCACGTTCCCCTGCGTTGGACCCGATGGCATCATGGTTATTGAAAGGGGAAAGACATATAACAGGTTTTATGATGAGGCACGTTCACTGAAGGAGGGTGACTTCAGCCCCGTCTTCCAGCAAGAGGAGGGTTTTTTCTTCCTCCAGTGTCTGGAAAAGAAAGAGATGGAGGAGATTCCCCTTGAGGAGGTGCAGGCGGATATCAGGCGGCAACTGGAAGTCACCTCTCTGCGTTATCTCTATACGCTTGAGTGGGAAAAATTAGAAAAGAAATACCAGCCAACGCTTATTAGAACTCCTTGGGATGAAATGAAGAATAATAGTCCCCTTATACTTGTTGGAAGTTTTAAAATAACCAAGGATGAATTCTGGCATCTCTTCCCCGCCGTTGTGAAAAATAATTTCACCATTGATAAGTCACTTATTCAAAGTCAGGCTAACATTATAAGGCAGTATGATTGTATCAGGCAGGATGTGGAGCGGAAAAAACTGGATGGGAGTCCTTATATCAAAGTTGGGACGGAGATTGCATCCGAGCAAATCGCCGCGGAACGGTATTTAGAACAACAGTCCATCCCTTTGAAAACCGTCACGGATGACGACCTTAAATTATATTATAAAAAACGCCCGGATTTATCCACTCTCAAGGCATGGCGGGAAGCCATTCATCTTGTGGGCGAAATTAACCAGCCAGACCAGTATCCGCCGGATGCCATCGGTGCAGTGCGGGAGAAGTTAAAAAACACCTTTTGCTCTCTTCTTGCCGAGGCAAAGGGAATTATTGCCGATGAGCAAAAAAAGAGGGAAGGGCAAAAAAGTGACACCATCGGTCTGCCATCTTCACTCTTTGCAAGTCTCCTTAAAAAATATTCCGATGACAAATTTTCGTTTTGCATTTATGACCTGAAGCGCCAGATGCAGGGAACAGACCCGGAGCTCTGGACTACGTTGAAGTCTATCTCGCCGGGAGAGTTCTCAAACCCCGTTGCGCATTTAAATCTGATTTATTGTTACTATGTGGAGAAGCGCTTTGACGGGGAGAGACTTCCCTTTGAAAAGGTGAAAAATACACTTAAACCCAAACTTATTGAGGAGAGAATCAGGGATTCCCGGCAAGCCCTGATGGAGTCCATATTAAAACAATCAGCACTCGCATTTGAACCAGTTCTGAAATGAGAAACCCTCGCAGGAAAAAATGGGTGAGAATTCTAATCCTCCCCTTTGCCATCCTTCTTGGCATAGCCGCCTTCCTTGTGTATAATTATCTGAACTTTAATCTCTGGGTCGGGGAGGATGCAGGTCAGCTACAGCCATACCCGCGCGTCCTGATTGAGAATGAGCAACCGCTCCATCTTAAAAATCCCGCCTCCGACAGGACTGTGCGGATGATTGAGGATGCCATTGTCATGGCGAACGCAAAAGACCGCATCGTCCTTAATCTCTCACGGAGCGATATCCGTTTCAGTCTGTTCGGTAATAAGGCTTATGTCAAAGTCTTTCTCCGCACAGCCATTCCGAAAGACCGAGCCAGAGCCACAAGCATCAAGACCCTTAACATCCTTGTGAAATGGAAGGACAGGTGGAGGGTTCAAACAACGCAGGATATCAGCATTGAATAATGTTCAGTCCACCGATTGGCAGTAAGGTGTCTGATACAAATCTTTCCAGAGTGCGACATTTATTAAATAAGGGAAAGTATAGCGGCATAAAAAAGGGGTAGCATGATTTCATGATGACCGGTGAAGGAATAGGATTCGCCGCCGGTCTTTGTTGGGCGTTGCAGGACATTTACGTTGGGGCGGTAGTGCTGTATCATGTCAAAATTTGCCGCAGTAAAATTCTTGACGGTGTCACCAAGATTGCGTGCGACCGTCAATGCCTTTAAAAAGACCTCTGGCATAATGACCGCACTACCAAAATTCAACACAACCCCGCCATCATTAAGGTCAGGCAGTTGACCCGCAAGTAGACGGAAGTCTTGCAGGGTTCCCTTTCCCAAAATTGCGCCATCCGTGTTCGGATGCTGGTGAATGATGTCCGTTCCAATTGCAACATGGACGGTTGCCGGTATATGCATTTCATAAGCCATTCCGAGTATGCTTATCTGTGCATGTGGTGGCTGACGGCGGGAAATAGCCATGCCGAGCGCCTCGCCAATGCCGTGACCACGTTTCACGCCCTCTTCTATAATGGAATTCATCCATTCCCCAGTCTCAGAAGCCATGCCGAAGGAACCATCGGCGAGTTGCGCCTCCACATCCTCGGACGTCTTTCCAAAGAAGGCGAGTTCAAAATCATGAATTGCCCCCGCACCGTTCATGGCGACGGCATTAATTATTCCGCGGCGAATCAAATCGCAGATGAGGGGGGAAAGTCCGCATTTGATTGGATGCGCCCCCATCATGAGGAGGACGAGTTTATCTTTTTTCGCCGCCGTGACTATCTGTCTTGCAACGAGGATGAGCTCATGCGCCTTTAGAATGGGTGGAAGGGTATTGAAAAATTCTGACAGTGGTCGCTCAGGGTCGGGGCATCGGGCAAGGAGTGAGTAATCAAACTTACTTTTGCGGGAACGGATGGAATAAGTTTTCACGTTTCGCAATTCAGCCGGTTTTGCCTTCTTTCTCATGATACTTGCACTCCAAGTTCCAGCTCGTCGTGGATTGCCCGGACAGCCTTGTCAACGTCATCCTCGCGAATCAGACACGAAATCTTGATTTCGGAGGTGCTTATCATTTCAATATTGACGCCTTGTTTTGCGAGTGCGCGGAACATCTTTGCCGCCACGCCGCAATGTGTCTTCATTCCCACTCCAACGACGGAGACCTTGGCAATTTTCTCATCCGACTTTACACCATCAGCGCCCAGTTCTCTGCACAAATCCTCGGAAATCTTCAACGCCTGTCGGAAGTCTTCCTTGTTCACAGTAAAGGAGATGTCATTCTTGCCCTTCTGTCCCACGTTCTGGATAATCATGTCCACAACGATGTGGGCATCGGAGATCTGGCTGAAGATATCGGCGGCGGCCCCGGGTCGGTCGGGAACGCCCATGATGGAAATCTTTGCCTCATTACGATTGTATGCCACGCCGCTAACCACAATGTCTTCCATGGATTTGTCCTCCTTCAAAACGAGGGTTCCGGGATTGTCATTGAAGCTGGAACGCACTTGAATAACCACCCCCCAGTTCTTGGCAAGCTCGACGGAGCGGTTTGCAAGCACCTTTGCACCAAGACTGGAGAGCTCCAGCATTTCATCGTATGAAATCTTATCGAGCTTTCTGGCTTTCGGGCAGACATGAGGGTCAGTGGTGTAAACACCGTCAACGTCGGTGTAAATATCGCAGACATCTGCCTTCAGAGCCGCCGCCAGTGCTACCGCAGTTGTGTCAGAACCACCACGTCCAAGCGTTGTAATGTCATTATTCTCCGTGCATCCCTGAAACCCAGCCACAATGACGATATTTCCTTCCTGAAGGGCGCTTTTAATCCTTTTCGCATTGATGTGCTTTATTCGTGCCTTCCGGTGAACCTCGTCCGTGATGATGCCCACCTGCGGTCCTGTGAAACTTATAGCCTTGCACCCCATGGAATGGATGGCGATGGCGAGCATGGCAATTGAGACCTGTTCACCGGATGCCATGAGCATATCCATTTCACGTGGCGGCGGGTCATTCGTAATCTTGTGCGCCATGGCAATCAGATTATCAGTGGTCTTACCCATGGCTGAGACAACTATAACAACTTGATTCCCGCGTTCCTTCTCCCGGATTGCCTTGCAGGCGACGTTCTTAATGCGCTCCACGTCCGCAATAGAACTGCCGCCGAATTTCTGAACCACCAATGCCAACGGAAGCATCCCCCTTATCTCACATTCACAGGGCATCCGGTCTCCCTGAATAATGAGGGAAAACGTAGGAAGCGCAGGCAAGCCATGTCAAGCAAATTAATAAATTTGTATCGGCGTTAATCGGTGTTCATCTGTGTTCATCGTCAGTTACTGCATTTTCTTGTGTGCGTCAACCGGCAGTTCAACGACAAAGCGCGTCCCTTCGCCCATCTTGGATTCAAACCAGATTTTGCCCCCGTGTTCTTCAATTATTTTTTTGGTGACGGTTAAACCGATGCCCGTCCCGCGATGTCCTTTTGTGCTGAAAAAAAGCATGAAGATTTTTTCTTTATTCTCATCGGAAATGCCCGTGCCATTGTCAATCACCTCAATCGCCACCCTGTTCTTTTCCTTGTTGAACCAGGACTTTAGGATGATAAGCCCGCTCTTTTCCTCAGGGATGGCATCCATTGCATTGGAGACAAGATTCAGAATGGAGTCATACATGCGGTCCCAGTCGAAATATATGTCAGGCAGATTTTGCGCCAGTTCGGGATGCACCTCGACATGTCGCTCCGCCGCCGTGTCAAACACTGAGTTTAAAATCTCAACCAGCAGGGCATTGATGTTGCCCCGCTCAAGGCTAACATTAATCGGGCGTGAATAGTTCAGCATGTTCTCCACAAGGTAGCCGATTTTCTTCGTGGATTTCTGCAAAAGTTTCCAACCATTTTGCGCCTTTTCAAGGTTTCCACTCTTGAGACCCCTGTCCACAAACCATGCCCCGCCATCCATACCCTGAAGGATGTTCTTTATATAATGTGCAATCTCCGAGAGGCTCATGCTAACCATTGCCATCTTTTCTGCATGAATTTTCTGAAAATAAAGACGCGACTTTTCAATAACGATGGAAACCTGCTTACAGATGGTCTCAAAGAAGAGGATTTCGGATTCCGTATAATGATAAACTTCATTCTTCCGTGCCGCCATAACGCCAATGACCTCCTCTTGAATGCGCAGTGGGGCACAGATATAGGCGTGAAGAAGCTCCTCGTTGCTCTTACCGGGAAGTGCCATGAAACGCGGGTCTGATGGTCCATCGTCTAAGGCGAGGAGTTGATTATGTTGTGCCACCCAACCCGGGATTCCCTCTCCAATCTTGAAACGCGCCTTGCCCACAATATGTGGACGCAGACCACTTGTGGAACGCAGGACCAACTCCTTTGGCTCCTCTTCTGTCAGCAGATAAATGGAGCAGACAGGCACAGACATTGCCTTGGAAGTCAGCTGGACAATGACTTTCAAAATATCGTCCAGCTCCATGACGCTTCCGACGAAATTACTGATGTTCAGCAGGGCTTCGAGGATTTTTTGTTCTGATTTTGGCATCTTTGCCTCTCCATCATTTCGCAAATTTCTTTTTTAAATCACCCAAGCGCTTCATCACGTCCAATTTGAAGGCGTAGGCAAGGAGGAGATATCCTCCAATTGTCAAAAGGCTTACACTGAGAAGTTCAAATAGAATGGTCAGGCGCGTCCGGGACCCAAATTCAAACCACCCGGCGCGATGAATAAAAGATAAGCAGATGAATAATATTACAATACTCATGAGAAAATTCATTTGCCGACTGGGTTCATATTCCAGTTTTCCCATCTTCATGTGCCGGCGCAAAATGAAATATAGCAACATGACATTTATGAAAAAAATCACGCTTGTTGCCAGCGCTATCCCCGCATGTGAGAACTTTATCATCAGGATGCGGTCAAGGACGTAGTTCAATGGGACGAAGGGCAGACTCACAAACACGGGAGTCCATGGCTTTTTTATCGCCATGAATCCAGCGGTGCAGAGTGGCAGTAAAAGCTGAAAGGGGAGACCGAGTGAATATGAAAACAGCGCCACGGAGGTGAGATTAATTCCCTGCTCGCCAAAGCGCCCCCAGGCATAAAGAAGAGAAACAATCTCTTTGGACGTTATAAGTATGAGAAAGAAAATCGGGACGGCAAAAAAGAGCATCATATCAACCGTCTGAAGGAAGAGATGTCCAACCTCATCACGCTCCTTTTGTGCCTCATGAACGCTTAAAAACGTCAGGAGCGGTGTGGCAAAGGCAACTCCAAGGAGTGTTGCGGGTAATAAAATCAGCTTCCATGCATAATTGAGCGAGGAAACGCATCCCTCGCCCAGAGGCAGTGCCAGCATCTGGTCAACAAGATAATTCACCTGCCCCATCGCTGATAATAACACCGCAGGCAGGAAGGCTGTCAGGATTATCCTGAAAGGATTTCCTGTATCCCTCTCGGATGATAATAAACGGAAACCACGCGCACGGATTGGTGGAAAGACCACGAGCATCTGGGAAAATTCGGCGAGGAGAATCCCGATTCCAAGACTGTAAACGCCAAACCTTCGGTGAAAAAGAATAAGCGAACCCATTATCATGATGTTATACGCCACCGAACGCAATGTGGTGTATGAGTAAAGATGGAAGGTGTTTGCCGCCCCGACAAAGAGTCCGGAAATCATTCCGCCCACAATTGCGGGGGAGAGCAGACGATAAGTATTGATGCCGAGGTTTAGGGCATCCGAATGAGCCTTTCCGCGGAAGAGGAGTGGCACAATAAAGGGCGCAAGGAGATAATTCACAGCCGCAATCAAAATGGATACGACGAGTGTCCATTTGGCAAGGCGGGTCAGGATTTGCCACTGGCGCGTTCCGCCGGACTGCGCCGCCTCGCAAAGTCCGGGCACCACCGCCTGCACTAATCCTCCGCCCAGTATGGTGCACAGGAAAATCGGAATGGAGGCAGAAAGGAGAAAAATATCCAGTTCATGCCGTGTTCCAAAATAGGCGGCATTCAGGATTTCACGGAAAATCCCGAATGGACGCGCTAATATGGTCAGAAATATAATCAGACCGGCGGATGCCGCCAGTGCTCCAGATTGCGATGGGCGTTCGGGAGGTATCTGTGTATTTGCCTGACAGTTCATCTCATAAATCAGCGCTATTCACGGCACATTTCTAATATTTAAAGTCCGAAGAGCCGGCGCATAAGCTGGTCGCCCTTCATGAGCCCCAGAGCACCTTTGAGACAGGCAACCTCATCAAACGTGAGGATACCATCAGGGTTGAAGGTTGGACCGCAGATGGAGACCGGCACAGGTGTCCGGGTGTGTTTGCGTTTTTTCACGGGGACGGGGTGGTCGGGCAGAACAGCAGATGTTATGTCTCCCTTGAAGTGCTTCAAAAAATGCCCAATACAGCGTCGGTCAAAATCCTCAATGGCTTTGATTTTCAAATCAAGTTTGCCCAGATGACCCACCTCGTCAATTGACTCCACGTGTAGATAAACGAAATCGTTTTTCTCAAGGGCACGGATAGCGGCTTCTGCCTTGCCCTCATAGTTCGTGTCAATAAAGCCAGTGGCTCCCGGCACCTTTATCTGTTCCATTCCGGCGAAGAAGGCGATGCCAAACATGACATCCACCGCACTGATGACTGCACCCTTTTTACCGTATTTCTCCTCAAATGGGATGAAGTTTGGTTTTTTTCCCGGACTCCAGGGCCAGATTAGGTTTGCCGGTGGTTCCCCATCTTGCTGGCGGCGCAAATTGGTTGGATGGTTCTCAAGAAAGTCATGGGAACGCTTGGTCAGGTCATTCACGAAATTTGCCGTATATTTCGCCGCTCTGGATTTGGGCTTGAGAAGTATCTTATTTACCTTCATGCCGTGCGAACTGTCCGGCTTGGCATACTCTAAGTCTTCGGAAAACTTTTCACCGGTGAGTATCAGCAGATTGCGGTAGCTGACGCCCGGATAGAAATGAACCTCATTTGAGCCGAAGGCATCCTGAAGGTCACAGATGAGGGAGCGTGCATCATCATTGGAGATATGTCCGCCTGAATAGTCCTCTAAAATCCCCTTACGAACTGTAATTAGATTACATCGGAAGGCAATCTGGTCCGGGGCGAGGTCAATGCCCTGTGATGCCGCCTCAAGCGGTCCGCGCCCGGTATAGCATGATGCAAGGTCATATCCCAGAACGGAGAGATTTGCCACGTCCGAGCTTGTCGGGAATCCCGCAGGCAGGGTGAGGAAGGTGCCCGACAGTCCCCTTCGGGCAATACTGTCCATATTGGGTGTGAATACCGCCTGAAGAGGAGTTTTCCAGCCCAATTCCTCCACGGGTTCATCCGCCATCCCATCACCGAGGAAAATAATATATTTCATAAGCTGACCTCTACCATTTAAATTCTTTGTTGCAATTTACGTAATGAAACGCCGGAAGCAATGCAAGTGAATTTCGGGATAAAAAATTCCACACTGAATTGATAAATAAAGACCGACCATCAGGTTGGGAGCCGGTCCAGTATATTTCTTTGAGAAAATGCGGGACGGGTGTATTAACGCTTGGAGAACTGGAAGCGTTTGCGCGCCTTTTTCTGACCGTATTTCTTACGTTCGGTCTCGCGCGGGTCGCGCGTGAGGTATCCAACCTTTTTCAGAGAGATGCGATAAGCAGGATTTGCATCGAGAAGGGCGCGCGCAATGCCATGGCGGATGGCTCCTGCCTGCCCCATTGCCCCGCCGCCTTCCACACGTGCGAATATGTCGTATTTTGTCAGGGTGTGAGTCTCTTTCAACGGTGCTTTGATAATATTCTCCACCGCGGGATGCAGGGAGAAATATTTCTCCCAGGGGAGGTCATTGATAGTGATTTTGCCCTTGCCGGGTCTTAGATACACACGCGCAGTTGAGCGTTTCCTGCGCCCCGTTCCGTGATATTGTTCAACTGGTTTAACAGGTGCCGTCATTCCTTAATCCTCCCTTGGCTTTCTTGTAACGAGTTTTAGAATCTGTGGGTTCTGGGCAGTGTGTGGATGGTTAGAGCCGGTATATATGCGCAAGCGGTTCATGGTGGCATTTCCAAGACGATTCTTCGGAATCATGCCCCAGACCGCCCTACGTATAAGTTCCTCCGGTTTTTTCTCAAGGAGTTTCTGAGGTGTGGTTGAGCGGAGTCCGGAGGGCCATGTGGTATGCCAGTGATATTCCCTGTCAGTCCATTTCTTGCCGGTGAGTCTGACCTTTTCAGCATTTATTACAATCACATTGGTGCGGGGCGAGATGTGAGGGGAGAACGTGGGGAGATGTTTTCCACGCAGGATTCCGGCGATACGTGTGGCAAGGCGACCCAGAATCTGGTTCTCAGCATCCACAAGATACCATGCCTCAGTAAAATCTTCCTTCTTGGGGGCATACGTGCGCATTTGAAAAAAATTCTCCTTATATGGTCTTCTATCGGTTAAAAAGGCATGAGATTACATACAGATGACTTTTTACGTGTCAAGTGGGAATCAATAAAAATTTTTAAATTTTTTCGGCATTGTCCATACATTCATGGATTCACTGTTGACCGGAATCCCGGCTCTTTTCATTCAAAGCGGCAAGATTTTCAGCCAGAAGGAAAAGTCCCAGCATCAGAAGCCCGACCACCACGATGGTAATCTGCGCTGAGGTCCTGGACAATACATAAGCCATTACACCCAGATATGCTGAGATATAATAAAGGAAAAGCACTGTTCGCCGCTGGGAGAGCCCCAATGCCATAAGGCGGTAGTGCAGATGTTTAGTATCCGCGCGGAAGGGATGTTTTCCTCGGAGGATTCGCCTCAGGAAGGCATGTGCGGTGTCAAATACGGGCATACCAACCGCCAGAAAAGGAATAAGCAAGGGGAGCATGGTGGGAACCTTGGTGCTTGTCGAAAGGGAGAGTGCGGCGATAAGGAAACCCAGAATGAGACTCCCCGCATCACCCATGAAAAGTTTCGCCGGATGAAAATTGTGCGGAAGAAATCCAGTGCAGATTCCGATGACAATAATGGCAAGGAAGTTGTTGAACGGTTGCGCCTGCTCAAACGTAATCACGAGAATCGTCCCCGCAGAGATTGCAACTACACCTGCCGCAAGACCGTCCAGTCCGTCTATAAGGTTTATCGCATTCATCATGAGCCAGAACCAGAAAATTGTCGGGATGATGCCAAAATATCCCAGCTCCAGGGTGCCGATAGCAGGCACACTGATGCGGTCAATGCGGAAGCCCATGTAATACATGAAGACAGCCACGAGCGCCTCGGCGGTCAGTTTCAGGAGTGCGCCTGAACCGGCAACATCATCCCACAACCCGAAGAGCACAACTATCATCCCGCCGATTATGAGACCCAGCATCTGGTTCCGGAACAGGAGGGCGGGGGGATACAGGTAATAAAGACCCACCAGCGCCACAACAAGTGCGAAATACAGTCCAACCCCACCGCCATAGGGGATTGGTGAGGTGTGGAGTTTCCTTTCGCTGGGATAGTCTAAAAAGCCCCGCGTAGTTGCCATCGCACGCACCTGGAAGTTGAGAAGCCAGCTCCCCAGAAACGCCACGGCAAATATTGCAAGGTAATAAATCATTCTTTGTGACTTTTTTATAAATCTTTGCAGAGACCATTCATCATACAAGCCTGCCTTCATATCAAAGGTCAAGAATCATTGCGGTTTCACCGCAATCGGGAAACTTTGGACAATTTACGCATTCAGTCCAGACCTTCTGGGGCAGAGTGTGCTTGTCAATAATGCGGAAACCGAATTTTTTGAAATATTCTGGCTTGTAGGTTAAAAGGAAGACCTGCGGCAGACCGAGCTGTCGCGCTTCATCGATAGCAATATGAACCAGTTTTTTTCCGATGCCACGTCGTTGATATTTTGGTGAAATCGCCACGGAGCGGATTTCCACTAAGTCCTTCCACATGATATGGAGGGCACAACAACCGCACACCGCTCCATCTGCCTCGCACACCCAAAAGTCGCGCAGGGTGTCATAAAGCTGGTTCAGAGAACGCGGAAGCATCTCATTATTCCCCGCAAGGGAATTGATTAATTTGTGCATAACTGGCACGTCTGCAATGACTGCCTTGCGAAATGTGAATTCCTTTTTCTTTTCCATCGGTTCATCTCTCAAAAAGTTTTGGAATGGTTCTTTTGTATGGTGGGCGCACAATGCCCTTTTCAGTGACAAATGCTGTCACATATCTTCCTGTTGTGACATCGAATGCGGGGTTGAAAATATTCACCCCCTCCGGAACGATGCGTCTTCCCCGGATGAATTTTATCTCTTTATGCGGGCGTTCCTCTATCGGGATTTCACGACCGCTTTTCAGCGTGATGTCAAAACTTGAAAGCGGAGCCACGACGTAGAATGGGATTTTGTGAACAGATGCAAGCACAGCAAGATTGTAAGTCCCTATCTTATTGGCAAAATCTCCTGAGGCGGTAATGCGGTCAGCCCCGACAAGCACCGCATCTATTTTCCCCAAGGACATGAGATATCCTGCCATGTTGTCACAGATAACCGTCACCGGGATGCGGTTTTGCGCCAGTTCCCATGCGGTCAGTCTTGCGCCCTGCAAAAGTGGTCGTGTCTCATCTGCATAGACGCTGATTCTTTTTCCCTGTTCAACTGCGCGGTAAATAACGGCAAGGGCGGTGCCATAGCTTCCTGTGGCAAGACCTCCAGCATTGCAATGAGTCAAAATGGTTGCCTTGTTCGGAATAAGGCGTGCGCCGGCATCACCCATGGCACGTCCCGCCTTGATATCCTCTTCGAGAATGATTTTTGCTTCCTCGAGGAGGCGATTTTTAAGTTGTGCAGTGGAGAGGGAGGAATTTTCCAACGCAACTCGCCGCATGCGTTCAAGCGCCCAGAATAGATTTACAGCCGTAGGTCGTGAAGAGCCGAGATAATCGACAACACGGCTTATTTCCTTCATGAGCAGACTGAATCTTGCGGTTTTTATTTTTCTGATGCCGAGATAAATCCCGAATGCGGCGGCGATGCCGATGGCGGGCGCACCGCGAATGCGCAAATGTCCAATTGCCTCCCAAACTTCCTCAGCCGTTCTCAGTTTCAGATATTTGAGGCGTTCTGGAAGAAGGGTCTGGTCAATGATACGGCAGGCTCCTGAACTCCAGCAGATAGTCTTTACAGACATTTATGCGACTTTTTCTCCTTCTGATATGCCTTGAATAACTTGAGCTCTTCCTTGTCCTCCTTCAGTTCACCGCCCATGAGGGCATGAGTGGTCTTCTTGCCCGCCTGAACGCCCGGCTGGTCAAATGCGTTGATGTTGTAAAGTCCGGCGGCAAAGGCAGTCTGAACTTCAAAAAGATAAAGGAGCCCGCCCATGTTCCAGGCGTTCAGTTCATCAAGGGTGAATTTAACGCTGGGGCGCTGTGCCTTGAAAAGAGAAAATTCAGTGGCATGGAGTTCATTGTTCAGGAGTTCTTCAAGGTCCTTTTCTGCAAGATAGTTGAGGGCAGGGACGGAATGGAATACCTTAGGTGCGCGGCATTCCTTGCTGAATTTTCCAAGTCCAATGAAGGTGATAATCTTGTCATTGGGTCCTTCCACATATAGCTGAATCTGGGAATGCTGGTCAATAACGCCGAGCGCCTTGACGGGGGTCTGTCCGGTATTGGTGACATTTCCATCCCTATCAAACTTTTTTCCGAGACTTTCCGCCCACAACTGGGCATACCAGTCAGCCACGGTGCGCAAGGCAGTTGCATAGGGCATCATGACGGAGATGTTCTTGCCCTTTTTCCTGTGGGCGAGAAAGTGAATCACGGCATTGAGATAGGCGGGATTTGAGTTCAGGGACGGTTTGGAGCATCGCTCGTCCATTGCCCCCGCACCGTTAAGGAGTTCCTGGATATTGATGCCTGCAACGGCGGCGGGCAGAAGCCCCACTGCACTGAAAACGGAAAAGCGACCTCCGACATTTTTCGGGATGGGCATAGTTTTCATTTTGTCCGCCACGGCAACCTCCCTCAGGCTTCCCCTGTCAGCATCCGTGGTGATGATGAAGTGTTTGGAAAGGGCTGACTTGCTGAAACGCCTCTGCACCACATTATACAGGTGCATGAAGATTGCCATGGTCTCTGATGTATCGCCGGACTTGCTGACGATATTGAAGGCAGTGGTGCGGAGGTCTAAAATATCCAGCAGATCGCGCACTGCATCCGGGTCAGGATTATCCATGAAAAAGATGCGGGGATGGTTGTGCAGACTGGTGGGGTCGAGGAAGTTGTGATAGTTGTGTGATAGTGCATTCAGAAGGCAGAGGGCACCCAGAGAGGAGCCGCCGATTCCCACCACAACGAAGTTTTGGAAATTGCGGTGAATATCGCTGGCAATGGCATTAATTGCCCTGACAAGATTGGTGTCATATGGTAGGTCAAAGAAGCCGACCTCCTTTTGCGTCCGCATCTGCTGAAGGTCTTTATGAACTGCTTGCGCTTTTGCATCCATTCCCTTAATCTCTTTTTCAGTTATGCCGTGTTCATCACCAATCATGGATGCTAAGGCATTGCTATAATCATAAGTGATTCCCTTTGAACCCATACCCGATACCTCCATCCCTTTTGCGCTCTACAGCTTTGCAGGAGTCCAAAAATTTTATGCCAGCCTGGAAAATTGGAGATGTTTATTCCTCTTATATGCCTGAAATCGCCCTGCAATGTAAAGATATTTCTGAAAAAAGATGGCAGACTGGGTCATGGGAAATATTAGATGTTTCGGTAGCTTACAAGAATTGAATTAACCTTGACGCATTTATTGACAGCAGGTATTGAAGATTGAACAAATCAGAGTGATTAATAAAAAGACAATGTCTCTTCGCGGAGGCATATTGCCATGAAAAAATTAATCATCATGTCTGCCTTTCTTCTTATCTTGTGCCATTGCGGCAAAAAGGAGGAGAAACCAAAGCTGACTCCTTATGCTGAGGCGCTATTGGCAAAGGTAACACCGCGACCCGAAAAAACGCCCACAGAGCCAGCCATAGATGAAAAGAAAGAATCTAACCTCGAAGCGCCCGTTGTCCCCGCAAAAGTTGTTGTAATGCCTATTGCCTGTGTTAATAGTTCCTATGCGCCTGCTAATTACCAGAACCGCTATCTCTTTCCCGCACTTACTAACACACTTCTCGAAATCTATGGGAATATTTCCACTCCTCGCCGGAGTGCCATTATAAATTTGGCTCTTGAGAAGAAGTTCATCTCACGTCAATTTTTTGCGCTTCTCGGAAAGGAATATATTCTGAAAGATGCGGTTAGTTTTGGAAATGAGATTAAGGCGGATTACATAGTCATCCCCGGTCTTTATGGGGACGACGCCGGATATTACAAATTCAAGGCGAAGGTTTTAAAAGTCGATGAAGGTGAAAAAATTTTCTGGGAAACTGAGAGCTCCACACAAACCATCAAATTGAATTATATGGCGACGTGCCCATTGTATGTTGACACCGCCTTCAAAGTAGCTGAATATTTCCTCAAAAATGAAAAGTTATCTAAACCCTTTCTTGTCAAATCAAACGGCACCTCAAAAGCAAAAGAACTTGTGGCGCAAGCAAAGGAAAAACAGAAATACCTGACTCTTCAAAGTCAGATAGATGGCGTCCATCTTTCGTATGATGCCCTGAGGGAAGACCCCAATTATCCCGAAGCGTGGATTTCTTTATCTGAATCATATTCCATTCTGGCAAAAAATCTATATGGAACCAGCACTTCTATCGAGGGTGAAATGGAATTGCGTTTCATGGTGGCGGCTCTGATTGCCCTGCGTCTTGACGCCGGCAATGCCGGTG
>Ga0172362_10002220_pt1 | contig 16887 bp, 20 predicted proteins | sample LakKivs1_kivu2a2_FD_114534 | JGI IMG/M metagenome (GOLD analysis project Ga0172362, IMG submission 114534) | Sediment microbial communities from Lake Kivu, Rwanda - Sediment s1_kivu2a2 | ecosystem: Environmental > Aquatic > Freshwater > Lake > Sediment | place: Rwanda: Western Province, Lake...
ATAATGCAGATAGAGAAGCACAACACTAACATCTACCCTATGTTTCGAATTCTAATGGTTCTCGATGTCTTTGAACATGCATATTACCTTGATTACAAGAACGAAAGAGCCAAATTTGTCGACGCCTTCTGGAATATCGTTAACTGGGATGAAGTAAACAGAAGGCTTGAAGAATTATTGAAGTAGTATATTGCAACGTCGAGCTTTGCGGCAAACTGGTTAGAAATCGAAGTGTGCTCTTGGCCGATAACTTTGTGGTTGGTTCGCCGGCTGCCTTTGCGCCCGTAACCCAGGCTTTGCTGGCACTTCGTTCGCCCGGATGCTCTCAAAGCTTGGGGGATGTGATGCAGCAATGATTACTGCATCACATAAAGGAAGAGGTGATGCCATTTGAAACGCCTCAGCTGGCAGACCCAATTAGGTTTATTTCTGCTTGCATTATCTGCAATTGTTTATCTCATCCATTATGCAATCTTTAGAGATCCTCACCATATCTTCCTTTGGAGTATAACAAGCCTTGCGTTTCTCCCTATTTCAGTCCTGTTTGTTACTCTGCTAATAAATCAGTTGTTGAGTAGGAGGGAAAAACGAGCCCGGCTGGAAAAGTTAGAGATGGTCATAGGAACCTCCTTCAGTGAAGTTGGAACAAGACTTTTGGCTTTTCTTTCCGACTTTGACCCTAAATTGGATGAGATTAGAAAAGAACTTATTGTAACCAGCGATTGGTCTGAGCAAGAATTTTCTGGTGTTAGCAACCGCCTCAAGAATTACGATTATGGGATTGAGATAGAAAAGATCGACTTAGAAGATTTACGAAGTTTCCTTGGAGGAAAAAACAACTTCTTACTGAGACTACTGGAAAACCCGACCTTATTGGAGCATGAGGGCTTTACAGAGCTACTTCGAGCGGTATTTCATTTGACTGAGGAATTATCCGCCCGCAAAGATACCAGGCAGTTGCCCACTTCCGATCGTAAGCACCTCGCTACTGACATAAAAAGAGTGTATGTTTTACTTGTCCGTCAGTGGTTGGATTATATGAGATATCTGAAGGATAACTACCCTTATCTCTTTTCCCTCGCTATGAGAACCAATCCTTTTGATCAAGAGGCCTCGCCGATAGTGAAGTGAATGGCCTTAGCCCGCCTTGTAATGTTCATAAAGTCACCATGTCTATTGATATCCCTTCTCAAAGCTAAAACAAATCTAGCAAATAAAGGTCTTGTTTTGGATATATCTCACATGGTATACATATATCAAAGATCTAACCTGAGACAAAGCAACCCAAGTCACTAAGAAAGAGCCAAGCATGAGTATGATCGCCTCAGCTTAAGGAGGTAAAGAAATGGATTTAAGATTGACAGAAAAGCAAGAGATGACAAGGAAGATGGCCAGAGAACTGGCGACAAAGGAGGTCGCCTCTATAGCAGCGGAGATTGACCAGACCGGTCGGTTCCCAAAGGAGGTCATCAAAAAGATGGCCGATGCCGGTTTGTTCGGCATCCTCATTCCTCCGCCATTCGGTGGGGCTAGAGGTGAGCATCTTGATTTCCTGCTCGTCGCCGAGGAAATAGCAGCCGCCGCCGCTTCAGTCGCCTTCAGCTTCGTGACAAGTGTAGGCACCGCTTTTCTCATCCTGGCCTTTGGCAATGATGGGCAGAGGAAGAAATACCTGCCTGCCATGGCCAAAGGAAAAAGGCTAGGTGCTTTCGCCATCACCGAATCCAGCGGGGGAGCCAACTGGTGGCTGACATTGCAGACCAAGGCAGTGGCTGATGGCGACAGTTACGTGGTCAACGGCTCCAAATGCTTCACCACCAACGCTGGTGAGGCAGACATCTACATAATCTTGGCCAGAACCGATGTGATGAAAGGGCCAATGGGCATCTCGGCGCTGCTCATTGAGAAGGACACTCCGGGCTTCTCCTTGGGTAAGCGGGAGGAAAAGCTTGGTCTTCGTGGAGATCCCACAGCGGAGCTAATTTTCGAGGATTGCCGTGTGCCTAGAGATAACCTGCTGGGGCAAGAAGGCGATGGCTTGAAAATCGGCCCGGCTTTTGCCTCTCTGGCTTGCGCTGGAATTGCCGCTACAGCCACGGGAATTGCCCAAGCTGCTCTAGATGCATCCATTAAGTACACCAAGCAAAGGGTCGTGGTAGACCCGATGACATTGGCTAACTTCGATGGCGTTCAGTGCACCATTGCCGATATGGCGGCCTCGGTAGGAGCAGCCAGATTCATAGCCTATCGTGCCGCTTTCCCTGAGACAAAGGAGAGACCAGACCCCTTGATATTTCTGGCCGCGGCCTTTGGCACTGAAGTGGCGGTAGATGTCAGCAGTAAAGCCATTAGACTTCATGGAGGTTACGGGTGCACCAAGGACTTCCCGGTGGAGCGCTATTTCAGGGATGCCAAGGTACTCTCATTGCATCCGGCAACCGATTTTCTCAGGCTAACTGCTGGAAAGATGCTCTTGGGGATACCACTAGCGCCTCCCCCTGGGGCCAGCGGCCCCAAAAGGTAAAGCATATTATCAAACACGCTCGAAGCGAGCACAAGCAACAATGCCAGAGAAGAGGTGATAAATATGTCAGTAGAAGAAAACAAAGCTATCGCCCGCAGGTGGAATGACGAGATCTGGAGCAAGGGAAGCTTGGCTGCAATAGATGAGCTTTTCGCCACTGACTTCGTCTCTCACTATCCCGGTGAACCGACACCCGACCGGGAGAGCTACAAACCATGGGTGACCATGAACTTCGCCGCCTTCGCCGCCGTTCATTGCACTATTGAGGACATCGTTGCCGAAAGGGACAAGGTGGCAGTCCGCTGAACCTGGCGTCTCACACATACTAAAGGTGAGTATATGGGCATTGCCCCTACGGGTATAAGCGCGTGACCATGACAGGGATCAGCATCCTCCGCGTCGCAGGCGGCAAGATCGTGGAAGAATGGGATAACACTGACGACTTGGGCATGATGCAACAACTGGGCGCTAAGGTGGGCTAGGAAATAGGTTAAAGTTGGCTGTCGCTATGTGGCCTAACATGGGATTGTCGCCTTCGCTACGCTTCGTGGCAAATCGTCTCATTACGTTCGGCGACAACCCCGAAGACGTTAAGCAAAATTCGCCGGCCGCTTGCCTTCTCTGTAGTAGGCGGTGGCAAAAGGGAGGTGATACCCATGCTGGACTGAAGCTGGCCTCCTCCCGTACGGGTGGGAGGGTTAGTTTGTTCTACTTCTGCAGCCGATAGATTTAATGAAAAAGGAGGATAGAATGAAAGTGATGGTGCGGAGCATTATGAAAGTCTTCCCTGGCAAGATAGCAGAGGCAATGGAACTCGAAGGAAAGCACATAGCTATTGCGAATCGTGTATTAGGGATACCCGGGAGGTGTTATCGCCCCCTCAGTGGCGGCGGCGACGTTATGAATACCATCATTTCCGAGGGTGAGTTCGATAGCCTTGCCGCATTTGAAGCTCACCCCAAGAAGATGGGCGCAGACCCAGAGATGCGGGCGCTAATGCCAAAGTTGGAGGCGGTCATCAAGAGTATGGAAGTCGAATTCTACTTGCCAGTGCCATAGAAGCACGGCTAAGTGAGTTCAGTCTTAATGTCAACCGGTCACCTGATAAGGCCAGGGATGGTGTTAGCTTATTCTATTTAAGGAGGTGATGCCTATGGCAAAAGTAAAGCTGGCTTTTTCGCTACGGGCGGCGAAGAAGTTGGTCTCATTTCAGCTGCCCGAAATCTGAAAGGAGGCTGATTAAATTGAAAAAACTGAATGCTGCAGCTATCTTGATTTGCATCAACGCAGCATATGCTGTCTTTGAAGGCACCTGGGCAATTGCGGCAACCGAGGGCTTTATTCAAACGTGGGCAGCAATGATGGGAACAACTGCCAAAGAGTCAGCAGTTCTGACGATGGCAGTCCAGTTCTTTGCAGTATATCACTTGGTTGCTGCTGTATCTTTAGCCATAATTGCCGTGATTCCGCTCAGGAGAGCAGAGAAATGGGCCTGGATCACAATCCTAGTTTTGGGTGGAATCGGTCTAGGTTCGGGCATCGCTCTCTGGGCTCCATATGCTCCTATAATGTATCTTTTCTTTGCGATGTGGGTAGTTGCGTTAGCGCTTTCGGCAAAGCCAAGCCTTGCAAAGAAAGAGTGAGTGGTGTGGAAGGCTAAAAGAAAGGAGGAGAAGCAATGAAAGTAATGCAGCGAGGAATCATGAAAATCATGCCTGCCAAGATGGCAGAAGCGATGGAGCTTCTAGAAAAGTACATGGCTGTCGTGAGTCGCTTGGTGGAAATGCCTCGTGAGAAGCTTCCCATGAGGACTTACCGCCCCTTCATTGGTGGAGGCGATGCTCTACACACCATCATTTTCGAGGTGGAGTGGGATAGCTTCGGCGAAATGGCAGCCTTTTTTGAGAAGGCAATGGCAGACCCAGAGATACAGGCAACCATGCCGAAGTGGGAGGCGGTGGAGGAGAGTCACGAAGTGGAATTGTACATGTCAATGCCATAGGAGCATGGCTAAGCCATGCCAATCTAGATACTAACTGATAACCATGGTAAGGCGAGGGGGCGGGCGAACTCCGTGGTCGCTTCGCCTCCTTCCCCTTCAGGTCGCCTAGGAGTGCTTTGTGGCTAACTTCGTTCGCTAAATCTCTTTGGCGACTTCAGATACAGGCAAAACATCAGGTACAATGCGGCTAAAAAGCAGGGGAGAACATGGCTAAACACATCGGAATAGTTGCTTGTAGCGCAGAGGGAGCAGCCCTTTGCTATCGCACAATTTGCATAGAAGGGGCAATTTTGATGGGTGGCTACGCTCACCCTAAGGTTACTATGCACACCTTCCCCCTTAGCGAATATATGCGCTACATCAAAGCAGGCGATTGGGAGGGCGTAGTTGGTTTAATGTTATCCTCAGCGGCTAAGCTAGCGAAAGTGGGGGCGGATTTCGCCATATGCCCTGATAATAAAATCCATCAGGCATTTGACCTCGTCGTTAGGAAATCACCAATTCCCTGGCTTCATATTGCTGAAGAAGAAGTTGCCGCTGAAGCAAAACGTCAAAACTATAAACGTCTCGGGATTTTGGGCACACGCTTTTGATGGAGGGGCCGGTTTATCCTAGTAAGCTTGCTGCCATTGGTATTGAGCATAGGATTCCTGAAGTAGAGAATCGAAAACGCATTAGTGCAATTATTTTCGATGAACTCGTTTATGGCCGTTTTTCCTCAGAAGCTCGGGCATATTTCAGTGAGGTAATCGGCAGGTTGAAAAAAACAAGGCTGTGATGCTGTTGTTCTTGGCTGCACCGAGATACCATTGCTATTAACCGAAGAAAATTCACCCTTGCCAACATTGGATTCTACGAGGCTATTGGCAAGGGCTGCTCTGAAAAAAGCAACTGAACCGGCATCTCAATAAGAATGCGTGCTATGCCCAGCAGGATATCTGCGATTTTTTCGCTGACTCAAATGACTCGCATTTGCAAACACATAAAACGTTAAATTAAATGCGCCTGGAATGCCTGTAAAACAAAGGAGGAACATAATATCACCTAGCGACAATAACAGCCAAGTAGCTGAATTTATTGCAGTAGTTAGCCCTCAATTCTTGAAAAAGAGACTAGATTTTTTGTGTCATTGATAGCGACCCATGCTATAATTACTTACAGCTGAGTTACCGTGGTAGTAACAAATTAGATAAAGGATTAGTCATATGCCATTTGAGACGGGCCCTTATGTTCAAGCAGCAGTATTCTGCGATATGGTCATCGAAGACAAAAGCGGCACCCTATCACTTATTAGAGTGATAGATCGTGTAACACATATAGCCCACGGCTTTGAAGCTCCCACCGAGATGCCAGAGGTACGCCATCCACTGAAACTAGTCCTCATGCTCAAATCAGGGTTAGCGCGCGGCCGACACGAAGTGAAAATCGTGCCAGAGTCGCCCTCAGCCGAATTGAAACAGCCCTTTACAACCTCTGTTCATTTCGAGGGTGAAGAGCGTGGCCAAAATATCGTCATGGATATTTCGTACCCATTCACGATGGAAGGCGTATACTGGTTCAACGTATATCTCGATGATACTCTCCTAACAAAGGTTCCCCTTCGGGTAATGTATCATCGTGTTGTTACTGGACCTCCACCTGAACATTGATTTCACCAGACGTCAGTACTGAATGAATGAGGTTGTAAGCAGCACTTGTTAATGTGACTTCCGAGGGAGGGTCAGCAAAAACAGTAAACGATATGCTCTTATTCATGAATTCTTCAAGCTTTCTTCGAAAAGCCTCTTCAGATAATGCTCCAGAACTCATCTCGGCCAGCCCAAGCTCAATTGCAGCAACTAAATCGCTTATTAATGATCTCGGTAGCGAGAGTAGCAAAGGAAGTCGCGGCACCAACCAGTCTTCAAGACTCTCGAGGGTAATCCCTCCACGGAGGTAGGAATAAACCTTTATGATTAACTCAGAGGACAACATGAATTCACCTCCTTTACAAAATTTTCGACCTGTTGAGTTTGTGTCTAAAGATATTATAAGAGATATGTTTAACTCAAAGCAATACTGGGAACGTGTAAAGGCTGGCGAACTTGAGGCCGATGTAAGGAAAGAAGGGCACCCTGATCCTTTACATAGCAGAGAACCTCTTTGTACAAAGAGCCAATATATCGTGTACAGAGATCCTAAGGGTAATATTGTAGCCTCAGTTCACCAATACCTACGCCCCGACGGGTCACTGGGAGCAAGTGGTAAACCTGACCCAAAGCGTATATACACACCAAACAAAATAATGGCCATCCGTGCAAAATTGAATAAATAATATAATAGTCGAATAAATTAAGGTGAAATAAGACATGTCCAGGATAGCCGTCCTTAGCGATGCACATCTTCTAATCCAAGCTGAACGCTTTAGAGACGAGAACTACCGGTCTCCTCGTGGTGAAATCTCGCTCAAAAATTTCAGTAATGTTATCAGCCAGGTCATAGCAGAAAAACCTGAAGCGCTCATCCTTGCCGGTGATATGTTTGACGAGAGGGAAAAAGGAGGCGACTGGATAGCAGATTCAGAAGCAGCCAAATACTGGCCTGAGATTCGCAGTGAGTTGAAGCGCGTAATGGAATGCACTAAATATGGGATTTACGCCCTGAAAGGAAATCATGACTCCGCCTCTGTGTTAAAAGAGCTTCAAGATTACCTGGGAGACGGATTCCACTTTGTACGAGATGAAGACAAGGAAATTGGCGACCAGCAGGTATATTTCATGGAAAGCCGCTATCGGCAGGGCAATTATAAAATTCCTGAAGAGGAGCTCCCCCAGAAAGGGGAGATGCTCATTATGCACGAAACCATACCCTGGGGGATGCCTGGATTGGAGGAGGAGGTATTCCAGGAGCTGGGCAAGAGGTTCTCTCTTTTGCTTAACGGCCACATGCATCATTATGCCCGGGGCCCACTCGATATACCCCATCTTTACTCCTTGCCAGCCTTGATCCCATCGCAGGAGCTAAAAAACAATTTCACCGTCAAATACCAATGGCCCGGCGATTTAGACCACCCCGAAATCAAAAGCTCCCCTTTTGGCTATTTGACCTTAGACGGTCACGAGATTTTATTTCAAAGATATCCCCCCATACAGAGCATAGTTAACATTCGGATTGAAGGAAAAGTTCCTCGCGATGTCGTTGCCGGAATCAACGAAGTTTATTCCAGATTGATGGAGAGAGAAGACAGGGATAGGCTCTGGATTTGGGTTTCCGCTCAGGGGGTCACTTTTAAGGACACCGTTCAAAAGGAAACCAATAGGTATTCCGAAATAAACACCATGAACATAGAGATCAAAGCAAGAAAAGAGCCTACCAGTCACGCCGAATTAAAGGGACTGGAGAAGATGATAAGCCTGTCCGACCTGGAGGCAAAGGTGTTAACCTCCCTGCCCTGGCCAGATAGAGACTTGGCTCAAAAGCTGTTCGAGGAAATCTTCACCGCCGACAATTTATCCAAGAGGGCAGATAGCAACCTGGGAAGGTTTCTCTTCCAGAGGCTTCTGGAATTATCCGCTCCTCACTATGGCGTGTCACAGGAACATTTGAGTGACTTCCTTAAGACGGTAGACCCACTGTGGAAGAGAAGGTAAGGGAAAATGAAACTGGCTAGGGTCGCTTTTGAAAACGTGATGGAACTGGAAGGCTCCATCACCTTTCCCGAGGGTAAGGCAATTGTTATCTATGGCGAAAACAAAGCCGGGAAGTCCAATATAATCCATGCTCTCAGGTACGCTTTCCTCAGCAAAGTAATAGGGCCCAGAAGAACGCCGGGATATGATGAATTGAAACTCGTGACAGGAAAAGAGATAGCTCCCGCTGAGGGTATGGGGAGGATACTGATAGAGTTCGAGCATAACGGTGAGCAATTTGAAATCCGCAGAGAAATTGACCGATACAGAGATGACAACAAGATTCTGAAAAAAGAGGCTGAGGGATTTCGAGAGCTTGATTTCAAGAAGACCGTAGGCAAGGAGCTAAAGGCGGGGTTGCTTGATGCTCTTTTTGCCCCGGATAGCGCCATGGGCTTTAATCACCTTCACGAGAAGAACATTGATGCCGTCATTCGGGAATTATTTAAAGAGGTTGGGAATGCCAAGGTGCTGGCTAAAGATTTCAAGCAGCGCGTAGAGAGACTAACAGAAGAAGCACAGGCAAAAGTTACCGGCATAGAAAGAGATTATAGCTCCTTCATAGGCGAATTAAAGGAAAATCTGAGAGAGTTACCCCTCGATGTGAGCAGCTTTGAAAGATATCAGCCTGGCAAGACAGCAGAGAAAATAAGCTCTGTCGCCGAGGAGTTGAAAAGGTACATTGATAGCATCGAGAAAGGCGAGCTCAAGGAATGGCTAAACAAAATGAGAAACCGGGCTAAGGTAGCAGAGGATGTAGATGGGCTGCTTATTGATAGCTATCAGCTGACAGCTGACAGTTTTCGTAAGATGAAGGAGATTTCACAGGATGAGGAACACCTGACCCTGCTCTTGATTGAACTTGGGGCAGTAAAGCTCGGCAGTCCTATGCCACCAGAACCGGGCAGGTTCTATGACAGTGAGTTAGATAATCGTGCCAGAATTCTTTATCAAAAACTTAGAGAGGCACAAACTCACTATTCTAATGCCCTGTCCCTGGCTCAAGAGGAGAGAATTGACTTCAAGATTGATAATCCGGCCAGAGTTAGAAGCGACAAGGAGAAAGTGCTGCGGTTGTTGACCATGGATGTTGCCATCCCAGATGCACCCAGAGTAAAAGTTGACCTGGTCAAAATTCATTCTGAGCCGAAGTTGCTAGCCGAAGGCCCGGCAAGCAGGGAAGAATCTGTGCATGGACTCGTTCCCCTCAAGCTCATGGACGAGGATCCGGCTTTCACCAAGCTGAGCCCAGAGCCAATTCCCGATGCACCTGAAGAGCACAAAAGGCGATACGCCGAAGCCCTCAGGGAAAGAATAGAGAAGCTAAGAATCATATGCAAGGATAAGGATTGGGCTGAGAGCTTCTTTAACAATGAGTTCACGCCCGGGCTGACTGAGCTCAGCAGATATAGCACTACCCTGATGGGAGGGGAAAAGGAGGAGAGAGAAAAGATTTCAAACCTGGCTAAGGATGTATATAACAGACTGCTTCTATTTGCCCGTGAGGAAATTACGGTGCCTGCCTTAGAGTACGAGGGAGATGTAGAGCCATTCACGCTGGCCGTCAGACAAATTCTATCCCGTAAGAAGTCAGATTACACAGTGGATGTCAATGACAAAGTGAAGTCTCTGGGCATACAGATAGAGGAGTTTAATACCCGCGGGATGGATCGTCTTTTATATCAACTTGCCGAGATGGAAAGAGGCATACCGCAATATAGAAGCACCTGGACTGCGCTCACCAGGCAGAAAAGAAACGAGTGGGAAAACAACGATGCTGAATACGCCGATTTAGCCTATGTGCCCGCGGTAGCAGAGGGGCTCAATAGAACCCTCGATACCATCTTACTTAACGCTTTCGATGAGCAGGAGGTAATACAGGGAATAAAAGAGATCGTAGCTGAGATAAATGACAAACTAATGGCTGAAGGCTTAATAAATTCCTGCATCGAAATGGGCCAAAATAGCTTGCAGCTTAGCAAGACCACTTACAAAAACAGGGAGATAACCCATCCCTGTGGCGCAGAAAGGTCCTTCTTTAGCTTAGCGGCACTCACTGCCCTGGCAATATATTTCAGGCTACCTGTTATCATAGATGAAGCGGCCAATAACCTGGATAAGAATCATTTGAGACACTTTATCTCCCTGATAAGAGAATTTGCCGCCACTTACGATGTCCAGTATATCCTTTCAATAAAAGAAACTGATGACTTTCCCCTCGACGGCTGGGTTCAGGAATTTGCCGATGACCTGCAAATATACCGCGTAGATTACGACGGCCATAAGAAGCATATAAAGCCCGTTGCCCTATACGCCTAAAGAAGGCGAATTGGGTGTACGCGAGTGTCTCTCCCTTGATGGGAGGTGAGGCTAGTCCTGAGCGTAGCGAAGGAACTAAGATGAGGGTGAAAATGGTCAGCGTCTGCCACTATCATTGTGAAGTCCATTCCGAGCCGAAGGCGTGGCAATCTCCTAGGAAAGCCATCCCACAAAATATATGCCTGCTTGTGAAGAAAAACAATTAGAGCTGCTTTATTCCAGCATCTGCCTCAATTTCATGGCACATACCGACAGAATGAGGCAAGCAATGCTGATGACCTCGCAAGCTACTATTGGTTCTCCCTTGCCTACAGTGACAAAGAAATGGATCAATCCTACACAGCCCACAACGAACAATATCCAAACAACAATCGATGCCAGAGTTTTAAATATAGGCGGCATTTCTCCCTCCATACTAGTTTTATACTAGCCTTTATGTAATTATAACACTGCTTGTCAAATATTTGCCTTTGCGAGCCTAGCTCATTAACGTCAAGTGCTTCCGGTTAAAGCTCCATCAGAGCAATATGCTTGGAGGAGAGCCCCGCCAAACCTGCGCCAAAGGAGTCCATCACTTGTTAGCTGCGAGGCCTATCGCGAGCCCTTCGCTCTCTGTCATTCTGAGGGAGGGAAGCGACCGAAGAATCTCGCTCAGGACAGGCTCCGCGAGAGAACCCGACAAAGCAATCCCAAAATCGAAACCCTGCCTAATAAATGAAAACTGGCTCCGCTATGATTTGTGATACATTAAAGATACAACACAAGACACAACAGGCTGGATCAAGTAAACGGAGAGTTCCTCTATTTCACCATCAAGCGAGCTCTTTTGACCAGTTTGAAGGGGGGTGATGGAGATGAGACGCCGCCAGATGTAGGACAAAGATAAGTTCTTGTATCCTTTGGCACGAAGATTCATTGTGAAGGAATGAAACTCTGTGACTATACCATAGAAGCAGTTTGATAAGTAGCACATACGGGACACACAATATATCTAGGATAGTCAGTACAGAGGAAAACAAGAAAGGAGGTGTAAAATGGAACAAAGGAATAAATGGAGGCAACAGCTAACCATACTCATAATGTCCTTCTTAGCTGGCTATTTCGGTGTAGACCGCTTTTACAAAGGGCAAGTGGGATGGGGTATTGTAAAGCTGATAACGCTAGGTGGTGCTGGGGTTTGGTATCTGGTCGATTTAGCTATTGCTGCTTATGAATTTGGGAAAACTGACCGGGAAATGAGGGAACCATCAGCCAAGTAGGAAATAGCCCATTAGCATTTCACACCTTGCTATACCAAAATTTACTCGCTCCCATGGGAGGAGCATGTAACTTAGCATAAGGAGGTGAGGATATGTCGGCGAAGGTTATCGTTGTTTATGACTCAAAGTATGGTAACACCAAACTCGCAGCAGAAACAATCGCAGCAGGCATGAGAGAGGTCAAAGGAACGGAAACAGTGGTCAGTGGACTCAAAGAGGTTGAGCTTAGCAGAGTCCCCAATTATGACGCTATTTTGCTGGGTTCTCCAAACCATATGGGTGGGCCAACTTGGGGTATCAAAAGGTTTATCGGCAGACTTAGCAAGCTCCCCTTAGAGGGAAAAATGTTTGCCGTTTTCGACACATACCTTGGAAAAGAATTTCAAAAAGCAGTAAAGAAAATGGAGAGTAGGATAAGAGAGAAGGTCCCCGGCTTGAAAATGGCGGCTCCCGGCTTATCAATAAGAGTTGAGGGGATGAAGGGCCCGATCTCAGAGGGCGAGCTTCCTAAGTGCAAAGAGTTCGGAAGGAAAATAGTAGCTCAAATGAAAGCTTGACCTATTCACATTCTCTCGGGAATTATTGTGGTTCCTCTGGCGTTCTCTATTGACGCTCTTACCATCCCCCAATGGCTTCCTGAATGAATAGGGCGCCTGCCTACAGTGATTTGTTGTCATTTCGGGAACCCGAGAAGCAGTCTCAAAACCGAAATCTTGCTCAACACTGGCTTCGCTCTGACAGTGATATAATAAGCTATATTGAAGATACAGCTGAGACAAACCAGGGTAGACCAAGCAAGTACCGAGTTCGTATTTTTCGATGCTCGATGCTATATCAGATTTATCTTGGCATTTCCATATACCGACGGAACACTAAAAAGCATCGAAAATTTGCTCTTTAATATGAAAGAACAGTATGATGATGGCAGGCATAATGCAAGACTTTAAAGGTGAGAGAATGCTCCAACGCGCTAAGGAGTTAGACTCTTTCTGGGCATACAATACAGAAGAATTGCCCAAGGACAAACAATTACTACTGCTTGACAATGTCCAGTTTATCTACGAATTGGCGTTAGCTCAGCTTGAGTTGCAATCTCTTGGAGCACTGTTTGAAGTAACTAATGGGCTTAGAGAATTCAAGTTACTAGATACCAAAGATGATGAGGAACTCAGGAGAAAATTAGCCTATTTCAAGTTTGTAAAAGGGAAATACACAAGCTACTTCCAAATTATCCAGAAAAATAGAACAAGATCGGTAAATCAATACCTTACCCATTGGATTTATCCATATAAGGGTAAATTTCACCCTCAGATGATTAGAGCTCTTCTCAACATTATTGGGCTTGAGCAGGGGGATACAGTTCTTGACCCATTTATTGGCAGTGGTACAACAGCAGTTGAAGCTCAATTATTAGGAATAAATTGTGTAGGTATTGATATATCTCCTGTATGTGTTCTTCAAAGCAAGGTAAAAACGGAATCAATAGATGTTCTGCCACAGATCGCAGAATGGAGGGAGGAGATAGCAAAAAGGATAACATTTTCCTTGTTCAATCTTGAGGGAAAAACCCTCGACGATGCCATTAATTCAATTCCTGATCAGAAGGTAAAGAATTTCTACAAAATGGTAAAACTTGTTGCTATAAGTGATAATGCCAGACGAGGAAGAGAGTTTTCTAGAGCATTTTTGAAAAACTTACAACTGATGATTTCTTCCGTCAGTGACTATTGCCAAATAGTTAAGAAACTTAACTTAAGATTAGGTAAGATGGATATAAAGACTGGAGATTCAAGAGCATTACCTTTGGATGATGAAAGTATTGACGGAATAGTTACTTCCCCGCCCTACTCGATTGCTTTGGATTATGTTTCAAACGATGCTCACGCTCTAAAGGAGTTGGGATATAATCTTTCAGCGATTAGGGAGGAATTTATTGGTGTAAGAGGTAGAGGACAGACAAGGATTGATTTATACAACAAAGACATGAAAGGAAGTTTAGAAGAAATGTTTAGAGTTCTTAAACCAAAAAAATATGCTGTCATAGTTGTTGGTAATGCAACATATCTTGGGCAGGAAGTGAAGACGGTTGAGTCCACAACAGGTTACGCAGAAAAGACTGGCTTCAAACTGGTAAAGAACTTAGACAAGATTATCTTTGGGCTTTATAACGTAATGCAAAAGGAAAATATTCTGATATTTCAAAAAGAGGTCTAAGAATGAACGGAGGTAATTGTCAAAGATGCACTAATAGTCCTTGGGTTCAGCGAGCAAATCAGTTCTTAACCAGTAATAGAGGGAATGCGAATTATAACGCCCATGTGGTTACTATTGAATTTTTATTACAAAATGGGCACTGTGGAGTAGATTACAGAACAACCATAGAATCTATACTCCAATATCTAAACCAGCAAAATATATGGATGTCGAGAGAGGAGTTTCAGAATCAGGTTTTGACAGACCTCAAAAGGCAGGGAATTGTCGCAACCTTAGTATATCCCGGGCCACAAGGAGGTGTATTTATCCCTTGCGATGAGAATGAGGTGGTGCAAGTAGCTGGGCAGGTCCTTGATAGAGTAACCCAAGAGCTTACGAATTTGGAAGGAATAACGAACCAAACTCGAGTTCACGATACCATCACATTACTTAGAGAGATAGGCGAAAGCGTAAGGGGAAGAATTTAGGAGGCTTTAATTTAAAAGCTCTGCCAGATGCAATATGAATAGCAACAAAGAAGGATACATAAAGCAACTTGAACAGGCTATCAGTAAATTCCTTGAGCCAATGAGGGAAATCCCCTTTCCGATAGCTATAAAGGCGCTTACTGGCTTTAATGTCTTGCCCTTTGATCCTTTGGTTGACCAAAACAAGAGGTTACTTGAACAACTAAGCCAAGCAGCTCAGCTTAGCGGACAAAAAGCTTACGAGGACGGTATTTTTACGGCAAGACCAAACGAGGCTGGCAATCACATGGAGCCTTTTATTGTTGAAGCTCTTAGACAGATTGGATTAAAGGCTGATACACCTATTTCTAAAAGTGGGAAAAGGAAAGCAGTAGGTTACCCAGATATACAGATGGAGGATATAGGCGGAAGAACGGTTTACCTAGAATGCAAAACGTATAATACCCTAGTGAAAGACACTAGTTTTAGAAGCTTCTATTTTTCACCTTCAGAAAATCCAAAAGTCACAAGGGATGCCTTTCATCTCATTACGAGTTTCGAACTGGATAGGGCGGAAAGAAAAGGGCAGAGTGCATTTATCCCAATCTCTTGGCAAATCTATACCTTGGACAAATTACTCATTCAAGTTAAACATGAGTTTAATGCAAGTAACAGAGACCTTTACACAAAAGAGGCATTACTGGCGCAAGGTAAGATAAGAGAATAATTAAAATGATCGGAGAGATTGCCGCCAAGTCGAACTCTGCGGTTGCTTCGCAACCCTGCCCTTTATATCATATAACATAGGTTTTGCGGGATGCGCAAGACATTTGGACGAACCAAGCGAACCGCAAAGCCTAGAAATGTTGGATACAACAAGATCGTAGGGATTGAGAAATGAGCGAAATACTCGGATACGGCGAAGACGCTTTTACTTTCTGGGCATTAAAAAGACACCTTGCTGAAATCCTGAAGAGCTTACATGAGCAAACTCAGGCATCAGATTGTCTTATATTCTTTCGCCCTAGCTTTGGCCGAAGAGGAGGGGAAGGAAGGGCAGAATTTGGAGAGTTTGATGCAATTTTAGCTTCCTCCCAAAGCATTTATTTGATAGAGAGCAAGTGGGATAGGCAGCTGAGAAGCAGAAGAAATGAAATTGCACTTGCCGATGAACAGGTGCTACGACATAAAATCCTCCCCTGGTATCTGAAGAATTGGGATGCACAGCAATATAGCGGCAATTGGGCAAGATTTGAAAGTGAATTCCAGAGCAATTTTGCAAAGGTTTTTCAACGTAGGAAGATTGCCCCAGTGGGAAGCCGCCTTGCCGAAGACCTGGAGCTTGTATTGAACAAGCTGCAAGAGCACTGCAAAAGATTTTCATGTGACTACAGAAAGCCAAGGAATGTGTTGCTCTACTTTCACGGAAATGAATCCAGAAAGATAGAGAGGGTTGCGGCAGGAGATTTGCACTTCGAAGTGGTAAATATTGATTATAGGCAATACAATTCAGGTAATTTTATTGCTCTGGATTGTTAGAACCCTCTAGCTTCCTTCTAAGTCTCCCCTCCATTATTCTTCGCAAATGAGGTGATCCTGTGGTTCTTTCTGAGATTGGCGTGCTTCCGCTTTCACCCTCACGCCCCTCGCCGGATAAGGATTGGAGAGACGAGGGCAACCCTTCTATTCCTCTCCCTTGACGGGAGAGGAAATTTTGTCTAATTAGTCATAACCCGTAAATGGAAGGGAGTAGATTGCTGCGCTCCCCCCATTTCGCACAGGGCTTAGGCGCACCCTGGCAACAACATGGTGAAGTCGGTTTTATAGTAATATTAGGGACGCAGATAAGCTATAATGCAGTTTATCAAGATAGATATCCCCAAAGCGCATTGAGCGTAATTTCTGGCAGGAGGTAAAAATGAAGGTAAGCACAGTAGATGAAATGAGGAATTTGGACAGGTCCGCCACAGAGCAATTTCGCATATCACAAGACCTTTTGATGGAGAACGCCGGCCAGGCGGTATATTTTGTCATATCGAAGGAACTCGGGGGAAAGAACAAGAAATTCGCCGTTTTCTGTGGCACCGGCAATAACGGCGGGGATGGGCTTGTTGTGGCTAGGAAAATCCACTCCAATGGCGGAGAGGCGAAGGTCTTTCTTTTGGACGACGAAACCAGATTTAAAGGGACGGCAAGAAGGAACTTCGAGATAGTATCGAAACTGCCGATAGAAATTTCCAGGGTTAGCTCAATCGAAGCGATAAGGGCCGCTGTTCTTCATTCCGACGCCATTGTGGATGCCATATTTGGCACAGGTCTTATCCGGAAGGTCGGCGGAATATATAAAGATGTCATTCAGATGATAGACGAGAGCAAAAAAAGGGTGTTCAGTGTTGACATCCCTTCAGGCATAAATGGTGATACGGGAGAGGTAATGGGCGTGGCGGTAAAAGCA
>Ga0172362_10002223_pt1 | contig 16876 bp, 18 predicted proteins | sample LakKivs1_kivu2a2_FD_114534 | JGI IMG/M metagenome (GOLD analysis project Ga0172362, IMG submission 114534) | Sediment microbial communities from Lake Kivu, Rwanda - Sediment s1_kivu2a2 | ecosystem: Environmental > Aquatic > Freshwater > Lake > Sediment | place: Rwanda: Western Province, Lake...
CACCTTGACCATGCTCGCCCTGAGCACCCTACCCTTGTAGGTGTAACCGCGCCTTATCTCCTCGATCACATAGCCATTCGGTTCTTCATTGGTCTCGACCTCGGCGACGGCCTCGTGCTTGTATGGATCGAATGGGACTCCGAGAGCTTCAATCGGCATGACCCCCTCGGTCATGAGGAGCTTCGACAGCTTCCCGCTGACCATCGACAGCCCCTCGGCCAACTTAGCGTCCTTGGCCTCGTCTGAGCAAGCCACTATTGTAAGCTCGTCGAGCACCGTGAGGAGCTCCTGGATCAGTCTTCCGTTCGCCCTCTCAGTAGCCTCGTCCACGCGTCTCTGTGTTTGCTTCTGAAGATTGTCGAAGTCCGCCTTCGCGTACCTGAGCTGGTTAAGGTAGCCATCGGCCTTCCTGTTAGCCTCTGCTAGTGCGGCTTCGAGCTCCGCAATGCGCTCATCAGCCCTCTTCCTCTGCTTCGTCGTCTTGGCTTGTGGCTCCAAGCTCCTTTCGCTGTTTATGAATGGAAGGATGCCTCATATTCTTTGCGGAAGGCGTTGAGAGACCTAGAAGGCTAGCCCTCGGCTACATCCACGACCGTGTATTCGATGACCCTCGCGAGGTCCCTGAAAGCCATGTCTATCCCGTAGAGATGGTTCCCGGATCCGAAGTTGACCCTGTTCCTCCCTGTCACACGCCTATCGACGTATATCGGGATCCTCAGCAGGAGGGGGCAGACTGCGCCCGGCTCGACCCCCGTCGCCTCCACCACCTCACGTGAGTTGGCGATGCCGATCTTCGAGCCTATGATCCTACCCGCCTTGGCGAGATCGACCCTGTCGCCGCCGAGGAGCAGGATCGCGTGTTTCCTTCCCTCTCCGTCCTTCACTATCATGGTCTTGCATATCTCGTCGACTTTCAGGGGCTCCTTAGAGAAACGAATCACATCGTTTATGGACAGGGCTCTGTCGTTCAACTCGATGAGCCTGTAGTCTATTCCCCGCTCGTCGAGGACCCTCGCGGCTTCTAGCTTCATATAGGCACTTCTCAGAGGCGTTTCTTGAGGGTCGCCACGACCCCGTTGACCTGGGCTACGGCGGTGCCCAGGTAGTTCCTCGGGTTCAGCCAGTCGTCGAGCTCCGTGGTGGTCACGAGCTTCTTGGCCTGGGCGTCCCTGAGCATCACCTCCTTGAGACTCCGCTTCTCATCCCAGGATTTCATCGCGAGCCTGCGCATCATCTCGTGGGCCTCCTGCCTACCAACGCCCTTACCGACGAGCTCAAGCATGACCCTCTCGGTGAGGCAGAGGCCGAGGGTCATGTTCAGGTTCCTCTCGATGTTCTCCCCGTCGAAGGATAGCCCCCTCAGGATCTTGGTCATCTGCCTGAGCATGTAGTCCGTGAGGATGAAGCCCTCGGGGATGTTGATGCGTTCAAGGCTGCTGTTGCTTATGTCGCGTTCGTGCTCAAGCGCTATTGTTTCGAGGCTAGAGACGACGCTCCCCCGGACCACCCTGGCGAGGCCGCATATACGCTCGGTGTTCGACGGATTCCTCTTCTGAGGCATCGTCGAGGAGGGGCTCCGCGCCTCCTCAGAGACCTCCGCTATCTCGGTCCTCTGCAGGTTCCTGAGTTCCCTGCCGATCTTATCGAGTGTGCCCGCGATCAGGGCTAGGCAGCATTGTAACTCCGCGTGCCGGTCTCTCTGAATGATCTGGTTCGCGATCATCGCCGGCTCGAGGCCTAAACGCTTCATGGTCAGCTGCTGCACCTCGAAGCCCTTGTCTCCGAAGCCCGCCATAGTGCCAACCGCGCCGCTCATCTTCCCCGCGAGGATTCTCTTTCTGGCCTCGTCGAGCCTGTCGAGGTGCCGGGAGACCTCGGCGGCCCAGATGGCGAACTTCATTCCGTACGTCGTGGGCAGGGCGTGTTGGCCATGCGTCCTGCCGATGCATACCGTCTCACGGTGTGCCTCGGCCTTATCCAGAAGCTCTCCGAGGAGAGCCTTGAGGTCACAATTTAAGATGCCTATTGCCTCCCTGAGCTGGAGGGCGAGGGCTGTGTCCTCTATGTCGTAGCTCGTGGCGCCGAGGTGTATGTATCCGCCGGCGTCCCCTTCACATACCTCTTGGAGGGCGTAGACCATGGCGAGGAGATCATGCCGAGTATCCTCCTCGATCTTCTTCACCCTCTCCAACCTGACGATACCCACCTTCGCCTTTGAGGCGATCTCCTCGGCCGCTGGCCGGGGTATCGTGCCCAGCTCCGCGTGGGCCCAGGCGAGGGCGGCCTCGACATCGAGCCAGCACTGAAGTTTCGACTCCTCAGTGAATATGCGGTACATCTCGGGGTAGGAGTACCTGAACTCGATGGGGTGTACAGGCATTTTGCTCCAGCTTACTTGAGTTATATAGGCTGATAAGCATTGAGTCTCACAGGACCCCCTTTTTTATATATGAGAGGTAGGGGCTTTCATGTAATACGTAAAGGTTGATAGCTAATGGGTGAGGGTTTGAACATCGTCGTCTGCATTAAGCAGGTTCCCGAGACAACCGAGGTCGAGTTCGACGAGGCGACTGGCAGGCTGAAGCGCGAAGGCGTCGCCGCCATCATCAATCCGTTCGATGAGTACGCCATAGAGGCCGGATTAAGGCTGAAGGAGAAGTACGGGGGCGTCGTCAGAGCCCTGAGCATGGGGCCGCCTATGGCGGAGCAGGCCCTCAGGGACGCCATAGCAATGGGTGCGGATGAGGGCTGGCTCGCGACGGATAGGGTCTTCGGCGGCGCGGATACCTGGGCGACTAGCCTCACACTCGCCCTCTGCATAGAGAAGATTGGGCCGTTCGACATCGTCATATGCGGGCTTAAAACGACCGACGGCGACACCGGGCAGACCGGCCCGGAGATGGCCGAGCATTTGAACGTCCCGCACGTCAGCTACGTGAACGAGATCGGTGATGTCAAGGACGGAAAGGTGAGGCTGAGAAGGAACCTCGACGACGGCATTGAGACACTCGAGGCGCCCCTGCCGCTGATAATCACGGTCTCGAAGGACATCAATCAGCCAAGGCTCGCGACCCTTAGGGGCAGGCTGATGGCGAAGAGGGCGGAGATCAAGAAGATCACGAACCAGGAGCTCGGCAAGGATCCGAAGGATCTCGGCCTCGACGGCTCATTCACTAGGGTTGTCAAGATATTCACCCCTCCGCCGCACGTTGGCGGCGAGGTGATCGAGGGCAGCCCAGATGAGCTCGCTGAGGCGATCTTCAGGAAGCTGAGGGAGGAGAAGGTGATCTGAGATGACCAGCAAGGCTCCGGTGATAGTCAAGGACTCCTGCAACGGCTGTGGCATCTGCGTCATGGCCTGCCCCTTCGGCGCCATCACAATCGAGGCCGGCAGGGCTGTGATAGGGGAGGGTTGCAGGGTCTGCGGCGCATGCGTCGACACCTGTCCCTCTGGTGCGATAGAGGTGGCGAAGGTCGAGGTGCTCGACCTCTCTTCGTGGAGGGGCGTCCTCGTCTTCGCCGAGCAGCATGGCTCCGTGATCCACCCTGTGGCGTACGAGCTCCTCGGCAAGGGCAGGGAGCTGGCCGACCATCTATCAGAGCCGCTCTACGCGGTGGTCCTCGGAAAGGGTGTGAAGCCCCAGGCGAAGGAGCTGGTGTCGAGGGGCGCAGACACTGTCTTTGTCTTCGAAGACCCTTCACTGGAGAGCTTCAGGGACGACCCCTACACGGATGCGCTCGCAGACGTTTGCAAGGAGGTTAAGCCTAGCATCTTCCTGATAGGCGCCACGTCGATCGGTCGGTCGCTCGGCCCACGCGTCGCGGCGAGGCTCAAGACCGGGCTGACGGCGGACTGCACGGGGCTCGATATCGAGCCCGAGACAAAGCTCCTACGTCAGACGCGGCCTGCATATGGCGGGAACATCATGGCGACCATAATCACGCCTAACGGGAGGCCACAGATGGCTACTGTCAGGTACAAGGTTATGAACGAGGCGAAGCCGGACCCCAGCCGAAAGGGCGAGATAGTCGAGAAGCCCCTGAACAGGAAGGCGATGACCGACAGGATCAGCATCGTCAGCTTCGAGCCCGCCGGGGACCAGGTGAGTATAACGGACGCCGACATCATCGTGGCCGGTGGCAAAGGGCTAGGCGAGGCTAAGGGCTTCGAGCTGATCCGCGGACTCGCGAACGTCCTCGGCGGGGCGGTCGGCGCAAGCAGGCCTACGGTCGACGAGGGCTGGATCGAGTACAGACACCAGGTCGGCCTCAGCGGAAGGACGGTCAGACCAAAGCTTTACATCGCCTGCGGCATATCTGGGTCGGTCCAGCACCAGGCCGGTATGAGGACATCAGATGTTATAATCTCCGTGAACAAGGATAAGGATGCGCCGATGTGCAGCATATCGAGCCTGGCCGCCGTCGGGGACCTCTACGAGGTCGTGCCGCGGCTGATCGAGAAGATCAAGGAGTATAAGATGCGTGGCTGACTACCGGAAGGTAACGCCTGAGGTCTTCGGTGAGCTCGTGGGGATAGTGGGTTCCAAGAATCTCCTCTCCTCCGGGGAGGAGCTGGAGAAGTACGCCGTCGACGAGAGCCCACTCGGGCCCCACATCCCTGAGGTCGTCGTGAAGCCGGGCGGCACGGCCGAGGTCTCCGCCGTTATGAAGCTCGCGAGCAGGCTCATGATACCTGTGACGCCGATGGGCGCACGCACGGGGCTGAGCGGGGGCTCGCATCCAGTCCGCGGTGGCATAGCCCTCAGCACGGAGCGTATGAACAGGATAATAGAGATCGACCAGGGCAACCTAATGGCGACGGTCGAGCCGGGCGTCCTGATCAGCGAGGTGCATGAGGCTACGGAGAAGCTTGGCCTCTACTACCCGCCAGACCCGGGCCAGGACTCGGGCAGCATAGGCGGTAACGTCTCCACGAACGCCGGCGGCATGAGGGGCCTCAAGTACGGGGTGACACGGGACTTCGTCCAGGCGCTCGAGGTGGTCATGCCCAGCGGGGAGGTTGTCAACGTCGGGGGCAAGACCGTCAAGGACTCGACGGGGTACAGCCTGATCGACCTCATCATAGGCTCAGAGGGGACCCTCTGCATAGTAACCAGGGTGACCCTCAGGCTGATACCCAAGCCGAGGTACACGGCGGTGATCTACGCCCCCTACAACTCAGTCGGCGACGCCGCGAGGACGGTGGCCGAGATCATCAGGCGGAAGATTGTGCCCTTCGGACTAGAGTACATGCCCAGGCACGCCGTCGAGACGGTGGAGAGGTACCTCGAGAAGAAGATGCCGGAGGACACTCATCCGGCCTACCTCATCTTCGGGTTCGAGGCTAACAGCCAGGAGGAGCTGAGCCGCGAGCTCGAGGAGGCGGGCGAGGTCTGCCTGGAGCTCGGCGCAGTCGACGCCTACATCGCCGACACCGCAGAGAAGCAGAGGCAGATATGGGAGGGGCGGAAGGCCGTCTTCGACGCCTACATCGCCCTCTACGACGTGGATGAGGCCGACGTCTGCGTCCCGAGGAGCGCCATCCCTGACTTCATCGGCAGGGCCGAGGAGATCAGCGCTAGGAACGAGGTCTTGGTCGTCCCGGTCGGGCACGCCGGTGACGGGAACATCCACTGCTTCATAGTCAGGCTCAAGCAGAGCGACGGGGAGTGGCCCTTGGTCCTCGAGGCGACGATCTCCGACCTAATAGACCTGAGCCTCTCGATGGCGGGCACGGTATCCGGGGAACACGGCCTAGGCTACACGAAGAGGAAGTACCTCGTGAAGAGGGTCGGCAGAACTCAAGTCGAGGTGATGAAGGCGGTGAAGAGGGCCTTCGACCCGCTGAACATCCTCAACCCGGACAAGGTCTGGGAGTGAGGAGAAGCCGCCTCATATCTTCAGCAGCCTCTCGGCGTTCCCCGTGAGTATCTTCTCCTTCGATTCCTCTTCGATGTCCAGTTTCCTTATCCTGTCTATGGCCTGGTCGATGTCCCCTATCTGGTGGGGGTGGTCGCTGCCGAGGACGATCTTCCCGTCGCCGAGGAAGGCGAGCGTCGACAGAAGCACGTCGTTGTCGTAGATTATCGAGTCGACCCAGACCTTCTTCAGGTACTCGGACGGGGGCCTATTGATCTTCAGCTTGCACTCGGGGTAGGCCTTGTAGCCGACGTCTATCCTGCCCCTCAGGTAGGGGTAGACGCCGCCGAGGTGTGAGGCGATCAGCTTGAGGCGCGGCAGCCTCTCGAAGAGGCCGCTGAAGACCATCCTGAGCACGGAGACGGAGGTGTCGACGCCGAACCCTATTATCGGCACGAGCCTGTAATCGCCCATCGCCACGCTGTTCATCGGCGATGTCGGGTGGATGAAGAGGGGGACGTCCAGCTTCACCGCCTTCTCGTAGACCGGCATCAGTTCAGGAGAGTCGAGGGGTTTACCGTTGGCGTTGGTCATGAGGGTTCCCCCTGACAGCCCGAGGTCCCTCACAGCCCTCTCGAGCTCCTCCGCGGCCTCAACGGGGGACTGAAGGGGTAGCGCCGCCAGGGCCGAGAACCTGTCAGGGTGCTCGTTGCAGATCTCGGCGAAGCCATCGTTGGCCAGCTTCGCGAGTTTCACACCCCTCCTCGGGGCCTCCCGCTCGACGCACGGCGTCGTCAGGCTCAGGACGTGCCTCTCGACGCCGCACCTGTCCATGTCCCTGAGCCTGTCGCCCAAGTCGACGTGTGGGCCGACGATGACGTTGTAGTCGCCCTCGTAGTGGACGAGCAGCCTCCCCTCCGCGTCTCTATCCACCCTGGCGTAGCCGCTTGGTTTACTCAGCTCCTCGAGGTACTTCGAGGGGTAGAAGTGGTTATGGAAATCTATGGCCATCCAGACACCTGCTCTTATAGCCCAAGTTTCGGATAAAAAAGGTGTGTGGGCAGGTCGATCCACCCTTACTTTATGAGAGTCCTGCCTCGTATCCCTGCTGCTGGAGGCTCTCCTGAAGCCTCTTCATGAACTCCTTCGCCTGCCTCGGTTAACCAAGGTTCTTGCTGAAGAAGGCAATTGTTTCAAAGAAGGTTCAATTTGGGCTCGAGTTTAAGGTCGCTTCAGGGGAAAAGGTGACTGGCTCCCTTTTCCTGTTATGAAAAGCCATAGTACATGGACGCGAACCCTCTATAAGCCCGTGGGGCGTAGGCTGAACCATGCGCGTCGCGGCCCTCTTCTCGGGCGGGAAGGACAGCACATATGCCGCGCACTTAGTCGAGAAGACTGGCCACGAGGTCGTCTTTCTGGTCTCCATCGAGCCTGCGAGGCCCGACAGCTGGATGTTCCACTCGGTCAACATCCACCTCACCCCCCTCCTGGCCGAGGCGATGGGGAAGAGGCACGTCTCAGCCCCCAGCCAGGGCGAGAAGGAGGGTGAGCTCGGCGACCTCGCCGCCGTCCTAGGCGGGTTGAGCGTCGAGGGCGTCGTATCAGGGGCGGTGGCCTCGACCTACCAGCGCAGTCGGGTCGACGCGATCTGCGGCCGGTTGGGCCTCGCCCACATCGCCCCTCTGTGGGGCAGGCGGCAGGGGGACGTCCTCGCCGAGGAGGTCGCCGCCGGCATGAAGATGATAGTCACCGCGGTCGCCGCGATGGGGCTCGACGGCAGTTGGCTCGGCAGAGCCCTCGACGAAGGTGCCGTTGAAGAGCTGATCGGCCTCGGCGAGAGGTACGGCCTGAACGTCTGCGGCGAGGGCGGGGAGTATGAGAGCCTCGTCCTGGACGCGCCGTGGTTCCGCTCCAGGCTGGAGGTGGTCGAGGCGTCCGCGGAGTGGGATGGCTCAAGCGGCGTGTACAGGGTTAAGAAGGCGAAGCTGGTTCCCAAGCGACATCGGCGGAACAGGATGAGCCACGTCGGCTAGATGCCGCGGCGCCACCTCTCTATCTGGTCCGCCTTCCTGTTCCCCTTCTTGAACTGCTTGTAGTGTTCCTCGCAGACGTAGGCTCTCCTGCCCTCCACGTCTAGGCCGGCGGCCTTCGCCTTCGCCACGTTGACTGAACGCACGGCGTCCTTGCCGCAGTTCCTGACGGTGCACCTCTGCCCCTTGCCGATCCTGCCCAAGGCGATTCCTCACCTACTCCCATGGGGAGATGCGTATAAAATTAGTCCCGACTGCTCTGCGATCGGCCCCGAGGGGCCACGTTGTCGGGAGGAACTGGTCGCCTTCATGCGTGAGGGTGTTGATGCGGCTCAGGGCGTCTCTATGTTGAATGGTATGAGCGCCCTCGCGACGACGCCGTCCCCCTCAACTTCGTAGGCGAAGTAGATCTTCACCGTGTATCCGTTGAACGCCTTCTCCGCCCCGAGCGTCTTGAGGGTCACTGATGAGCCGACGCCGTACGGTTCGCCGTCGAACAGATCCTTCGAGGTCACGTTTGTCCCGCCCACCAGCCACCTCGGCGGCATGATGATGTTGACGTCGCCTGAGGATGTCTCGATGACGAGGATGCGTGGACCCGCGAAGACTACGGTTCCCTGGACCTCGGTCGCCGAGCCGTTCTTGATGATGTAGCCCAACACACCGTTCCCAAGTTGGAGAGCCTTAAGCCTCATCAGGATGCACTGGGCTCCGGCTGGAGGCTGCTGGCCGCCCGCGGAGGCCGGCAACAGCACTATTGTGCCGCCCACTACCATGACGGCCATCAAAGCAACTATAACCTTGGTCTTCGTATTCATCCAATCACCTGCCATGAGGTAGGCTCCGCCTATAAAAGGGGTTTCTCACCCCTCGTATTCATCTCTGGTGAATGCTACTTGTCCAGAAGCTCCTCCTCGAGGTGCAGCATTAGCTCTATCCTCTTCTCCCAGCGCTGGTAGAAGGCGTGTTGCCTGTAGGCGAGGTACATGTTGTATCCTAGGACGAGGACGAGCCCTATCAGGAGGATGGTGTCGAGGGGCCCAGGCATGCGGATCGTGATCTCGTAGGCGCGTGGCACGACTAGGACGAAGAGGATGACGGTGGTGATCATGCTGATGAGGCTGCCCATCCTGAAGCTGTCCCACTCCCTGCTTATCTCTGAAAGGAAGTCGTGTAAGCCGCGCACGGGCAGCTCTCTCTTCTCCTCGGTCAAATCGGCTCATCTCGTTCTCCCGGTGAGGGTTGATAAGGCGTTTGCACCAGAGGTGAAGCCTAGAGGATCGAGGGCAGGACGTTCCTCAGCCTCTCGTAGACCTCTCTTCCCTGCCTGGTTATGGTGCTGTTCCCGTCGCCATCCTCTGCCACCATGGATTTCTTGGCGAGGTAGGCGAGGTGGCGCTGGAAGTCGTCGTAGCTGAGGGTCGTCGCCTTCCTCCAGACGTGGGTTCTCGGCTGGGGCTCAGGGTTGTAGTAGAGGTACTCCAGTATCTCGAACCGGATCTGCACCGCCTCCTTCCTCGCCCCGGGCAAGACGCCTCTCCCCTACCAATGAGGCGGTGCCGGTTAAATAATTAGGGGACCCAGGATCCCGTTGCCTCACCCTGCCGGGGGGTTACGTTTAACAATCCTGAGCGCGTATCCACGTTGACCGGTGCAGCTCATGGCGAATAAGGCGATCGTGCTCTCGAAGTCGGACCCTGCTGGCGTGACGATGCTCGGCGCCTTCAGGGGGATGGGGTTCGCCGAGATGGATGATCCAAGCCTTCTCAGGATGGGCGAGGTCTACCTCGTGGTCATCGACCCCCTCATAGTGCCCGCCGAGGAGTACAAGACGCCGGCGAGCCCGAGCCCGTACCCCGCGGACCTGGACGGCCTGGCTAGGCGGCTTGGCGTCGGCTACCTCGTCATGGCGAGCCGCCACTGGTCTCAGAGCGGGCGGCCCTGCCTCACGGTCCACCCGACTGGCAACTTCGGCAAGGCTGTCTTCGGAGGCAGGCCGCGTGAGCTTCAGAGGACGCTCGCGAACCCGATGAGGGATGTCTTCATGGAACTCTCAGCTGACCCGCCGCGTGGCTTCCAGGTGAGCCTCGAGGCTACGCATCACAGCCCCACCCAGTTCGAGACGTCGATGTTCTTCGCTGAGGTGGGCAGCGGCGAGGGGCAGTGGCGGGACGAGGCGGTCTGCCGGTACCTGGCTGAGGCGATTGTGAGGGGTGTCAGGGCGGAGGGTGAGGCGCCTGTCGCGGTAGGCTTCGGGGGCGGCCACTACTGCCCGACCTTCAGCGTCATGGAGAGGGAGACCGCCTTCGGCCACGTCGCGGCGAAGTACGCTCTCGACCTTCTGACCGATGAGCTGTACGGGCAGATGGTCGAGAGGACGATGGACGGCGTCGATTTCGCTGCCCTCGACGGCGGGCTGAAGGGGTGGGAGAGGAGGAGGGTCGAGGTGGCGCTGGCGAGGCTCGGCGTCCCGATTAGGTAGATGCCCGAGATCCCTTCAGGTCCTTTCGATTTGTCATTCATTGAATTGAATAGCATCGGATGGCTGGGTCAATTTTAAGCGCCTTTTTCCTCCTAAAATGGGTACCCCCTACTCTTTTTTACAGGTCTGCGGCGGGCATGTTGACCATCGACGCTCCGAATGACCTTTTTTTCGTCCATTCGGAGGTACCCCCCTACGTTTTTTATACAGCGCGTTATGACCACCAGCTAGTCATAAAGCAAAAAGGGTTCATCTTACGCCTCGTAAAGTTTCTTCTTGTTTAAATCATCTCATCTCTTGGTCCTGTCGTCTCTTGAATTTCTGCGTGTACCGGGTTGAGACTCGTCGTACTCGTCAAGCATCTGTATGCATCCAGCCTTCTTCGCCCTCATATGCAGCCTCTCGTCGGCGGTGACTAGGCATGAGGAGGTTGCCTCGGCGAGTGCAAGGTAACTCGAATCGTACACGGATACGGAGTATTTCCTCGCGTCCTCGGCGATGGATGAGACGAACTCGCCTGAGGGCTGGATCAGGTCGAGGTCCAGCATTAGGAGCGCCTCCAGGTCCTCTTTTATCTCCTTCAAGGAGAGGTCGGGGTGGTAGGAGAGGGCGTTCGCCACCTCGTACACGAGCAGGTCAGGCGCGAGCAGCGTCAGAGAGCCCTCGATGTGCCTGTCCCTGAGCCTGACCGCCTTATCGGAGTCGACCTCGGGTATGAACCACTTGATGACGACCGAGGCGTCCACGACTATGGTCTGCGAGCCTCTCTCCACCCTCTAACCACATCCACGGAGGACCAGTCCCCGCGGGGCGCGGTCCTAGATCGGTTTCGGTCGATGATCTCCGCCGCCCTCCTCTGCCTGTCCACATCTCTGATTCGGCGGAGCCCACGCTGCTGGACCCAGAACCTGAAGGACTGTGACGCGGCTTCGCCGACCTTCAACCCGGATCTCATGGCTTCGCCTTTGAGGTTCCTGAAGGCCTCATCGTCCACGTCCTTGATGACGATGGTCGAACCCATGCATCTTCCCCACGATGATCCGTGCCACGAAATTTATAAAGTTATACTTGTTATACTTGGCTAGGCCGGATATGAACGCTGGCTCAGGCCTCTTCATCCTCCCCCACAGCACAAGGGTGAGGGCGGTTACGGCGTCATCTTGTAGGTCCTCAGAAGGCGATGCTCGGGTTCTCGATGATCCGCCTCCTCGACCCGTTCGTGAATTCGGAGGACCATCCTGAGCCTTGTACGGTTCAGGTCGTCGTATACAGGGTCATCGACGCCACGCGCGTCGAAGGTCTTTAGCGTCTCTCGATACTATACTGTCTCTGCCTTCTCGTGATCAAGCGTCTGAATAAGAACCCGCCGCTGACGACGAGTATAGTCATACTGCTCGCTGCGGTGAGGAACCAGTTTTCTGCCCAGAGCGGCTTCTGGGGCTCGGACGGGAATGAGAATATTATCGGGGTCTGAGACAGGATGTTCACTGTGGCGTTGGACTTGACGCCGTCGGCTACAGCCTCGAGGCTATAGGAGTCCGTGACGTTGGTGACGTATACGTATTCCTCTGTTTTCCAAAGCTTCACGAGGGTCAGGTTGAAGCTGCCTCTGCCCTCGCCGTCGGTCTCCCCGCGCCAGATGAGGTTACCCCCGCCGTCCTTCAGTGAAAGCTTTGCGCCGGGGTAGGCCCGGTCACCCTTCACCGCGATGACATCGTAACTTCTTATGATCTTGAACTTGCCGTCGATGTCGTATGAGGTCCTGTTCTCGATAAGCAGGCTCCCCTTTAAATGACAGTACCAGTCTACGGAATTCAAAGTAGTCGCAGAGGAGAACACCATGAACTTGGTCGCCTTAACCTGATCGAACTCGAGGATGCCGTCCACATCAATAAAGAGGAGATATTTAGCCTTAGTTCTCCTAACAACTGCGTCAACCCCCTTGCCGATGTCGAGCCAATTTGTAAGGCTGTCAATAACCTCAAATTTCTCACATCTCGCTACCTCTAAGGCCGTGCAAGCGCTTTTGTTGAATATTAGTGAGCTAGACTCGGCGACTATCGTGCCGAGACCCTCCTGGCCCTGCACCTCTACGGTGCAGTTGTTGAACCATAGGTCTGGCTGGGAGAGCAGCTCAGAGTAGTGGAGGGTTATGTTAAGCGATTCGCCACCTCCGCATAAGTCGACATTTGGGTTCCAGTTTGTGAAGAATCCCTTTATTGGCTTGTCCAGAACGATCTTGGAGTCCCAGACCTTCAGTTGTAGCCTGCCTATTCTCGAGGAGTAGACATCGATAGAATTACACGTAAAGGTGACTGGTTGCAGCCAATACTGTGTGTAGAAGGAATGGATTGTTTCAATGCTGGAGTCCCTTACTGTGATCGAGGAGTCGTCGAAAGTGCCGATTATATTAATGGAACACTTGTTGAACTGGATTCGTGATTCGTCGTAGGCGTCGAAAGTCGCCGTGGGCATCTGGGATGAGTCCAAGAAGCCGCTGCTTGAATCGAAGAAACCTACATCGTGAAAGAAGATCGTGGAGTTGTACGCCTCGAGTGAGGAGGAGTTCATGAACGCGAAGTAGTAGGGGAATGGGACGATGTCCAGGCCGGTCCATCCACTTTTCTTCCGTACGAAGACATCCGCGTTCCTCAGGATTAGTCTCGCGTCGTCCTTGACGAGCAGAAGCCCGTTGAACACGCATGAGCAGTTCTCTAGGACGAGCGTCCGCGAGCCGTTCAGCACGGTGTCATCTTCGAAGACGATCTCCTTCTCGTATCTCGGCGCCCACTGCCCTGCCTCGGGCTGGGTGTAGTTCTGCTCAGGAATCGGCTGATCCCACGTATTCGGAGACTTCGGGAACGAGACTATGGGAGGCGGCACCATCAGGAAGCTGTATGCCATCACCACCGCGGCGACGCCGAGGGTCAGTGTCACCTTCCTCCAATCCTCGAAGAAGCGGTCGAGGAAGCTCGGCAGGTACATGTTTGGCTTCAAGTCCCTTTCCTCTGGTCTGACGCCCGGCGGAATGGGGCACGCGTCGTGTTTGCCCTCGTTACGCCTTTTCAACGTCTCCAGAAGCACCTCCGATGTACCTTGAGAAGATGTTCAGCGCGAGCTCTGTGGGCTGAATTCCCCTCTCGTCACTCGCGAGCTCTATTCCCCTCTCGTCGGCCTCGTCCTCGAGCATCTTCCTGCAGGAGCGTGCCCTGCCGCAGCTGCCGCAGTTCCCCTCGTAGAGGTACCAGACCCTTACGCCGTTGACGCTAGAGAGGCTGACAATGACCTGTACCCTGTACGCTGGGCTGTATGCCTCCATCACGCCGTCGACGAGGTTCATGTTCCTGGCCTCGAGGTTGTTCGCCTCGATTGCTTCGTTGAACGCCTGCTCGACCTTGGAGTCTATGAGGTTTAGGGACTTGTTTATGGCTTGCCTGCTGATTCTGAGACGGCGGCCAATCTCGGACTGACTCAGATTTCTCCTGCGGAGGTCCCAGATTCCGGTCTCCCTGCCTGTCAGGTACGCCGTTCTGAAGGATAAGGGCAGATCATGTTAACTGAAAATAGTTGACGTATTTAACCGTATCTTAAAACTAGATATAATAGAACGTAAAAGAGGACTTTAGGAGAGCCTCAGGAAAGTACAGATATGGACTCATCTACCAAGTGGGTAGCCCTAACATCGTTTATAGTAGCTGTCGCCTTCGCGGCCGCTTTAACAGTTAATGTGCCACCTTACATCAGCGGGACGCCGCTAAGTAATGGGCTGATAGCTAGACTACATTTCAGCAAAGAGTACTATAATGCGGTTGAACCAGTCAACGCCACCTTCGAGTACTACAACCCAACGTCAAACCCAGTAACCTTCACGCCAGAAAACATGCTATACGTCGAGGCTGGATACGAGGGTCAGTTCCTTAAACGCCACATACGTGGAATTAGCCCCATTGGGGCCATAACTCTGCGTCCCGGAGAGACATACGCACGCGCGGGCTTCCATTACCCTGCGCTTGTACCTGGAGTCTTCAGCATAGATGTCAACGGTACAAGGGGCAGCGTCGAGATCATCCAAGGTCAGCTTGTTGCTAGGATTAAAACCGACAGGGAGGTATATACAGTTGGTCAGGGTGGGACGGCTACTCTTGAAATCTACAACTCGGGTTCAAGTCCTCTCTCATATGAAAATTTCAGCCCATACGTGCTTCACTTCGGCTATTTGGACGAGCCCATGGAGAAGTGGAGGATTAGTTCCGTCTATGTGGATTATATTTACCGATTCGCAACGGTTCAGCCGGGGGAGAGTCGTGTCGTCTGGAGTTTAGATTTTACCACGCCCAGGGCTGGTATTCTGGTTTTAGATTTCAACAGCGTTGTCAAGAGAGTCACTGTTCTTCCTGGTGGTTAAAAGCCGATTCAGGGATAATCAAGCTGGTACCCTAAGGAGAGAGACTGCTCAAGCACACCGCCGTTCTCCGGGGCGTCATCTAGAATCCTATCGACGTCAGCCATATACACGTCTGTCATAGACTAGAACTGTCGCTCCATCTCAGGAGCCGTTGTTATGGCCCAGCATTTCCGCATCCCATGTTACCTCACCCTTCAGGCCATCGTAGAGCCCATACCTCGTGTCCTCGCATATCCCATCGACGAGGCGGTAACCCCAGATGATGTAGTCTGCCGTCTCCCTGTCGCCGGCGGGGTTCAGCCTGCACAGCCCGGTGGTATAGTTGTTGTCAGCGACCCTGGGTAAGGCCTCCTTCACCTTGTCCGTATCAGTCGTGCCGGCCTCTAGGACCGCCTTGGCGCATATCCAGGCGGCGTCATACCAGTTCGCGGCGAAGAACTCCGCCTGGTATGCTTCGAGTGTTTTGCCCGTTGAGGAGAGGTACCTGTCCCTAAGCGCCCTGATTCCCTGGGACTCCACGGGGGCCGTAAGGGGGCTGAAAATCTTCAGGTGATCCGCCTCCTTAGGGGCGTTATCCGAGAGGGCTATGTTGAGGGCTGTGCCATCAGATCCGAACCAGTAGAGGCCGTAGATCGTGGGGTAGTCCTTCGCCGTTGTGACTAGATCGGCGACCTCGTGGAAGCCCAGCACCTCGACGGCCACATGATCCTTGCCGTACTGGCTGACGGCCTCCTGCGCCGCCTCCTCGGCCAGCCTCAGGCACTCCCCGAAGTCGATGTTCATGGGATCGTAGCGGCTCCTTGCAGCTATGAAGCCGCCCTTTTCAGGGAAGTTCCGGAATATTGCGTCGTAGATGCCGTCGGCCCAGTCGTCCCCCCGTTGGATGACGACGATCGCCTTGACGCCCCAGCTCCATAGCACCTCGGACATCACTCGGCCCTGAACCGCGTCGTCTGGGCAGATCCTGAAGAGGTTGTCGCCTGGGATCGCTAGGGCGTGTGAGGTCGAGCACGGGCTGATCAGCAGTATGTCGTTCTCGTTCACGTATGGTAGCGAGGCGCTGGCCTGGCTGCTCCAGGCGCCGCCTATGACGATGTTTATCCCCCCGGCTTTGAACTCCTTGACCCTGTCTAGGTGGGCCTCATTGCTTCCAGCCGCATCGCTTATCTCAAATCTGAATGTAATGTCCTGTCCCTTGCTCTTATAGTAGGAGTTGATGTCCTCCTCGGCTAAGCCCATCAGCGTCTTCACGGAGGTCAAAGATTGTGTCGAGGAGGAGATGACGCCTATCCTGATGGCCATTGGCTCGACGGGTAAGGTGCTCCATATCTGAAGCGAGGCGAGGTAGGCTGACCCGGTGAGCAGAATGGCTGAAAGAGCTATGATGAGTCCAATGTCTCTCATAGAAGCACCATTTTCAATAAGGTATAATTAAAAGATAAAGTCTATGTTCGCCTTAGAGGTTGCCGATTCCTAGATCAGCCCTATAAGAGTAGCCACGGGCTTCTGACCTATTCCTTGAAGTCCCAGTCATCACCCTTCTCCAAGTCCTGAGTTTGTCAATCTCAGTTTTCAGCGGTGCGGGTTGTTGAATGACCTTTTTTCACCCATTAAACGATACCCCCTACCTTTTTTAGCACGTGGCTCATTTTATTCGCAACCTCTGTGAAGCCGTCACTGGGCTGATGGAGCGCTTTGCTCTATTCGTCTCCCTTAAACTTCGAGGTCCGAGACGATGAGGATGCCTTCGACGCCTATGCCCAGGGAGTCTAATGCGTACCTGTTGAAGGTGATCTCCTGACCGCCCTCGGGCTTGCAGGCGATGGCGATGATTCTGTCGTCGTGGGTAAGGCGGGGGCCAGGGCTGTAGGTCTCGACGTCGAGGAAGAGGCGCGTCATAGTGACTTCATTTACTAGGCTAGGTCTGTATGAATGTAAAATCTCCGAGTTTTGATTGGGTGTGTGAAATGGATTAGTTAGATGCGTGTTGTAGTTTCAATCCTTGTTTTCTTGGATCGACCTCTGCGTGCAGATACTACTACAGCAGTAGTATCAGTTTTCACGCAGGTTTCAATCCTTGTTTCTTGGATCGACCCCTGC
>Ga0172362_10002224_pt1 | contig 16874 bp, 14 predicted proteins | sample LakKivs1_kivu2a2_FD_114534 | JGI IMG/M metagenome (GOLD analysis project Ga0172362, IMG submission 114534) | Sediment microbial communities from Lake Kivu, Rwanda - Sediment s1_kivu2a2 | ecosystem: Environmental > Aquatic > Freshwater > Lake > Sediment | place: Rwanda: Western Province, Lake...
CTTTTTCGACAATGGTAATTTGTCCGGATTGGCTCTTCGCTTTGGTATCCGCCGAAAGATGGACACTTAAGGTGAACAAAATAATGAGCAGAAAGGTGCTGCCAGCGCTTGCAATGCGTCTAACTCTATTGTTTTCAAGCTGAAACATAAGCCATTATGTTAGGAGCATTTTTGCCGGGTGTCAATAGAGCAATCAGGATTTTTTTGTTTTTTCTCGAGAAAATAGCTTTCGCCGATTATTCTTTTTCACTTATCCATGGCTCCCGGACCGGTCTTAAGAAGCTTAAAAGACAAACAACGGCCGCCAAAAAGAGGCATAAAGAGCCGGTTATTTCTTTAATTGAGTTGAAAACCCTTTCTATTAAGGTTTATTCTTAAAAGGCCAACGCACAGCCTCATAAGGAGGGAAAAAATGAAGAAGTATTCTTTAGAGAATCTTGAAGATAGACTTAATATGTTTCCCTCTCTAAGACTGACTTCTTTACCAACACCTTTGTATCCTCTTGAAAACCTGAGCTTGGCACTCGGAGGGCCAGCGATTCTGATAAAAAGAGATGATCTCACCGGTCTGGCCTTTGGTGGTAACAAATCGAGAAAACTGGAGTTCATCATTGCAGATGCCCTCCATAAGGGTGCTGACACCATAATCACCTGGGCGAGCCTTCAATCCAACTGGTGTCTGCAGTTAGCTGTGGCTGCCAGGAAATTTGGATTGAGACCGGTTCTGGTTCTTTTTAAGACTTATGATTTGCCTTTTTCTTATGACGGAAATCTGTTGCTTGATTTCCTGGTTGAAGCTGAGGTCAGGGTTAGAGAGACTGAAGAAAAAGGGAAATCAATCGGCTTAGGAAAAGCCTTCAGGCTGTTAGAAGAAATTGCCGAAGAAGAAAAGAATAAGGGAAGAAAACCCTACACAGTTTCAGTCGGCGGTTCAGCGACGGGTGGTGATATGAACAAGCCGCTTGGAGCGCTGGCCTATTTAAAAGCTATGATAGAGATTGAGAAGCAAATGAAAGAAATGAAGACAAAGTTAAGCCATATAATTATCGCATCAGGTTCTGGCAGCACACAAGCCGGGCTTTTGGCCGGCGTAAAAGCTCTTGGTCTTGAGACAAAGATAATCGGCATTTGTGTGTCAGACACCAAGGAAGAATTCAAGCCTCGGGTTAAGGACATAGCCATAAAATTAATTAAGTCACTACAGATAGAGGTAAAAATTGAAGACCGGGACGTTATTCTGTTCGACCAATATCTCGGGCGGGGCTATGGAGTGGTCGATAAGGAAGTAGCGGAAATCATCAGGCTGATCCTGAAAAAAGAAGGACTGGTGCTTGACCCGGTCTATACCAGTAAAGCCATGATCGGTCTCGTTGACCTGATTAGAAAAGGATATTTCTCTCGAGAGGATAGAATCTTATTCGTTCATACGGGAGGCACGCCAGCTCTTTTTGCTTTCAAGGACAGAGTGGTAGAAAGCCTGAGGTAAAAAAATTAAGAAACTTTCTCTGCCTATCTTGTTGTTGACTTTAAATATTTTAGAAATTCGGAGCCAGTGGTTAAAATCAGCCATGTATCGCTGGCCAGGGTGGCCCGGTAGGTCTCAAGAGTTTTTAGAAACTGGTAAAATTCCGGGTCGAGATTGTAAGCCTGAGCATAGATTCTGGTAGCTTCAGCCTCAGCCCTGCCTTTGATCTCCTGGGCTTTTTTGTAGGCTTCAGAACTTATTATTTTTAGCTCGCGTTCCTTCTGGCCACGAATTTCAGCGCTTCGGCCTTCGCCTTCAGACCGGTATCTGGAAGCAATCCTGTTCCTCTCGGCAATCATCCGGTCAAAGACCTTTTTCTGAACCTCATCCACGTAGTTTACTCTTTTTATTCGAATGTCTTTTAGCTCCACACCAAACTCAGGTGTAATCCTGGAAGCCCTTTCCAGGATTATCTCAGCAATTCTTGCCCGGCCGACCTGAATCCTGCCGATGATCTCTGAATAATCAAGAAGAGTAGATTCTTCGCTCAGGTTGAATTCCCTGTTGGTCGACCTGACTATTTCTATGAGGTCGGAGCTGGCAATGACATTTCTTGTTTCACCATCGACAACGTCATCAAGTCTGGAATGAGCCCCTCGCTCATCTTTAACTCTCTGATAAAATACGAGGGGATCGCTTATCCGCCAACGACAATAAGTATCAACCCAGATGTATTTCTTGTCTCTGGTAGGAATCTGATTAGCGTCTCCATCCCACTCCAGCCATCTCTTTTCAAAGTAGTTTGCCTTTTGTATAAAAGGAATTTTGAAATGCATGCCCGGTCTGGCTATTGCCCCGCCGATAGGCTCGCCGAATTGGGTAATGATTACCTGATTGGTTTCAGAAACAATGTAAACTGCGTCTACCAGAAGAATCAATAGAAGAACCGCAATGGCTGCCAGTAATATTTTAATAGCCTGGGATCTCATTTTTTCACCTCCTCGCCAAGATTGAGCAGAGGAACAAGGTTTTTCTGATTCTCATCGACGATTATTTTTTTCGTTATTTTGGGCAAGACGTCGTTAAGTGTTTCTAAATACAATCGCTTTCTGGTAACAGCTGGAGCCTTGGCATATTCTTTGTAGATGGAAACGAATCGCGAGGCATCTCCCTGAGCATTGTTCACTCTTTCAGCAGCATAACCTTCAGCTGCCCTGATCATCTGTTCAGCTTCGCCCTGAGCCTTCGGGATCTCCTGGTTATATTCAGCCCAGGCTTCGTTTATTTTTCGTTCTTTTTCCTGAAGAGCCTGGTTGACTTCGTTAAAGGATGGCTTAACCGGGTCGGGTGGATTGACATCCTGAAAAATAAGCTGGCTGATTTCAAAGCCAAGTTCATAAGTGTCAACCAGCTTCTGCAGCCCGGTCATGGCTTCGCTGGCAAGTGCTGCTCTTCCAAAGGTAATGACCTCATCGACTGAAGCGTCTCCTACTACCTCCCTGACTACTGCCTCGGTCATGGCCCGGAAAGTCTGAATCGGGTCTCTAACTTTGAACAGGAACTTATAAGGGTCTTTAATCTTATACTGGACAATCCATTCAGCCACAACCACGTTGAGGTCTCCAGTTAACATCAGGGATTCTTTTTGTGTTTCCTGATTAGAATAATATTCGGACCTGATTCCCGGACGGACAGTGCGATAGCCGAACTCAAGTTTGAGTTGCCTTTGAACCGGAACCCTGGTCAATTTCTCAATGCCGAAGGGTAACTTAAAATGAAGGCCGGGTTCAGCGGTCCGGACGAATCGGCCAAACCGCAGGATGACACCAATTTCTTCGGGCTTGATCTGATAAACAGAACCAAACAGAATAATCAAAACCAGCACGCCTAAGGCCATCCACCGGATCAGCTTGAACGGAATTCCGGGGAAGCTGACCTGAGGACGCCAGTCAGTTGTGAAGTTCCTTTGCATTTTTCCTCCTGTTTATGATTTATTCAAAACGCAAGACCTATTCATTCGAAATACTTTTTCAGGGTGTTGGACAAGCCGGAGGTGCTCGCCCTGGACCTTCTGAAAGCATAAGGCGACGGTCTGCTTGAAGCTTTGAGTCCGTGTCCTGTCAGAATCAGGACGGCACTGCCTTGAATCCTGTCCACATATCTCAAATAAGCAGATAGGGTGGAAGCCGACTCCGGCTGGACAAATAATCCTTCTGACTGGCAAAGAATTTCCTGAGATTGGAGCATTTCCTCATCTGAAACAGCAACCATCTCTCCTTTGTGTTCACGGAGGAGCTTAAGGACCAGACTGCCTCCGGGCGGACTGGGGTTGGAAATAGAATGGGCAATGGTTTTCACCTTATGGAATTTTTTCACCTTTTCCCCGCCAGCAACAAAAGCTCTGGCTATCGGAGAACAGCCTTCAGCCTGGACTCCGATAATCCTTGGCAGGTGTGATATGAAACCTGAATTCTTCAATTCAACAAATCCTTTGATCAAGCCGATCAAATGACCTCCAGAACTAACAGGGACAAATAAATAATCGGGGCATTCTTTTAGCTGCTGAAAGATTTCAAAACTGGTGAGTTTATAGCCTTCAATCCTCAACGGGTCTATAGAATTTGCAAAGTATATTCCGTATTTGCGACCGAGCTCATAACTCAGATAAAAAAGCTGTCCATAATCACCATCAACTTCTATGATTAATGGATTAAAGACGGCAGCAGCCAGAACACTCATTGCCGACGCGCCTTTTTTTATCAGAACGACAGTTTCCATCCCGGCTCTGGCTGCGTAAGCGGCAGTAGAAGCAGCCATATTCCCGGTCGATACTGTTCCGATTCTTTCTAATCCCATCTGTCTGGCTTTTTGAACGACAATAACCGTACCTCTGTCCTTAAAACTCAAAGTGGGATTAGCGGCTTCAACTTTGGCCATAAGTGCAGGCAACTTGAGCTGTCTTTCAAGATTCGAAAGCCTTATCAACGGCGTCTGTCCTTCTCCCAGGCTCAAGTCAGGGTCAACGGAATCGAGTGGAAGAAAGTCTCTGTATTTTTCAATTGACAGGTTCTTTTCTTCGTATACTTTTTTCTTTTTATCATGCTCTTCAGCAAAAAGCATGGGCTGGCCGCATCGAGGACATTGAATTTGATTGGGAACAAAAGAGCTTTGCTCCTGGCAGAAAAAGCATTTGAGCTTATTCATTGGATTTTTTCTTTACACAGTCTATCTTATGCACTTTATTTAGTAAAGAACAACTTCGTCGCCACTTTCATTTATATTGGCCAGGTTGAACCTTATATTTGGTTATAAATGTTTCCTGATTTTCAGGATAGCTTCATTATTAATTAAGAGATCCTTTTTAAAGCTCTTTGATTCTTAAAAAGGCGGTTCAGAGACTGCTTGCTGGTAGTAGTTGGTGTTTAAATCAATTTGCCAGGAGCTTGAAGACAGGTTAAAATAGCTTCTTAAAATTCTAATCATGGAACACAAAGAGGATTATGTTTTCATGGGCAGGGCGCTGGACGAGGCGCGGAAAGCCTTAAAAAGGGGAGAGGTTCCAGTCGGAGCGGTTTTGGTCAGTGGCGATCAGATTATCGCCCGGGGATATAATCAGTCCTGTGTTACTAAGGACCCGACAGCCCATGCAGAAATAGTTGCTCTCAGGAAAGCAGCCAGAAGAGTCGGCAATTATAGACTGAACAGCCTTACTCTTCTTGTGACTGTGGAGCCCTGTCCTATGTGTCTTGGCGCCATCCTCCAGGCCAGGCTCAAAAGACTGGTTTATGGAACTGAGGACCCAAAGGCTGGCGCCGTCGTTTCCCGGCTCAAATTTTCTATGAATAAGGCCAATCATCATCCGGAAATAGTTAGAGGAATACGGGAAGATGAATGCCGTCAGCTTTTGAAAGATTTTTTTAAGCAGAAAAGAGAGAAGAGAAAAGAGCAAAAAATAAAGTCAGTTGAAAACATATCAAGGTTAAAGTAAATTACAGGGTAGAGGAGAGGTGGCTGAGTGGTTGAAGGCGACGGTCTCGAAAACCGTTATTCCGGTTAATCACCGGAATCGCGGGTTCGAATCCCGCCCTCTCCGCCATGATAACGATGATTGTCTGAGGTCAGGATGGAAAAGGTTAACATAGTTATGGTGGGTTTTGGTCGGGTAGGCCAGGCTTTTTTTGACCTTCTTCAGTCAAAATATGATTATTGCCGACGGCGTTATGGCTTATTCCTGGAACCCAGGGGTATTGTCAGGAAGAAGGGTAGCATATTGCTATCCAGCACTCAAAGGGTCCTTTCTCCTTCTTATTTTGCAACCGATGACCTTCACGATTTAGCTGAATGGATTCCCGCGATAACTCTGGCTGATCTCCTTGATGAATTCGGTTCTGGGGTGTTAGTCGAGTGCACTCCGACCGACCTGAAGACCGGAGAACCTGGTCTTTCGCACATTAAAATGGCTTTGGAGAAAGGGTGGCATGTGGCCACTGCCAGCAAAGGAGCTCTGGTGGTTCAATCTTCTCAATTGAAAAGCCTGGCCAAGGAAAAGAATTTGTTGATAAAAGCCAGCGGGGCTACTGCAGCTGCCCTGCCAGCCCTTGACCTTGGCCTTTATTCCCTGGCCGGTGCTGAAATTCTGGCGATTGAAGCAATTCTCAACGGCACAACCAATTACATTCTGACCAGAATGGCTGAAGGTTTCACTTACAAAAAAGCCCTGGAAGAAGCTCAACAGAAGGGCATTGCTGAACCGGACCCTTCTCTGGATGTCGAAGGCTGGGATACAGCCGCCAAGATAGTTCTGATCGCCAACCAGGTTTTGGGTACAGATTTTAATTTAGGAGACGTTCAGGTAAGAGGAATTCAGGGGATTTCTCGTGAAGTTATTGAAAAGGCAAGAAAGCTGAATAAAGTCTTGAAGCTTTTTGGAAAGTGTTATCGCGAAGGTTCTGATTCTCCGTGGAAAATCGAAGTCGGGCTGGCTCTGCTCGATGATGATCATCCTCTGGCAAGAATCAACGGAACCAATAAAGGAATAATTTTTTATACTGATACTATGGGCTGGGTGGCAACGAGCGGCGGCAAATCTGACCCCCGGGGTGCCGCAGCTGCTATGCTCAAGGATATTATTTCTATTTACTGGCGCAACACTTAGGACTTTCCTGACTGAAAATTGATTTGGCAAGACAAATTTGTTAATGTAAGCAAGAATTTTATACCAGGGAGAGGTGTCCGAGTGGATTAAGGAGCACGCTTGGAAAGCGTGTGTATGCCCAAAAGGCATACCGCGGGTTCGAACCCCGCCCTCTCCGCCATTATTTTAAGGAGTATTTAAAAATGCAAACTCAGGATTATATAGTTCTTGAAGACATGTATGGCGCACATAATTACCACCCATTGGATGTGGTCATCACCAAAGCTAAGGGTATCTGGATGTGGGATGTGGAAGGGAAAAAATATCTTGATTTTCTCAGCGCTTATTCAGCAGTAAATCAGGGTCACTGTCATCCTCGAATCGTCAGGACTCTTCAGAGACAGGCTAAAAGGCTTACTCTCACTTCCCGGGCTTTCCGCAATGACCAGTGGCCACTTCTGGCCAAGGAACTCTGCGACCTGACAGGCTACAACATGGTTCTTCCCATGAATTCTGGGGCTGAGGCAGTGGAAACGGCCGTCAAAATTGCCAGGAAATGGGCTTATCAGAAGAAGGGAGTGCCACAGAACCAGGCTGAAATCATTGCCTGTGCCAACAATTTCCACGGAAGAACAATAACAGTTATAAGCTTTTCTACCGAGCCCTTATACCGCCGGGATTTTGGGCCCTTCACTCCCGGGTTTAAAATCATTCCTTTCGGCGATATTAATGCCCTGGAGGCTGCTATCACCCCGAATACTGCCGGCTTTCTGGTTGAACCGATCCAGGCTGAGGCGGGGATTCTTATTCCGCCGGAGGGTTTTTTAAAGAAAGCTAAAGAAATCTGCGAAAAGAATAATATGCTTTTCATTGCTGATGAGATCCAGACCGGCCTTGGTCGGGCAGGCCGGCTCTTTGCTTGTGAGTACGAAGATGTCAGGCCTGAGATGATGGTCATCGGCAAATCTCTGGGCGGAGGTTGCTATGCTATTTCTGTAGTTCTGTCCACGGCAGAAGTAATGGGTGTAATCAGACCTGGAGAGCACGGCTCAACTTTTGGCGGCAATCCTCTGGCCTGTGTTGTGGCCAGAGAAGCCTTAAAAGTAATTCAGGATGAAAAGCTCGTAGAAAATGCAGCCGAGAAAGGCGCTTATTTCCTTCAAAAACTAAGGACCATTAAAAGCAAACATATCAAAGAAGTGCGCGGACGGGGATTACTCATCGGCATTGAGCTCTGGCCAGAAGCTGGAGGAGCCAGGCGTTTTTGTGAAGAACTGATGAGGGAAGGCTTGCTCTGCAAAGAAACCCATGATCATGTAATAAGGTTTGCTCCTCCTCTCATCATCGGCAAAAAAGAAATTGACTGGGCTTTTAAGAGGATTAAAAGAGTCTTTAAGAGGCTGAGCAGAGGTTGATCCGGAAAAGTTTATTGACGGATATTGTCCTGAAAAGAGGACATTTTTTAAATTAATAAGCAGGCTTCGGGTCACGGATAAGATTCGAAGACTGGCATTTTTCTTGCAATATAATGGGCAGGAGGAAAAAAATGAAAAACCTGATCCTGACTTTGACAGTAGCCTTGGTCCTGGCAGGATGCCTGATTTACAGACCATATGATGAGACCAGAGCTAATGTCCAGGTATATGATCGTTCCGATGCATACCAGACTTATGGCGAGATTTCCATAGCTTTCATTTATGATTATCTCGGCCAATTTGGTTACTGGATCAACTATTCATCATACGGACATGTCTGGGTGCCAAGGGGAGTTGGCAGGCACTGGCGTCCTTATACCCGGGGCCGCTGGGTCTGGACAGAATACGGCTGGACCTGGTTTTCAGATTTTAAATGGGGATGGGTACCCTTCCACTATGGGCGCTGGGGCTGGGACAGACGTCTGGGATGGTTCTGGGTTCCTGATATTATCTGGGCTCCTGCCTGGGTAGTCTGGAGATTTGGTGATTTTTACATTGGCTGGGCGCCACTTCCTCCGGGAGCTGAGTTTGTGGTTGGTTATGGTCTGAGATGGCAAACAAGAGAAATTCCTCATCATCACTGGGTTTTTGTTGAAGGCAGAAGATTTGGAGAAAAAAAACTGTATCATTGGGTTATACCCCCTGAAAGAAACGTGACTATTATTAACTTTACCGGTATGAGGGACAAGTTCACGGTCAGAGACAGACAGACAATTATAAATGACGGAGTCTCTCCTTATGAAATTGAAAAACTCAGCAGACGCCCGGTTGAGAGGGTGACGCTGAAAGAGGTGAAAAGCCCTGAGGAAACCACCATGCAGAGAGACGAACTCAGGCTTTATAAGCCGACTGTAAGACCTGATAGCAACCCTCCGGCCAGAGTTATAAGAGATGATGAAATTGATCAAAAAATAAACATGGAGCAGGAAACAGAAAGGCTGAAAGAGATTGAGGATATTCACCGCAACGAAGAAAAGATTTTAGAAGATACTCAGAAAATGGAAATAAAACGTTTAAAGCAGCAGACCGAAGAAGAAGTTAAGGCTGCACCACCTCAAGAAAAACAAAAGAAGAACAGTGAACTCCAGGCTAAAATTGAAGACCTTAAGAAAAAGCACGAATCCGAAAAGCAGGATTTGCAAAAGAGACAGGCTGAAGAAAAAGAAGTGATAAAAAAAGGAAGCCTGAAGAAGAAATCCGAAACTGAGAAGCACTAAGTTTTCAATTCGTTAAGATTCTCAGGCCCGATGGACCGTGCCCAGAGAAACCGCCACCACCGAGCTCATGATTATCAATCCGCCTATGATGGTCCTTAAATCTGGTGTCTCTCGAACAATAAAGTATCCAAGAATGATTCCGTAAACAGGTTCAAGTGTGCTAATAAGACTTGAGGTTTGAGCCTCAATGAACCTTAGCCCTCTTATGAACAGTGAATGGGCCCCAGCAGTGCAAACCATGCCCAGAAACAGAAGCAAAGTTATATTTTTTGTATTAAAGGCGAAAGATGATTTTTGCCAGAATATAAGAGGCAGCAGCAGAAACATGGCTATTGTGTCCTGATAAAAGGCCAGAACCAGGCTTGAGTGTCTTTGAGACAGCTTTCGGTTGATGATAGCCAGGAAAGAAAATGAAAGACCTGATAGAAGCCCCCAGCTGATTCCCAGAAAAATCCGATTGGTCAACTTAAATTCAGGCACCATCAGAAAAATGCCGAAAATACAAATCAGGGCAAATATCAGATTATTCTTATTAAATTTTAACCTCAGGAGTATTGGCTCAATGAAAACAGTGAAAACCGGGAAAGTAGAATAAGAAAATAAACCAACAGCTACAGTCGAAACTTTTACTGCTTGGAAGAAGGCGGTCCAGTGAAAAGACAGAAGAAATCCTGACGCCAGAAGCAACCAGAGGTCAGAAGAATCCGGCCTGAAGAAAATTTCTTTCTGCCATTTGATAATGAAAAAAAGAGACATGCTGGCCACCAGAACCCTCAACCAGGTTAGCTGCAGAGGAGAAAAAGGAAGGAGCTTTCCGATAACACCTGGAAAACCGAAAAAGAAAACAGCCAGATGAATGTAAAGAAGACTTTTCTTTTCTTTGTTAATCATTTCTGACATTTTAACTTTATGGCTTAAAAATTTCATCATCAATATGAATGCCCTGTTTCCATAGAAGGTTGAATTTTAATTCTATTATGATAAGATAAGCCCTGATCAATATCCTGGCTGAGAGTTAACATGTCAGAAAAATCCGCGGATAATCAAAAATCAGGTTATCTCGTTTTAGCCAGAAAATACAGGCCCAAAAATTTTAGTGAAGTTGTTGGTCAGGAAGCGGTAGTCCGGATCCTGCAGAATGCTATAAGAGAAAACCGCATCGGTCATGCCTATCTTTTTTCTGGAATAAGGGGAGTTGGCAAAACCACTGTGGCCAGAATTCTGGCTAAAGCTCTTAATTGCGAAAACGGACCTTCGCCTGAACCATGCAATCAGTGTTTCATGTGCCAGGCTATAAATGAAGAAACTCTTCTTGATTTCGTTGAAATTGACGGGGCTTCTAATCGTGGTATTGAAGATGTTAAAGCCCTGAGAGAAAGCATTCAGTATGAACCTATGCACAGCCGGTATCGGGTGATCATAATAGATGAAGTTCATCAGCTAAGCCGGGATGCTTTCAATGCTCTGCTGAAAACACTCGAAGAGCCCCCAACCAGGACAGTTTTTATTTTTGCCACCACCGAGTTTCATAAAGTCCCAAAAACGATTGTTTCCCGTTGTCAGCATTTTGTTTTCAAAAAGCTTTCTGGCCATGACATCGCTGAGCATTTAAGGTACATATCAGATAAGGAAAAGATTGAAATCAGCCCTTACAGCCTGAAAATGATCGCTGAAGCAGCTGACGGCAGCCTGAGGGATGCAGAGACCTTGCTTGACCAGGTAATTTCCTTTAGCGGTGAGCGGATTAAAGATAAGGAAACCGAGGAAGTGCTGGGAGTTATCGACCGGAATTTGTTTGAGGCTTTTTCACGGGTTATCCTGGAAGGCAGAGCCGTTGAGGTTTTCGCCTTAGTCGAGTCGCTGGTCTCAGCTGGTCATGACCTGAGGTATTTTTATACTGGTTTGATAGAATATTTCAGAAATCTCCTGCTCGTAAGAATCTCAGAGAATCCATCCGGGCTCCTTTCTTTGAGTTCTGAAGAAATCGACAGATTGAGAGAGAGAGTATCCGATTTAAATGCGGAAGAGATTTTAAGGTATATTTCAGTACTGCAGGATGGAGAAGCCGGATTGAAATATTCGGCTCAGCCGAGGATATTCCTGGAATCCTGGTTAATAAGGTTATGCTATCTGCCAAAGATTAAACCCTTGGATAAAGTAATCGAAGAAGTCGAATACCTGAGAAAAGAGATTCAAAAGAATAAAAAAGAGAACGCAGGTTATTCTATCATTCCGAAAGCCGGCAATTCAGTTAAACAGCCAATCAAAAATCCTGATTATAATAACCAGGGCCGCAGTTCAAAAAATGGGCTTTCTGTTTTTGGTAACGACATGGTTGATGAGCTCTACTTCAGATTGGTGAAAGAAAGACCTACCCTGGCACCGATTTTCAAAATGGTCAATCGGGTTGAAGTTGATGAGAAGTCAATTCGCCTGTTATACTCTTCCGATAAAAAACATTTTGCCGCACTTATAGAGCAACATCTGCCCTTTTTAAACAAGTTGTCCTCAGAGGTGGCTAAACGCAAAATTGAACTGCAGGTTGAGGAACCCGGAGAAAACATCTTGAACCGCGTCAATGAAAACGAGATAAAATCGCAGTTAAAAGACCATCAGGTTGATTCTTTTCTCCAAGATCCCCGAGCCAAGGCTTTGATTAATACTCTGAAAGGTCAGGTGATCGCGGTCAGAAAGAAAGAGAACAAAAACAGTTCGTAGTTGAGGGAATAAAATGAAGAACTTAGCTGATTTGCAAAAAATGATGAAAGCTGCACAGGAGTTTCAGGAGAAACTGCAAAAAGAACTGGCTGAAATGCGAATAGAAGGCTCAAGCGGCGGGGGAATGGTTACTGTGGTTCTTGATGGCCAGAAAAATTGCCTTGAGGTCAAGCTTGAGCCTGAAGTAGTGAACAGAGATGACCTGGAAATGCTTCAGGATCTGATCGTTTCAGCCTTCCGGGATGCTGTGGCCAGAGTGGAGGCTGAGGTGGCCAAAAAAATGTCGGGATTGACTGGTGGCTTAAAGATACCGGGGTTATTCTGATGTTTGAATATGCTAAACCTCTGCATGATTTGATAGAGCAACTCAGGAAATTCCCGGGCGTTGGCATGAAATCAGCGCAGAGAATGGCCTTTTATCTTCTAAGTTCGCCTCACGGTGAGGTAGACGAACTTGTCAAAGCCATAAATGAGGTTAAGCAGAATATTTTTTACTGCTCAGTTTGCAATAACATAACTCACGTTGATCCCTGTGCTTTGTGTCTCGACCAGGAGAGAAACGATGAACAACTGTGTGTGGTTGAAGAGCCGTTCAACGTAGCTTCTATAGAAAAGACCGGTTTTTTTTCTGGCCGTTATCATGTCCTCCTGGGCTCTCTGGCTCCGTTAAAAGGAATCGGACCTGATGAACTCAGACTTGAAAGGCTTGTCGACCGAATAAAAAGCGGCAAGTTCAAAGAAGTCATCATCGCCACCAACCCGACAGCGGAGGGCGAAGCCACGGCCGTTCTCATCTATCAGACGCTTAAACCATTCAATCTGAAAGTTACCCGCCTGGCCATGGGATTACCAGTAGGGGCTGACCTGGATTTTGCTGACCAGCTTACAATCAAGAAAGCCCTTGAGGGCAGGACAGAAATAAAGAGCTGATTTCTTGAATTCGTTATGTTGTGAGAAAATTTTTGGTATAATAAACTGTTTAAATTAATAAGGAGCGAAATCATGCCTAAGATTTTTAAAGCAATTGACGGAAATACTGCGGCTACCCATGTTGCCTACGCCTATTCAGAAGTAGCCGCCATCTACCCGATTACTCCTTCATCGAGCATGGGAGAAATGGCCGATGAATGGTCAGCTCAGGGTAAAAAAAATATCTTCGGTCAGCCAGTTGAAGTCGTGGAAATGCAGTCTGAAGCGGGGGCAGCCGGAGCTGTCCACGGTTCCCTTAGTGCTGGTTGTTTGACCACGACTTTCACTGCTTCCCAGGGTTTGATGCTTATGTTGCCAAATATGCACAAGATAGCCGGCGAAATGCTGCCCACAGTTTTCCATGTTTCGGCCAGGTCCTTAGCCTGTCAATCGCTTTCTATTTTTGGCGACCATTCAGATGTCATGGCTGCTCGAAATACCGGCTTTGCCCTGATGGCTTCGGGCGCGGTTCAGGAAATCATGGACCTTTCCATCGTCTGCCATCTGGCATCCTTGAAGAGCAAAGTGCCGTTCCTTCACTTTTTCGATGGTTTCAGAACCTCAAGCGAAGTCCAGAAGGTGGAAATTGTTCCTTATGAGACCCTGGCCGAGCTTTTCGAACCTCAATATCTGCAGGATTTCAGACAAAGAGCTCTTAATCCTGAAAAACCCATGATGAAGGTTGGCGCTCAGAACCCTGACGTTTACTTTCAGGGAAGAGAAACCGTGAATAAGTTTTATCTTGTTACTCCAGACATAGTTCAGGAATATATGGACAAGGTAGCCAGGATCACCGGCCGGCAGTATCATTTGTTTGACTATTTCGGAGCCCCGGATGCTGACAAAGTCGTGGTCATCATGGGCTCTGGAGCCGAAACAGCAGAAGAAACCATCAATTATCTGAATAAACACGGTTACAAAGTAGGTCTGGTTAAGGTCCGTCTCTATCGTCCCTTTTCCCTGGAAGCCCTGAACAAAGTTATCCCGCAGACGGTAAAAAAGATTGCTGTCCTCGATCGAACAAAGGAGCCCGGGGCTATAGGCGAGCCTCTTTATCTGGATGTGGTCTCAGCTCTCTGCGGGCGGAATATTAAGATAGTTGGTGGTCGTTATGGCCTGTCTTCTAAAGAATTCACTCCAGCTATGGTCAAAGCCGTCTATGATCATCTTGACGGCGCATGTTTCCATGGGTTTACTGTGGGAATTGAAGACAACGTCTCCGGCACATCTCTTCCCGCAGGGCCTGTTCTGGAAACGGAGCCGGAAGGGACGGTCCGCTGTAAATTCTGGGGTTATGGTTCCGATGGCACAGTCGGAGCCAATAAAAACTCCATTACGATTATAGGTGATAACACCGACCTCTACGCCCAGGGATATTTTCAATACGACTCCAAGAAATCCGGAGGAGTAACCATTTCTCATTTGCGATTCGGCAAGAGTCCGATAAAATCTGAATACCTTCTCAACACTATTGACTTCGTTGCCCTTCATAAGTCCGCTTATATCGGTCGATATGATGTCCTTGAAGGTCTAAAAGAGAGTGGCGTTTTCCTGTTGAATTCACCATGGAAAAAGGAAGAGGTCTTTGAACACCTGACCGAGGATATGCAGAAGACGATAATTGAAAAAAAGATAAGAGTCTACAACATCGACGCCTTTAAAATTGCCCAGGAAGTTGGCCTGAAGAACAGAATTAACACCATCATGCAGGTCTGTTTCTTTAAGATTTCCGGAGTGCTTCCAGAGCAAAAAGCAATAGACCTGATCAAAAAGGCTATCTATAAGACATACCAAAAGAAGGGCGAAGATGTAGTTAAGATGAATCTCGATGCGGTTGACCGGTCGCTGGAAGCCTTAGAAGAGGTGCCCATTCCCAAGAAAATAACCAGGTCAGCACCGATGCCCAGGTTGATTCCTGAAAATGCTGATGATTTCGCCAGGAGTGTTATCGAACCGATCATGCACTTTAAAGGTGACTCCATTCCAGTTTCCAAGATGCCTTACGATGGCCGGATACCGACTGGCACGGCCCGTCTTGAGAAGAGGGGTATAGCAGAGCTTGTCCCGCGCTGGATTATGCAAAACTGCATTCAGTGCAACCAGTGTTCATTTGTCTGCCCTCATTCAACCATCAGACCCAAGCAGGTTGCTCCGGACAGCTTGAAGAATGCTCCGGAGAGTTTTACCACTCTTCAATCCAACACCAAGAATGACCGTAATCTGAGATACCGGCTTCAAGTTTACATCGAAGATTGCGTCGGTTGCGGGGTCTGTGTTGAAACCTGTCCGGGTAAGGAAAAAGCCCTGGTTATGGTGCCGATAGAAGAGGAACGGGCTGCGGGCCAGAATGAAAATGAAAAATTCTTCGAAAGCCTGCCCGATGATGTCCTAGATGGTGTTAAAATCGATACCATCAAAGGCTCACAGTTTCTAAGACCGCTGTTTGAATTCAGTGGAGCCTGTGGCGGTTGTGGTGAAACTCCTTACATCAAGCTGGTCACTCAGCTTTTTGGCGACAGGATGCTTATAGCCAACGCCACCGGATGTTCGTCCATCTATGGTGGCACCTTCCCGATATCTCCCTATGCCAGAAATAAAGAGGGTAAAGGGCCGGCCTGGGCTAATTCTCTGTTTGAGGACAACGCTGAATATGGATTTGGAATGCGCCTGGCCATCGATACCATAAGACAACAATTGTGGCTGAGCATGGATGCTGCCATCGAGGCTGGAACATTGCCTGAGCTGGTCGAAGCTTTTCAGAAAATGAAAGGACTCTGGGATCATAGGGGAGATGAGGCTAAAGCTGCTGCCAGAAAAATTCAGGAACTCCTGCCTAAAGCCCTTGCCAGGAACGATGCTGCCAAACCATATCTGGTCAGATTGGCTGAGCTCCAGGATTATTTTGTTGACAAGAGCGTTTGGTGCATCGGAGGAGATGGCTGGGCTTACGATATCGGCTATGGCGGTTTAGACCACGTGATATCGATGAACCGGAACGTTAATCTGCTCGTTCTTGATACCGAGGTCTATTCCAACACGGGCGGCCAGGCATCTAAAGCGACACCAACTGGGTCAAGAGCTAAATTTGCCTCATCGGGAAAGAAAACGGCCAAGAAGGACCTTGGCCGGATGACCATGGGCTATGGCTATGTCTATGTGGCTTCTGTAGCCATGGGTGCTAACATGAACCAGTGCCTGAAGGCATTTGTGGAAGCTGAAGCTTACAATGGTCCGTCGGTGATTATTGCTTATTCACCATGCATCAACCATGGAATCGACATGAGTAAATCCATCCAGGAGGAAAAGCTGGCTGTGGATACTGGCTACTGGATTCTTTATCGCTACAACCCGATGCTGGCCAGAGAAGGCAAGAATCCCCTTATCCTGGATTCTAAAGAGCCCAAACTGGACTATGAGACTTTCCTGAAGAATGAAATCCGCTATCGTTCAGTATTGCAGGATTATCCGGACATTGCCAAAAAATTGTTTGCTCAGGCAGCAGAAGAAGCTAAGAAAAGGTTTGAATACTACAGGAAACTGGCTGAAAGTTAATTCCTGGAGATAATTACTTCTGTCGTGGCTTCGGGCCTGAACACAGAGGGGATTAGTTCGTTCAAAGATACGGCGTTAATCCCCTCTAAAGCTTCGAGAAAATTATTACTGTACTCAATGGAAAGATTATTGGCCAGAAACAGGGCTAAACGGCTTGCTTTGATATCGCGAGAAAAAGATTCACGGAGATATGCGCTTCTGGCTAATAATTTCCCGTTTTCTATCTCTTTCTCACTCAGCCCCGACTCAAAGAGTTTACTGAATATTCTTTTTAATGATTCAAGTGCCGTGCTGGTGGTCCCGGCTTCTGTTTCCATATAAGCGAGCAAAATTACCTTATCGCC
>Ga0172362_10002225_pt1 | contig 16873 bp, 15 predicted proteins | sample LakKivs1_kivu2a2_FD_114534 | JGI IMG/M metagenome (GOLD analysis project Ga0172362, IMG submission 114534) | Sediment microbial communities from Lake Kivu, Rwanda - Sediment s1_kivu2a2 | ecosystem: Environmental > Aquatic > Freshwater > Lake > Sediment | place: Rwanda: Western Province, Lake...
ACATCTATTGGTCGCCTTGAGAAGAGTTTCCTATTGACGTTCATCTTCTCTTGGACGACGTAGATAGCATCGTAGCCGGCTTCGGTGCAGACCTTGACGCATTGGGGGTCGCCGTTGCAGAGGTCGCAGATGGTCGCCTGGTTGTCCTTGGGGTGGAGGAAGGGAACGTTCCCCGGGCATGCCGTGACGCACTTACCACAGCTTATACACTTCTCCCTATCCACGAGGACCGCCGTTGTTGCTTGGTCAATGGATAGGGCGTTTACCGGACAGGATTCGACGCATGGGTAGTCGTCGCACTGGGTGCATAGGTGAGGCACCTCGACGCCTGGGAAGGGCATGAAAACCCTTATGCGTGATGCCTCAGGCCATATCCATCCTTCATGTTGGAGGCTGCACGCGATCTCGCATCGTCGGCATCCACTGCACTTGATATAGTCTCTAACGATCCAGATAGGTCCGCTCATAGAATCACCATTATTTTTGGCAGAGGTAGATGAATACCTAGATAATTAAGTTTGCCTCTAGGTTTCCAGAAGTATCGGTTCAATCATTGTCGACAGAAGTCTTCTCAACATTATCATCGACTTGTTGCATACTCGAAAGTCAAATAAGCCTAGAAGAACGTTTTCGAGTCAGGTGATGTAGACATGCCCGTAGTTCTGGTTGAAATGTGGGAAGGTAGAACAGCTGAGCAGAAGGAGAAGCTGATTAAGGCCATAAGCAAAGCCTTCGAGGAGATAGGTGTTAGCCCCGAACACTTGACCATTGTAATCCATGATATTCCAAAGACCAACTGGGGGACCCGGGGACAACAGGCATCAAGAATGAGCCAATAGAACGCGGAAACTCGATAGACCTGTATCAAGATTAGTGACAACCGACCGTAGAAGATATAACCAGTTCCCACTCTAAACGAGGGATGGTCTTCATCATGAGCCGAGAGCTTACTAACGACCTAAAGAAGTACCTCAAGGAGTCTCTGAACGTCCCAACAGTGGGAATAGCATCCGTTGAAAGATTCAGGAATGCTCCAGAAGGGCACAGACCCACAGACCTTCTCCCAGGGGCCAAGGCTGTGGTGGCCGTCCCTATCCCCGTACTAAGATCGCTATTAGACCTATTGGGGAGGATGGAAAAGGGCCAAATCTACCCTGCTGAGCACCGGGTCCCGAACCATACCAAGGAAGAAGTCACAAAAATCAACCAAGCCATGTACACCCACATCTACGGCCGATGCTGCTACGAGACCCACAATGTCGAGGCCCATCGTATAGGCCTCTGGGGCTCCGTATGGTTGGAGAACCAAGGCTACGAGTCCCTCTACGTCCCCGTCTCCGCTGGAATGACCTTCGCACCCATGCCCTTCGGAGACATCTATCCCTCCATCTTCTCCATGAGGCACGCGGCCGTCGCCTGCGGCCTAGGCGAACTCGGTCTCAACAATCTCTTCATGACCCCTGAGATGGGTCCCCGTGTACGGTTGACCGCCTTCATCACTACGGCCCCCCTCGAACCTGACCCGCTGCTCATGGAACGTCTCTGCCTCGGGGAGAAGTGCGGCCTCTGTGTAAAGGCATGTCCGGCCAAGGCCTTCGGCGAAGCCTATGACCTCGAGATCGCGGGAAAGACTATGCGACTGGCCAAGTTCGACAAGAGGAAGTGCGTCCATCGAAGTGAGTTCTGTCAAGGGACATGTGTCCGAGTCTGCCCGGTTGGCATGCACGGCAACTACAAGAAATAGTGTCCTCAAAAAAAGCGCGCGGCTACTCCCACCATCATTTTCTGGGGCATGGGCCTTGAATAAGGCGGCTAGATTCGCGGGCGATGGTACCTGTAGGACTCATGGGAGAATTACGAAAGGAAAAGTCGGTCACGGAGCCGTCATCCACGCTATAGGCCTCTGAGTTCTTCCAGAAACTCCTCCAGTCTTCCACGATCTTATCCGCCATCGCATCTTCATCCAACTCTACACCTAGACCAGGAGCCCGAAGAACCTCGATGAACCCATCAGGTAGGGTTCGAGCTCCGCAACCACCTGAGCGCAGGTCAATGCTCGTCCTTCGAGGACTGGTTCTCCTAGCCCGATCAAACCGTCGGTGCGAATCTTTAGGTAGAGGGAGAGCGTTGTTTGACGAGGAATGTCTCCAACTTGATTCTCTTTCTTCTTACCCCTGCGTTCCCTGTGAGCAGATTATTTGTTTCTATTGAGTCAGCTCGAAGTAGGTCTCTCCTGGTGCCAAGTACTTCCTAATGGCATTCTCGTTGAGTTCTATTCCCAGCCCAGGTTTTTCGGGGACTTCTATGAAGCCTTCTTTGATGAGAGGTTTAGGAAGACCTTTCACAAGAGTCTCCCACTCCGGAGTATCTGCTGCATGGAACTCCATGGCAATGAAGTTGTCCGGCTGTGCGGCTGCGCAGTGGACATTGGCCAAGAACGATACTGGTGAGCCGGCGCAGTGTTGGGCGATGGAGATGCCGAAGAGTTCCGCGAGGTCTCCGATTTTCTTGCCTTCCAGTATGCCTCCGGCTGTGGCTATGTCGGGGTGGGCTATGTCTATGGCGCGTCTCCTGAAGAAGGGCGGGAAATCGTACCGTAGGTATAGGTCCTCCCCTGTGAGGATGGGCACGGTCGTCGAGTTGGTGAGGCGAACCCAATTGTCTAGATGGGCGTTAGATAATGCGTCCTCGGCCCAGAGGAGGTTGAAAGGCTCTAGGGCTTTGCAGAGTTGAATGGCAGAATGGAGGGCTAGGTGCCTTGAAGAGGCGAGATAGTCCTCGCTCCCGAGGTCTACACATAGTGCGATATCGTCGCAGAGAACTTCTTTGACCGCTTTGATGCATGCGACCTCGGTTTTGAATCCGCGTTCGCTTGTGTGTTGTCCTAGGGAATATCCTGGGACATCAAGGAATCGGCCGTGGTAGCCCAGATCGAACTTGATGATGGAGAAGCCCATCGTCTTTCTTCTACGAGCCTGCTCAGCGTAGGCCTCAGGAGTATAGGCCTGCTCCCAGCCTTCATCCGGATATCGCGGTGGTCGTGACCCATCGGGCAATACACCTCCGCCGCTGTCGACGTAGACTCTGACACTGTCTCGGCGCTTGCCGCCGATGAGCTTGTAGACGGGCAAGCCAGCGGCTTTTCCAGCGATGTCCCACAGGGCCATCTCAACGCCGCTCACACCTCCTCCGTTACGCCCTGTCGCTCCTCGGCCTCCCCGGACCCGTATCTTTTGGAAGAGTTTCTCCACGTTTGTGGGGTCTTCCCCGATGACGAGGCGCCTTAACTCTAGGAGGAGTCGTTTGTCGGAGCCGTCCCGGGCCTCCCCAAGACCGTATATTCCTTCGTCAGTGTCGATTCTAACAATAGGGTAGCGCCAACCGTTCATCTGAATAACCATGGCCTTTAAATCAACTATCTTCATCAATTATCCCTCCTATCATCTAGTTTAAGATGGAACGAGGTTTCTTTACCTCAGCTTTGGCGGTTCTCCCTCAACCAGTCTTGGAAGTCAGCCTCGATCTCAGACGTCCAAGTACGATCAATCTGACCAGGCGTATAACGCCCCTCTCCCAGACGCTTCTTACCGAACCTGTCACGCATACGAACGTCCTCTGACCGTTCGACAACCTTCTGCACCAAGTGTGGTGGGACGAAAATCACGCCCGTCGGCGTACCGAGAACGACATCGCCGGGGAGTACCGTTGCTTCACCTATGCGGATTGGTATGTTGATGCCGACTAGGGTTGTGTCAGCGATGGCCGTGGGGTGTACCCCGCGGCAGAAGATGGCGACATCGGTCAGCTTGGACACACCTTGGAAGTCGCGGATTCCACCATCGATCACAGCGCCCGCCCTCGTATGTGCCTGTAGCGAGGTGGATAGGTTGTCCCCCACGAATGTTCCATCTTTGATCTTGCCAAACATGTCGACAACCATCACGTCGCCTGGCACCAGCGTATCGATGACCCATGAGTTCTGCCCGCCGATACGACCCTCTGTCTTTCCCGTTTCTTCTACGAGGTCGTGTAGATCGGGTCTCTCAGGTACCATCATCGCTGTTACTGCGCGGCCGACTAGGATCTTGTCCGGATGAGTGCGGAACCAGCTGCCTTCGAACTGGTAGTTGTAACCTTCTCTGCGGAGAACTCCCCAAGCCTCCTCAGTTGTGACTAGTTTCATGCGTTCTAGGAGGTCATCGGTTACGCGTGGACGGCCGTCAGGGAAACGTTCGAAGGGGTTTAAGTGGGTTAATTCGATGATTGATTCGCGTGGATTTACGATGTGCATGTGCTTACTCCTTAGGCATTGGGTCTCATAATCCAACGATATAACAGATACGATGCTGCTGGTCGGTAGATGGGGTATGGCTGGAGGAGGACGCCATCTACATTCAAAGGATAGCGTCCCATCATGTTTCAAGACCCAGAGTTCATGGTTTGGGGTGCTGTTTCCTCTGACATTAAATGCAGAGATTGGCACTTAAGTGGTAGAGTTGCGGCAAGGAACTTGCAGATCCTCGGAGAAGTCTATGTCTGCAAGGGATTGAATCGGGAAGTTTCCACATCTTAACGATAGTCTTTCAGTAGCCAGAACCTACGCCTTCAAGGCGTCTTATCCCCTTCATCGTCTTCCCAAGTATTTTATCTATGTTTACCTTCGTCTAGGATTCGGGTAGCATAGTCACCTGTTCGATTTTCCATCCTGGCATGTCCTTCAGGCGCTCGAAGATCAGGGCCTTAGCATCTGCAATGTTTTCGGGCACGTTCTTGGAAGAGAGAACGGTGAACAAGTAGCACCCGCTCTTATCGAAGCTTTCATTAGTGATTCCAGTCGTTTCAGGAGGCCTCCGCCGGAAATAGACGATCCTCTTCCTCCTCACCCTCTCTACCAAGCCCAGGGCCACCGGCTGGTTCAGGTTGATTACCAGTAGAGCCCTGGTCCTGTTGAGGGCCTTCGCCACCTCGCTAGAGGTCATCTCGACATCTTGGGCCAATACCTGAAGCACTCTCTCCTGGAGCCGAGTCAACCTAATCCCATCCGGACTAGGGCGTCTAGGAAGAGTCGAGGCACCCTTGAGTTCACGTATATCCCTTGAGAGGGCGTCGATTCTATCCAAGATAACTGCTAACTCTGGCTTCACCGACTTGGATTCACTGGCTTTAGAGACTTTAGTCGCCATCGTTGGCTACCTTTATCCCTGCTCTTCCTCCAGTCTTCGGACTCGACTTTCGATCCACCCTGCCACTTTCTCCTCGCTTATCTTCTCCATCTCTTCCTGCTCCAGCAGCTTCTCCTCCACGACCCTCAACAGTTCCTCCGGCTTCACGGGCTTCATGATGTAGGCGTCAGCTCCCAAGTTCAGGGCTTCGACAGCGTTATCCAAGGTGGCGTGACCTGTGATCATGGCCTTCATCATTCGAGGCGTGTACTCGCGCATCTCGGCTATGAGTTCCGTACCTTCGATATCTGGGAGTTTGATGTCCAGAAGTACTAGGTTGTAGAACCGAGCCTCGGTCTTCTCCAAGGCCTCTTGGCCTGTCTCAGCCGTATCGACTATATAGCCCTCGGATTCGAGGATGTCTTTGAAGCTCTTCAGGACGGCCTTGTCGTCGTCCACGATTAGGATACTTTTCTTACGCATCTTAGGTCACCTCTCTTCTGAGTGGTATCTTCACTGTGAAGGTGGAGCCTTTGCCCACCTTACTTTCAACAATGATGCTCCCTTCGTGGGCCTCTACTATCCTCTTGCAGACGGCTAGTCCGAAGCCCGTCCCCTTGGCCTTGGTCGTGAAGAGGGGCTGGAAGATCTTCTTCATATACTCCTCGGGTATCCCGACGCCCGTGTCCTCCACAGTTATAGAGGCGGCCTCGCCAGCCTTAGAGGCTCTTATTGTGAGTCGACCTCCGTTTGGCATGGCTTGGATAGCATTTGTAATTAGGTTTGTGAATACCCGTCTCATCAACGCAGGATCGACCATTAGCTTCGGGAAGTCTTCCCCAATCATCTTCGAGACCTCAACGTTCTCAGGTATCGATATGGTTGAGAGGGTATCGTCGATCAATTGAGATGGGCTGGCTTCGACTGGCTTAGGCTTCAAGGGCCTCGCGTAGTCTTGGAGATCGGAGACGATCTTATTCATATACTCCACCTGCGTCCCGATAGTCTCACATTGCTCTACCAGGCCTTGTTCTTCCGCGAGTTCTCTGAATGGGGCCGGCATCTGCTCATACCTTTTCTTCACCAGATAAAGAGTGTTGACTATGGCCTGTAGGGGGTTGCGGATATCATGACCCACCATGGCTGCGGTGGCGCCGATGGAGGCAAGTCGCGTCTGCTCAAGCAACCTCTCCTCAAGCCTCTTCCTCTCAGTCTTGTCCTCGCTCAACATGACGACGCCATCGACCCTCCCACTGAGACCGAAGACGGGAGTGAAGATATTTCTGACCCAGTAAGTGATGCCCCTAGCGGTCGTCGTGTACCATCCTTCATGCTCTGCCATCTCACCCTGTAGAGCCCTCCTGAAGAAGGGTTGGAGAGTCCTGTCCCTTTCATTGAAGTAGTTCTGTCTCAGAAGCTCCTCGCGGGGTGCCTTGGATAGTGACTTGCATTGAAAGTCGTTCACCTCAACGTAGTTTCCCTTCTCATCGGTTAGGATGATCCCGACGGGGACGTTGTCGAAGATGCGCCTAAATCTCTCCTCACTGCGCTGAAGCCTCCCCTCCATCTCCTTCCTTTCAGTTATGTCCGTGCTCACACCGAATCTCCCGATTATCTCCCCCTGCTCATCCCTCAGATACGACACGGATGTCCATACTGGGAAGGTTTCACCGTTCTTGCGCTTGCGGAGGGCTTCTCCAGACCAATAGCCTCTAGCCTCAAGGCCTCTGGTGATTTCGCGGTGAGTCTCATCAGCAGTACCCTCTGGGGCCAGCATGGATGTGGGCTTGCCTATGACTTCCTCTTTTCTGTATCCATACATGTCCTCGAAGGCTTTGTTAACGAAGACGACCTTACGGTCGTTATCCTGTACCATCACGGCTTGGCTGATAGAGGCGGCTATGTTACTGAGAAACTTAATCTCCTTTGTCTTTTCTTCAACTAGTCTTTCCAGATTGTCCGCATAGTCACGCAGCTTCTCCTCCATCTTCTTCTGTTCAGTGATGTTCTTGACAAAAACTGAGATCCCATACTTTGTAGGATACGCATCTATCTCGAATACGAAATCTTTACCTCCAAGCCTATATCTATTTATGAAGCTGCCATGTTGTCGCGTTTTAAGTGTATCTACATAGAATTGCTCGACCTTAGTTCCCTTAACATCTGGGAAGACTTCAATTAGAATCTTTCCAATGGCATATTCAGCAGATATTCCTGTCAGTTTCTCAGATGCTTTATTCCAGTAGGTATACCTTAGGTCGCTATCCATCGCAAAGAAGACATCGCTTATGCTCTCAGCAAGATCCTTGTATTTCTCCTCGCTTTCCCGCAACATCTCCTCCATCTGCTTGCGTCCGGTAATATCCTTTGAAAATATGGAGACCGCCAATAGCTCGCCGGATTCAGCCCTCACAGGGCTCATAGTGCGAAGGAACCATCGCCCACTCTTCAGCCCGAAGTACTCGTACCTAACCACCTCACCCCTGAAGACTCTCTCGACCCTCCTCAAGAAATCCGCTGTCTCGCCGGGCGGATGCAGGTCCCTGTAGGTCTTCCTCAGAACCTCCTCTCTAGGCAGACCCAACACTCTCGCCACCGGCTCATTGATGAAGAGGTACCTGCCCTCCCTATCGACTACCCAGACGCTGTCGCCAGTAGACTCAAGGAGTGACTGATAAAGGGATTCTGCATCAAGTTGAAGCCCTTCAACTTCAATCATTCTCTCATCTCCAACATCCAGACGCGTCTCAGTTCCTCCACATATGCCGCGAAGTCGTAGCCATGTTTCTGCTCGAGATTCAGCCCCAGCTCAGAGTACATGCGTCTCAGGATCAATCGCTCAACGGCCAGAGCACCCGACCCCAGAACCCTCCGCAAAACCTCTGAGAAAACCCTGGCCCTATCCGGGCCTCCCTCCCAACTCGCATCGACCATCTGGATTCGTCGAAGAATGATCTCGGCGCCCCTCTCCCCAAGGATCTGCCTGAGGGACTCACCTATCACCTCGTCAAGCAGATTACCGAGGCTCACCAAGCTCATCCTTGCCAAAGACGTTCCTCTTGAGCCAATTCTAGCAATACCAAAGACGCGGAGTGACGATATACAAAGTAGAACAGATTAACAATATGATAGCTTTATGAAGGTTCAATCCATCCTAACAGTTAGGCCGACAAAGATTTCAATAATTAAAAAGTAGAAATGTCGTAGTTGATCGACGGTCAAGCAAACTAAGAAGGAAGAGGAAGCAGAAGATCGCTGAGTTAAGACTTGAGATGAGAGGAGTGTTAGAAAGTCGTTGAAGTCTTGAAATCGCCTTGGATTACCTTTAACTTCACTAATCATATCTAAGATGTTTTGAAAAGGTGTTCACACGCTCTAGAAAATCTCCTGACTGCGACTTCGGAAATTACCGGACGACCTCTATCTAGATCCTTGAACCAGCGTTGAACACCTGGATCCTGGGGATGGGCGCGTACTTGCTTTAAGCCTTCGGCATAGCATTTCAAGAGAGAAGAAGGTTCACTCTTATTCAAGGCACTCGCACCCAATTAAAGGCGGGCCCGGAGGGATTTGAACCCTCGATATTCGGCTCCGGAGGCCGACGCCCTATCCAAGCTAGACTACGGGCCCAAAGGTAGAAGAGGATAAGGAGAACTAAAGCCTTCCCTAACGCATCATTGGCTTGACAAGGTCCATGAGGGCGGCCCTCTGATCCTTTGCCCTGACGACCCCGCTGGCGACGAGGACGCCCTCCGTACCAAGCTTCAGGGCCGCAGCAACATCCTCGCCCCTCGATATTCCCGCCCCACAGAGGACTGTTATGTCCCTGTTCACCTTCTTGACTAGGGAGACGGTGTCCGAGACAACCTCCGGCTTCGCCTTGGAGACAGGTATCCCGGAGCCGATCAGTTCCGGGGGTTCCACGGCTATGATGTCGGGTGAGAAATAAGCTACTATAGAAGAGTTCTTAGCAGTGTCGGCGCAGACGACGGTGACTAGGCCCACCTCCCTAGCTCTACGAACGGCGGAATCGATGTCCTTGAAGAGGAGCCTCCTCTCCGCGTGATTGATCAAAGTGCCTGCTGCACCAGCTTCCTTCACGGACTCCACGAGTACATGACCGGTGTGGCTGCCGTAGGTGATGGAGTCGATGTGTTGGCTGAAGACCGGGACGGAGGTCTCTGTCACGATGGTGGCTATGTCAACGTATTGGGGCGCCACGGCCACGTATATTCCGGTTTCCTCGCCTACCTTCTCCGCTATCTTGGCGAGTTTGAGGGCGTTCCTCCCTGTGGCTTCGGCGTAGGTCTTGAAGTTGACTATGATCATTGGTTTGCTGTAGCTTACCATATTTTCTCACGGATGCCCATTATTGCTTCTGAGGGGTATTAAACTTAGAGTAAGATGCTTCCAAGCGACTCATAGTACTCTCCACCTTCAACACGATCCATCCCTCATAGCGTCGAATCACTCTTCCCGAGATCAAGCCTAATACCGCACCGCCGAGCACATCAAGAGGATAATGGACACCTATGTAGACGCGGCTGAACCCCACCAAGCCAGCTACCACGTACCCGACTAGAACCATCCTTCTATTCCTCCCCCGAGTCAAGTCTAGGATGCTGAACACCCTAGAAGCGTGCCCACTCGGAAAAGACGACCCGCTCTCCACATCCACGGGTAGGGCCCCGGACACAACCATGAAAGGTCTAGGCCTCGCCACAGCTACCTTGAGGACCATTGTGGTCGCCATCACTAAGATGATCGATGCAGAAGCGACGATGCCTCTTTTCCTCTGCCCAATAAGGAATAGGAACCCGCAGAGGATTACTGAGGCGGAGAAGCTCCCTAGAAGAGTTAACGCAGACAGAGCGCTCCCTATGTAAGGGTTCGATAGGTCGGTGGTGATCCATAGGAAGAGGCTTGTGTCCCATGAGCTCAGCAGAGGTGGAAAATTGTCTTTTAGCGCTGGAGAAGGCGTGGGGCTTTGAGTCTGGCTGAAATATTCCCCTACGAGTGAGACTGATACAGCTAGAAGAACGACGAGTGTTACCACTCGTGAGGGTTTAGTCCAGCTTTGACTCGACAAATCTCCTATTCATCCTCTTCAGGGCCCGCACTCACATAATAGTATTCACCGATACCCTTCTGATACTTGTCGAGACGAGAACCTTCCTTATTCACCCTTGGTCGGCCGGTCTGGGGATCCCTTCGAAAAGTCACACCCATTATCGTCAGGAACGCGTTCATCCCCTCCCTCAACCCCGCTGGAGTGTGGGCCAGCCCTGAGACACCGGGCACACCATCAAAGACCATGACCCTATCCGCTATGAAGTCGAGGGCAGAGACGTCATGCTCAACGACGAAGGCCGTCGCGCCCCTATCCTCAACAGACCTGCGGATTGTCCTAGCCATAGCTAGGCGTTCCTCGACATCGAGGTAGGCGCTCGGCTCATCCAAGAGGTAGATGTCCTTCTTCTGGGAGAGGCAGGCGGCTATAGCGACCTTTTGGAGTTCACCGCCACTCAGCTCTTTCACATTACGGTCGAGGAGCCTCTCCAAACTCAGAGGCTGGAGGATCTCAGTCTTGTAGCGACCCCCATCAAAGTCGGACTTGGCAATAGAGCGCAATAGAGCCTCGACGGTATCCTCGTAGTCCACAGAGATGTACTGGGGCTTGTAGCTCACCTCAATGCCCTGAGCTACTAGCTCATCGTGATCCGTTTTCTCGATGCCGGCGAGGAGTTTGATGAATGTGGTCTTGCCGATGCCGTTTGGCCCGATTATTCCTATGACCTCGCCCTTGTGGATTGCACCCGCCTCCACATGCAGGGTGAAGTCCTGATAGGATTTCTGGTCTTCTGGCCACCCTATTACTATGTCACCCACAGCCCAAGAGATCAAGGGAGGTTTAATGTGGAACCGTACCGGCGCATCTCGGAAGCGCACATTCTCATCTGGGATATAGCCGTTCAGGTAGGTGTTTATGCCGACTCGCACGCCTTGGGGCTTACAGATGACACCGTATACTCCTGGTTGGCCATAGAGGACTTGGACATGGTCGGAGAGGTAGTCCAAGACGGCTAGGTCATGCTCGACGGCGATTATGGCCTTTCCCTCATCCCGAAGGCCTCTGATGACTTTGGAGGCCTCTATCCTCTGCCTCACGTCAAGATAGCTTGAGGGCTCGTCGAAGAGGTAGATGTCCGCCTCCCTAGAGCAGGCAGCAATGATGGCTAGTCTCTGAAGCTCCCCGCCACTGAGGTTCCTGATCTCTCTGTCTCGGACGACGTCGAGTTGGAGGCGCTTCATCAAATCTTCGGCTCTCCCCTTCTCATCCACTTTTTCGAGGAGTTGTTCGACGGTTCCGGAGACGGCTTTAGGCAGCTGGTCCACGTACTGGGGCTTGTAGACGGCTTTAAGCCTCTTCTCGCTGAGCCTCTGGAAGTAGTCTTGGAGAACTGAGCCTCGATAGAACCGGATAATCTCCGGCCAGTCTGGGGGGTCTTCGAAGCGGCCGAGGTTGGGTTTGATCTCCCCTGAGAGCATCTTGAGGGCTGTGCTCTTTCCGATGCCGTTCTTCCCGATCAGTCCTGTCACGAGGCTTGGCCTAGGGACGGGTAGTCGGTAGAGTTTGAAGAGGTTCTTGCCGAAGCGGTGGGAGCATTCGCCTTCGAGTTCGCTGGGGAGGTTGACGATTGATATGGCCTTGTATGGGCATTTTCGGACGCAGATGCCGCACCCAGTGCATAGACTTTCGAAGATCGTGGGTTTCTCGTTGCCGGGCTCTATCTTTATGGCGTCGACCCGGCTCCTGACTAGGGGACAGAACCTTATGCAGGCTAAGTCGCAGTCCTTGGGTTTGCATCGGTCCCTGTCCAGAACGGCTATTCTAGGCACGTGTTGTCCTCCGATTCCTCGAAGGTTCAGAGAGAAAAAGAGGGTTCCCCTAAAAATACGTTGAGTTTCTGGGAAATGAGGAGAGGATTAGGTAGCCTCTTTGGTCTACCACTCTTCGTCTTCTTCGTCGTCCTCTTCTTCCCAGTCCTCGTCCTCTTCTTCCCAGTCTTCTTCTTCGTCGCTCATGGGATCGCCTCCTTTGGGGTTTGACCGAAAGCCTCTGGGACTCTCTTAAGACTAGCGCATCTTACAATATGGATGGATTATAGCTTTTTCGAGCTTTAAGGGCTTAGATTGACGTTATTCTAATGATATAGGCCACTTTCCATATTTTTCAACCACGTACAGCCTGGATTCGGCCTGAGATGTCATTTAACCGATGGAGAAGCGTGATTGCTTCGGTAACATTTACGACAGGGTCTCGGACGCGATTAAGGTTCTACATGATGTCAAGGCGACGTATGCACGCTTCAAGGCTGGACGGAGGTCTACTCCCATCTCCCTATGAAGAAAGAAGACGATGCCTTTCAATGACCTGTACCGTCGCCGATAGGCGCTCAAGAGTTTGCGGAGTCTTATAGTATCGTCGAGTCCGCCGGTTCTGATAGTCTCCCTAAGCCGGCGACAGGCGAGGATTAGCCGTTCAATCTTGTTGATCTGTGTTTCAACGAAGGCTCGGCGGAGGGGTTCTTGATTGGTTGGATACACGACGCGTAGATGAGTTAGGCGAGTTACCTCGATTCCTTCCTCCTCAAATAGCTTGAATAGGTCTGAGGATGTGAGGATAGTCCTCCGATAGCTTGAGATCTTTGAGGCCTTGAGATGGGGAATCAGGTACAGGCATCTGCCAATCTTCATCGCGGGAAGTCCACTCAGAGCCCTAGAGAGGGCGGCTCTCTTCCTCGATGAAGATCGAGGTAGGCGGTAAGCAATTACGGCTACACTGCCCAAGTCCACGGTCCCCTTCTCGTAGGATAGGGTGGGTGCGGCTATTCCTCGGCTACGTTTCATGATGATGGCGTGTCTTCCCCGAAGAAGTTGGAGAACAGGTTTCACGATTTTGGAGGGGATTCTCCACAGTGAATAGTGGAGCCTCACAGCCCCTAGGGCGGCGAGGTCGTCGGCTAGGCGCCGTCTCTCAGCATACTCCTTCGATGGGCGATATGCGAGATAGTATTCGCTTCCCAAGTCCGTCACCTCTTGGCGTCCAAAAGGGCTACCCGCTCAACCACAAGCCACACTAGGGCGTTCCCGTCGCCCGTCACAGACAATGTCTCAATTTCGGTCTCGTCTATGTCGTAGACACGCGTGAGGGCTGCGGATTTCACTTCATCGATTCTATCCAAGACTGGCTGATCTCTATAGCCCGGGATGAGAGGTTCTAGCCTTCTTGTCGCCGATGTAATTTCCTCCTCGTCGTCCCCTACTAGGACAGTTGCTATCGCGGACGTTTGAGGAGTGAGGCCGACTATCTGGATTGCCTCTCCGATCTGCCTTTGAGCCGAGGCATAGAGGAGAATCTCAATGTCCAAGGTCTGCGCAATGTTCCGGCCTTGACTGAAGGACTTCATCGCATTCAATGTGGCAAAGAATAAGTGCTTTTCACCAGCCACGTTCTCTGCGTCGAAGAACTGGACGATGACAGGGCGGCATGCGTCCCTAGCGGCCGTGATGAGGGGCTTTGGGTCAATGGTTCGACTGAGCTTGTAGCCGAGAATATGGACGTGCTTCCCGTATTCGTCGACTTTCATGGATGAGTCTCCTCACGTAGGTCTTCTAGAAAGGTCCAAGCCAGCCGCTCGTTAATCCCTGCTAGGGTGAGGAAGTTCTCTACCTCTGGGAGCGTCTTGCCTGAGTCGAGGAGTTTTCTCCCGATCTTCTTGACGGTCTCCCTAAGTTCCCAAGGGAAAACCACCCAAGCATCGGTCTCCCGCACAGAGAAGTCTGGGATGAAACGGGCCCAAGGTTTGCGGTAGATGACGGCGGTCCTCACCTCTTTCGCCCGCCCCTTAATCTCAGCAACCACTATGGCTAGGCTTTCCCCCGTGTCCACGATGTCATCCATCACCAAGACGCGTTTGCTCTTAACCTCTATGTTCAATGCCTGAGTTATGGTAGGCTTCTTCATTCGCTTGCCTATGTCCTCGTAGAAGGCCACGCCGATAGTTCCTATCGTGGGGACATCGAGTAGATCTGAGATTATTCGGGCGGGTATGAAGCCTCCTCGGGCCATGCCTATGATTATTTCCGGCCGATACTCGGTTCGAATACTCTTCGCTAGCTCTGTTAGGAGGGTGTAGAGCTCGTCCCAGGATGGGGCGAGGAGTTTCAGGGTTTCAGCCATCTTTTGGCACGGGAGGGAAGGTGTTCAGTCCTTTTTGGACCCTCGTCTGTCCACGACTTCTTCTACCGAAGGCCCGGTTCCTATGAGGGTGACGGGAACTCCGATTTCTGCTTCGACATTCTCGACGAAGGCTCTTGCGTCAGTGGAGAGGCTCCCATAGTTGTTCACGCCTCGGGATTCTGGATAAACTATGTCCAACTTTGTGAGTGCTATCTGCGTCGCACCGTTAAGCATTACGGCCCGTCGAGCCAAGTCGAAGTCGAAGGGCGCTGCCCTCCTCTGCCTCCCAGTGACGGTCCCATACTCCGCCCAACCCCGCTTCACAGCTTCCTCAGGGGATAGTTCCCCCTTCAGATAACCAGCACCCACCCTAGTCACATAAGCCTTGAAGACGACCAATACGTCGTCCACATTCGTCGGGCCTAACCCAACATCTGCTGCGATAGAACTCGCCGTCACGTCCTTCGAGGTCACGAAAGGATAGCTCCCGTGGAAGAGGCTGAGGAAAGTCCCCTGTGTTCCCTCTACTAGTACGTTCGCGCCTTTTTCTAGGGCTTCATTCACTGCTGCGGGCACGTCGGTAAGGTATTTCTTGAGTTCTGGCAAGTCGCGTGCGACTTTTACGCTTCGGTTGACTCTGTCGGCGTTGCATGGGCCGGTTCCGGTACCCGTTGTCCCTATTTTGCCGCTGAGGTGCTGGGAGCCTTTGTCTTGGTCTATGTGTTTCTGCTCGATGATGGCGCTGAGGGGATCTAGTCCACAACGCTCCTCCGCTCCAATATCATCGATCTCTTTCAGGAAGACTTGTGGATTGACGAGGACGCCCGGCCCTATTAATAGGTGAGTCTTCGGGTTGACAAAGCCGCACGGAATCATCCGCAGCCTGAAAGTCTTCTCCTTCCAGACTACGGTGTGGCCAGCGTTTGGGCCTACGCCGCCTCTGACTGTTATTGAGCAGTCATCCTTCTTAGCGATGTAGGCGATTATCTTTCCCTTCCCCTCGTCGCCGTAGAAGCCTCCGACAACTATGAGACTAGGCAATTATGACTCCTCGGTTAAGCAACCTATCTAGGCGATTTAAGGGTTTTTCACTCTCGATTCTAGAATATGGGTAGGAGGAGAAATTAGGGGAGTTTTCCGCTCTTCTTCAGAATCCCCCTCGCCGCTATGACCCCTGTCGCTGCCGCCACGACTAACCCGCCTGAAAGACCAGCACCATCTCCTGCCACAAATAGATTCTTCACCGGCGTCTCAAGGTCGGGGTTGGTGTATATGCGGTTCGCCGAGAACTTGACCTCCGGCGCATAGACGAGGGTTGAGTCTGAGGCGACGCCGGGTATGACCTTGTCGAGCTTATCCAGGCCCTCAAGGATGTCTGTGACGATCCTGTGTGGTAATCCCATGGCGATGTCGCCGGGTGTAACGCTTATCAGGGTGGGTCGCACGTTTCCTCGCCTTACACGGTCCCATGTGGACCGGCGCCCTCCCTTGAGGTCGCGAAGCCTCTGAAGCAAGGGCTTTCCACCACCGAGTGTAGTAGTCTGCATCGCTATGGTTCTGCCGTAGGCCGTCGTGTCCTCTAGGGGTTCTGTGAGCTCGATCCGAACGAGGAATGCAAAGTTAGTATTATCTGAGAGTTTCTCCGTCATGGCGTGGCCGTTCACGCCGATAAAGTCGTCGTAGACCTCCTGCACTACGAAGCCTCGATGATTGACACAGAAGGTTCGCACGAAGTCGTCGTAGGTTGTCGTGGATATGTGGAACTTCGGGTCGCGGCTTATCTCTATGACTGGGCTCATGACTGTGGCTGGGACTTCTACTCTGACGCCTATGTCTATGGGCTGGTAGCGGCTCGGGATGTTGAGTCTGCGTGCCTCTCCGGCCAGCCAGTTGGCGCCGGATCTCCCTGGGGCGGCGAGGACGTATTCGCCCTCCAGTTTTTCCCCATTCTCGAATACGACTAGACCTTTCTCAAGTTTCCTGACTCGCTTTAGGAGTATGAATTCGACTCCTCTTTTCCTGAGGTCGTTGGCGAAGTTGTCGATGACTCGAGGGGCATTGTCGGTTCCGATGTGTCTCTGCACAATCGGTATGAACCTCACTCCTACGGCTGCCGCCTGTCTCTCAAGGTCAACAGCATCCTCCTCATTGGGGCTGTAGACCTTCTCCGGTGCTCCAGCCTCAAGGAAAGCGTCATCAACATATTTTACAAGTTCCCAAGCAGCCTTTTCATCGTTGAGGAGCTGGAAGAGGTTTCCGCCTATGTCTGGCCGTAGGTTTAGGAGACCGCTTGAGAGGGTTCCTGCGCCTCCGATGCCACACATTATCGAGCAGGGGTCGCAGCGAGTGCACGTCTTGTAGTCGCTCGCCATACATTTCCTGTTAGCTACGTCTCGTCCCATGTCAACGACGGCTATCTTCATCTTCGATTTTAGAGCGAGTTCTCTGGCGGCGAAGAGGCCTGCGG
>Ga0172362_10002227_pt1 | contig 16861 bp, 14 predicted proteins | sample LakKivs1_kivu2a2_FD_114534 | JGI IMG/M metagenome (GOLD analysis project Ga0172362, IMG submission 114534) | Sediment microbial communities from Lake Kivu, Rwanda - Sediment s1_kivu2a2 | ecosystem: Environmental > Aquatic > Freshwater > Lake > Sediment | place: Rwanda: Western Province, Lake...
ACCTTTGATACTGATATTCCTCATTCCATTGACAAGGTCCTTTATTTTTAGTTCTCTCTTGTCTGGCATCAGAATGCTGACTCCAAGGTCTCTAGCAACAAGATGAGCTGCTCCTTCCATCGATATTAAACCAGATAATTCTTCATGTTTGTTCTTTACTTTTTCATAAAGCTGTTCTCGGGAGAATTTGGTGTTTTTTTCCATTTCTGACAGTATATCCTCAAGAGAAATCATTTAACCACTATACAAGTATGCAGATAAAAATAGATATAATTAAAAACTATTCCATCCTTTTCTTTGCCATTCTAATGTCTGTGGCTACTATCGTTTTTCTCCCGGCATGTTTGGCTAATGCCAATGCTTCAGCAGATAAATCGTGCGTGTAATCTGCTAAAACTTGCGAGAACTCCTTTACTGCAGATTTAGAGACCCTTTTAGCTCCAGCTTTCCTCAATATACGTTCTAAAGGAGCTAATGGTATATCTTTTTTTGGATATTTTGCCATGAAATAACACCTCTGTACATTTTTACGTGAAAAGAAAATATTTAAAGTTTTTTCTAATCATTTAAAGAGAAATTTGAGCTAATTAATCGAAGGTAACATTGTAAAGCTTTATTTCTGGGTTAGAATAGACCAATTTAAAGTGATCTAAGCCTTTACCGTCATAGAAAAACGTTTTAGTAAAAATACTGTCTTTTATAGTCGGAGCAAAATATATTAAATCCCTAAATCCTGGATCAACCCAAACTAAGCCATCAATCTTTTCCAATGTAATCGAAGAATCCGATAGATCTATATCCTGCCTTTGACCGCCAGAGTAAAATGTCATGTGATTGATTAGGTACTTGTTGTTGTATATTGGCACCAAATAGTTTTGTTTTTGTACAATCGACATCTTTAAACCAGAATAATCGTAAACATAGACGGGATTGCCTTGGTCATCTTGCTGTACATTAGATAAAGAAAATATCCATGGGCACCATATCCATACACCCTTTCCTTGATTAGCAAATTCACCGCATGAGATTTGATCTGGTTCTGAGCTTGGTGTAGAAGCACAACAAACACCAGGATTTTTTTCAAAATCTGCACCAGATTTTATTGGGGCCCTGTAACCACCGAAATAATTCATCCAAGTAAATTTCCCAATTAAGTCATTACTCGAAATAAAGTACATTTCTGAAGCTGGTTCACATGCTTCTTCGGGTACGATATCACCAAATTTTTGTTTAACTTCTTGACATTGTTCTGGTGTTAATTGCATGTATTTTTTTAGAATGTCTAAAGCCTCTGATTCATCACTCGTCGACATAATTCTTCCCATATTTTGAATCCTAATGTTGTGATCGTATGGATAACAATGGATTGAAGGGCAGTGAGCACCATCAGCCATTACTCTTAAACCTGAATAACCTGTAATTATATGCCCAGGGTCCCACCAAGTGGAAACTATAGCATCTTTTGTCGCGTTGTTTTTCAACCAATCCAACATGCCAACCCAATTGTCATCAACTTCCATACCGCCCATTGAATTGCCAAGTTGTAAACCATTCGATAACTCAATTAATAATAGTAGTCCTATAATACCAAAAATAGTTGGTATAAGTACTGTTGAACCTTTTACTTTTAAAGCACCAGTCATGTCAACCAAATTACCTACTACGAAACCCCCAGCAGCAGAAGTAGCGGCAGCAAATAATAAGGAAAACCTTACACCATGTATTATTAAATAGAAAGTAGCTGCAAGCCATAGAAAAGCGAATAATTCCCCTAAACTAATTTTTTGTTTTTTCCAGTATTTTATAATGATAATAATTGGCAAAAAAATTGCGAAATAAATCGATATACCAGTCCTACCGGCCACAGCAAAAAAACCAGATTGAGTAAAAATGTTTATAGGTTGCAGTTCTGCTATCGAAACATTTACTATCAACAAATTTTCGAAAAACCAGTTGTATGTATTTGTTATGGTAGTTATGGGATCCATTCTCCCAGTTATTATTGCTAAAAAACTTGATCCCACAAAAATTATTAATAATGTGATGAAATGAGGTTTGAATTTTTTTAAGTTCTCTTTAGTAATTTCAGAAAAACTTAATTTTTTGTGTTGAAAAATAAGAGAAAATAAAATCGACCCAGCAAAATACATGACCAAGAAAAATATAAACATGTAAAAAACATACCATGATTGGACCCATGAAAATGCGAAAGCCCATAGAATAAATATGGACAAGATGTAACTGAATATCGTTCTTTTTTTTAACGCATAAAGAAGCGAAAAAGTTGATGCAAATGTGAAAAAAACAACTAACTCATCTGTATCCATATAACCAGCCATTGAAACTCCCATTAGTGTAGGTGTTAAAACTGCAAAAAGTGCTGTGACCAATCCACCCCATTTGTTTGTGATTAATCTACCTGTCAAGTAAGCAGGTATTGCGATTAATCCAGATACTATGGCTGGTATCCAGATTCCGAACCTCATAAAATCGATTGAAATGAATAATGAAATTATCTTGTAACTTATCGCAACTATGTAATCCCAACCAAGTGGATCCATTACAGGTCTCCCAGGAGGAAAGAAACTCAAAAGGTCCCATTTGGGTGCGTTAAAATTATGATCTATTAAATATTTTGTATGCCTGTAATACCACCAAGGATCATAATCTAACATTATTTTTGTGTTTACAGTTGCTAATCTAACATAAATTCCTAAATAAACTATTGCTAACAATATGAGCAAGTGATAATTATTTTTGAAAAAATCAATTATTTTTTTCATTAAATCACTAAATACTTAGTTTCATTTGGAATTTAACTATAAATATTATTTTTAAATTTCTTTAGATGGATTCATTTTTCACAAATATAGGCATCCAATCTTAATAATTTTTTGAAATAAATCTTTTTGAAATATTTTTTATGCAATCGTAACCATTCCTTTTTGTTCCTCCAATAAACGTTCGGTGTTCTTTGTAAGATCTCTAATACTTTATTTATTTGTGTATTTTCAGGTACGAAATTTAAAGCATACTTTTTAGTTACTCTACTTTCTTCAATCAATATTTTATCTGGATTTTTGAAATGTTCCAATAGACCATCTGTTACGATTAAACTGAATGAGTTTTCTTTAATTCCTAGCTTTTTAGCGTCCATTAAAACCGTTTTTATCCCTAAATTTTTTGTAAATTTAACCATTTTTTTGTTATTATCGATCGCTACGATATCATAACCTTGTTTTTTTATAAACAAGGAAATTCTGCCATATGCACAACCTATGTCTAAAATATTGGAATTTTTACTTAGATTTACACTCAACAGGGTTTTTTCTACATCAATACCACTTATTCTTAAAAATTCTGGAAGCTTTAGATATTTCTCCCACATTTGCTTTGCCTCAAAACATTTTTGTAAGTTTTTTCATATTTTTTTGCAGCATTATCCCAATTAAATTTTTTTACATATTCTCTTCCTTTAGTTCCCATTTGATTTCTCAGTTCGCGATTTTGATAAAGTAATATTAGTTTTTCAACCATTTCTTTCGGTGTATCTACTAAGAACCCTGTTTCACCATCTACAACAATCTCTTTCAATCCGTCTACGTTACTTGCGATAACCGGTTTCATAAGAGCAGAAGCTTCAGCAGCAACCATACCGAATGGCTCTACTTTTGATGGTACAACTACAACATCAACATCGTTGATTATATCAACTAATTCTTTTTGAGATCGCCCCTCTAATAAGACCACGTTATCTTTTAGGTTTAGTTTATCAATTAAATGCCCAAGATTATGGCGCCCCGACACGATTAAAATTAATCTTGATTCTGGATATTTCTTGGAAAAGATTTTTGCTGATTTTAGAAGAATTTCAATTCCTTTTTGTGGATCATATCTCCCATAAAAACAATATCTAAATGGTTTGTTTTTTGGTTTTAGCTTTTTAGAATCCTTTGGTTTAAATAGATCAAAATTAATTCCTGGGTATATTACATCTATTTTATCTTTGTCGATACTATTTGAAATCAAAAGTTTTTCTTGTGATTTGCTTAGACATATGAATTTATCGAAGGGTATACTGAATAATAACTTTTCTGCGGATGCGAATAATAGTGCCAGAACAGGATTCCTTATATTAAACCATTTATAATTAAAAAAAGCATTTACCATTAATACACAAGGTTTTCTAGAAAGCATCGTCACAAAGGCTGATAAATAACCACCGAACCAAACAGCTGTTTGAATTATGTCAGAATTTTTTGCCAATTCTAAACTTTTTTTAAGAGCTTTAAACATGAAAATTAACCGATTCGTGGGTGGGATTCTATTTATTTTAAATCCATCCATTATTTCAAATTTTTTCGTTCCTTTTATCAGAGGAGTAATAACAGTAACTTTATGTCCTTTACTAACCAGTCTTTTAAAAATCTCATAAAATATTATTTCTGTTCCTCCTCTTCTTGGAAGAAAAACATCAGTAATTAATAAAATTCTCATAAGCCATAGAATGTAATTTAAGTATAAAAATAATATGAAAGTTATCAAACCATTATTTTTTTACTTTTAATATTGTCTCAACTTGTCCGCATATATTGTTAAAAATCATAGATAGTGCATTACGAAGTTCCCTTGGATATATGAATTTCCCCAACTTTGTAGGTAACAAATCTAATTTCATGATTGAAAATTTATTATCTGATTTAAATTGGTAACCTCTCTCAGGATGAACCAAAAGTTCTATCGTTTTCATATTGAAAAAATGTTTATGATTTACATCATTAAAAGCTCCATCACAATTATGATAAGGGACAACTATTCTCACAATGGCATTGGGTTTTGATATTCGCCAAAATTCATCTAAGACCCTTTTAGGTTCATTAAGGTGTTCTAGCACATTGTCAGCTAAGATATAATCAAAGGTATTAATCTTGAATGGGTAGGGGAATTTATTAAAATCAAAACTTTTGTCTATGCCTTTACCTTCTTGTATGTCTACATTAATCCACCCCTTCATTATTTTTTTCCCACAACCAAAATTGAGTTTTGTCATTTTTATTTCTCTTCTTATTAGCTAATAGTATAAAAAGTACTTAATTTTATTAGAAAAAATATAATTCTAATAAGTATGTTTTGAATTTTACACAAATCTATAGTATAAATGTTTTTAATGTTTTAACTGATAAAAATAGGAATCTTTATGTCTGATGTGCTTTTGCTGAACCCACCAGAAGTCCTTAGTGACCTTCCACCTCTTGGACTACTTTATGTAGCCGCAGTCCTAGAAAAAAACGATTATGATGTCAATTTGATAGATTGTAGTATAGAAAAAAAATCATGGGATGAGTTAAAGGATATAGTAAAGAATGAACAACCAAAAATTGTGGGTATAACTGCTACAACGCCTGGAATAGGCAAAACTGCTAAAACAGCTCAAACAGTTAAGGAAGTCAACCCCAAGATCAAAGTTGTACTAGGAGGTCCACATGCAACAATTCTACCTTCTGAATGCTTAAAGAATAAAAACATCGATTTTGTTATAAGAGGTGAAGGAGAATTTGCATTCTTGAACCTGGTTAGATACATACTAAGAGATAAAAAAATTGGTTTACGAAAAATACAGAATTTGTCATTTAAATTGGATGGAACGATAGTTCATAACCCTCAATCTATGAGAATAGAGGATTTAGATGCTCTCCCTTGGCCGGCAAGACACTTCGTTCCTATAAAAAAATATCCTGGAGTTGTTCTACCGAGAAAACATCCTGAAACTCAAGTTATGGCTACAAGGGGATGCCCTTTCAATTGCACATTCTGCTCTTCAAAAAATGTTTTTGGATCAACAATTAGGTTTAGAGACTCCGTTAAAGTCGTGAATGAAATAGAATACCTAGTGAAAACTTACAAGATAAAAACTATCAATTTTTACGATGATGGTCTGAACTATAATCCTAAATGGACAATTAAAATGTGCGATGAGATTATCGAAAGGGGATTAAATGATAAGATGGAATGGAAAGCTCAAGTCAGAGTAAACAAACCATTCGTAACCGAAGAATTATTAAGAAAGATGAAAGAGGCTGGGTGTTGGTTATTATGTTGGGGTATAGAGTCTGGGGACCCTCAAATACTAAAGAACATTCGAAAAGCCATAACTCTAGATGAAGCAAGAAGAGCTATTAAAATGTGTTCATATGTAGGGATAAGAAGTTTAGGTTATTTTATGGCAGGTAACCAAGGTGAAAGCATAGAAACAGTAGAAAGAACTATCAGGTTTTGTGTAGAACTTGGCAATTTAGGACTGGATTACCCACAGTTAACTCTTGCGGTTCCGTATCCGGGGACTGAATTGTATGAAATGTGCAGAAAAAACAATTGGTTGAAAGCAAAAACTTGGGATGGTTATGAGAATGATAAAAGATCAGTCATAGTCCAGATGCCCGATCTCCCTGATGAATTTTTGGAAAAGGCAATATCAATATTTTACAAAAGGTTTTATTTTCGCCCATCCTACTTATTGAGGCAAATTTCCAAAATAAGAAAAAAAGATGATTTTATTTTGTTGAAAATAGGTGCTAAATACCTGAAAAATGCTATCTCAAAAAGAGTTCCTATTGCAGGTTAGAAAACTTTTATAAGAGTATATTTTTAATATGTTTGTGATAAATTATAAAGAAGTGATAAATTGGCAAAAGAAATAACGATTGAAATCAAAAAACCAGAAATTATAATTTTATTGGTATTTCTCGCAGTCATTTTATTTTTGGAATTACAACTCACTTTTAATTCACCGATAGTTTTTGGGGATGAAGGTTGGCATACAAGATTAGCACAGTTCATTTCTCAGAAAATAGAATACCCAGCTTGGATACCATATGAAGGAACTAAATTAGTAGAGTATAGTTTCCCAAGACCTCCTGTTTGGAATCTTTTAGAAGGTAGCTTTTTGTTCATTTTTGGTTTTCATGAAAGCATTGTTAAATTCTTGACACCATTTATTGCTGTATTAGTTGGTTTAGTTGTATTCCTTCTAGGTAAAAAAATATACGGAAAAGAAGTAAGTTTTATTGCTGCTTTAATAACAATTACAGTTCCTTCATTCGTCACTTATTCTGTTCTTTTTTACGATGTTACCTTGCTCGTTTTTTATCTTACTATGTTTATGTTAACATTTTTCTTGGCAATAAAAGGTGAAGGTAAAAGGTACTGGGTACTCAGTGGTATTTTTGGTGCTTTAAGTTTTTTAACAAAAACCCCTGGTTTTGCTGTATTTCCCATGATTGCATTAGGATTTTTATACCAAGTTTATAAAAAAGAAAAAATAACTGATCTATTCAAAAATTATCTGCTGATGGGACTTCTTTTAATTCTGATAATTAGCACATTTTTCATTAGGAGTTATATATATTATGGCACCCCAATGTGTCAACTTTCACTATTAAATAACAGCGGCTGCACAAAAACTTTTGATTACAAAAATACTAAAGATATGCCCACACAACTTGAACAGACAGGAACGGCAATGAACATATTTCAGATAGGTTTCATCAATTATCTTAACTTTGCATACGGAATCATTTGGTTCGTTCCATTAATGCTACTTTGTGGGTTAGTAACGATATTTTACAAAAAGGAGAAAATGGATATTTTAATTATTCTTGCCATTCTTTCTTTTATTCCGATATTTTATTTTTCTTATTCTTCGGAATCAAGAGCAGAAGATACAGCTAGAACGATGTTGGGGTTAGTTGGTATTATTTCATTAGCATGCGGATTATACTTGGGTGGAATTTATGACTTCATAAAAATTTATTATAAACAATTGGCCCTTGTTGTTTTTATTTTTGTATTCATTTTGAGCTTCTTGAATTTTTATGATAAATTAAACACGATGAAATCTGTAAAACAATTTTCTCCTGCTTTCCTGCAAGCTTGTGATTTTGTTAAAAAGAATGTTAGTGAAGATGCTGTTATAATGACCATATGGGGAGGCCAAAGTGAGTATAACTGTCAAAGAAATATAGCTGGTTTTAATTTTCCAGATTCTGGAGATATAGTGCTTAGTGAGAATTTGATACTGGTCCTTTCACGATTAAAGGCCCATGGAATAACTCATATTTTCATTCAATTGTTTAGTATAAGTCAAACTCCAGTAGGAGAGAAATACCCCATTAGCTTTATTCAATTTTTAGAGAGTAATCCTGATACTTTTGTGAAGATATACGAAAACGGACCTGATTTACAGCAATGCATACAAGCTGGAGGTTGTGATGGAAATATCCTGTATGAAATCAATTATAAAAAATAATAATACATATTCTGACTAACTATTCAAAAAATTTTCCATATCAATGGATTGCTTATGTTTTTCTTCCACCAATCGACTGTAATTCTTAATCCTTCTTCAAGAGAAGTTTTTGGTTCCCAACCCAACTCCTTTTTTGCCTTTGAATAATCGCCACAAAAACGCATTATATCTATTTTTCTTTGACTAGTATCCCAAATTGGTTTGACATTACTTTTCATTCCACATGTTTGAATGATTTTATCACAAAGATCTCCAATTGAAATTTCTTTACCAGAAGAGAAATTATATATTTCTCCAGTATTACCTTTCTCTGCAGCCAGCAAATAACCTTTTATGATATCTTTGACAAAGGAGTAATCCCTTGTTGGTGTTGGATTACCGAGTTTTGGGTTTTGTCCTTTCAGCACTTGAGACAAAACTTTTGGAATAAAAAAATCTCCTTTTTGATATGGCCCATATTTATTGAACGCCCTTGTTATTACTATGTCAAAACCTTCACTTAGGAATGATCTACAAACGATTTCACCAGCATATTTTGCACAGGAATAAATATCTGGTGGGTTAGGAACTGTATCTTCTTTTATTGGGATTTTATCTTCAGGTACATTTCCATAAACATGACAAGTACTTATATATAGCATTCTCTTTATATTTTCTCTTCTTGCTGCCCACGCAACATTAAACGTACCCATTGTGTTTACTTGAAAGGTGTTGCCAGGAAGTGATCTTGCCTCTGGTATGTTAACAATTGCACCAGCATGAAAAACATAGTCAATTCCTTTCATTGAATTCATAACACTTGTAATATCGGTAAGATCACCTTTGAATAGGTCAAGTTTGTTGATTATATTAAAAAGGTTGGAAAAATTTCCTCCTCTTCTGACGAATGCCCTGACATTTGCCTCATTTTCCAGAAGGGCTTCACATAAATGAGTACCGGTGAATCCATGCGCGCCCGTTACTAAAATATTTTTTCCTTTCCAAAAGTTCATTCTATCACTTCTTTCATATTTAATAAATAGAAATTAATCATTGTTGGGAATGTCTGCTTCAAAAAATTTAATTTTGGTTCCCAACCCAACTCCTTTTTTGCCTTTGAATAATCACCAATCCTCACTGGGAATTCTTTAGGCCTAACTTGCTTTTTGTCGATTGTTATTTTAACTGACTTTTTTATTCCAACATATTTTATTGCAAAGTTAATTAATTCTTCAACAGAATAACCCTTCCCGCTACATAGATTGTATACTTCTCCTATTTTTCCTTTCTCTGCAGCCAGCAAATAACCATAGACTATATCTCTAACATCGGTTAAATCAATAACGTTTTTTGTATTACCAAAACTTAGAGATTCCTTGTTATATTTTAGAAGTTCGGAAATTTTTTTAATTATTATCATACCTATTAAGTCTTCTCTACATCCTGGGCCTTCATGATGAAATGCTCTTGTTATAACAATTGGTAAATTGTATTTTTTCGAGTATTCCATAAAAAGTTTTTCTCCTTCTAATTTAGTTTGTTCGTATGTTTCAGTTGGCAAAGTTTTGGCAGTTTCATTTACCGGTAAGCCAGAGTTGAAAGATTCCCCATAAACATAGCCAGTACTAGCATAATGAATCTTAAAAATTTCGTTTGCGTTATTCACAACAGACTCTAATAAGTTACGTGTTCCGTCTACATTGATCTTCCAATAAAGTTTATTATCAACTTTTAATTTTGGCGTCAAAGCAGCCAAATGAAAAATGTAGTTTGGTTGTGATTGTTTAATTGCCTCATCTAAAGAATCTATATCAGTAATGTCCCCTTCAAATAATTCAACATTGTTATGAATTTCTTTTATTTTTTCTATTGATGACTCCTTTCTCTTCAGACCAAAAATTTTAAAATTTGGTCTCATTTCTAATATTTTCTTTGCTAGGTTAGACCCTGCAAAACCTGTTATGCCAGTTATAAAAACTTTTCGTTCCATGATAATCTTAAATAGTTAATTTAATTGTTTGTTTTTTTTAATCTTTAAATTGGATAAATAATATGATAATATGCCAACAAAAAAAGAAATAGAGCAGAAAATTAATGAATTAATTCAAGATTATTACAAAATAAAAGATTATGAGTTTATTCCTGGAGAAACGAAAATACCTTTGCAATATCCTACTTATGGAGCCGAAGAAGTAATAGAAACTTTAGAGTCTTTATTGAGTACTTGGGTAACAATGGGTAAGAAAGTAAAGGCTTTTGAAAAAATTTTTTCAGAATATATCGGGGTAAAATTTGCAACAATGGTTCATTCTGGCTCCTCAGCGAATTTATTGGCACTTTCTGTTTTAAGCAGTCCAACATTATCAAATAGAATTAAACCTGGAGATGAAATAATTACACCTTCGACCACATGGATAACCACAGTTTATCCGATCGTTAACATAAATGCAGTACCGGTCATAGTTGATGTCGATAAAGATACGTTCAACATAAATATTGAACAAATACAAAAAGCTATAACCAAAAAAACAAAAGCTATAATGCCTGTTCATTTACTTGGAAACCCATGTGGCATCAAAGCGATAACGGAAATAGCTGAAAAACATAATTTATTTGTAATCGAAGATGCTTGCGAGGCACACGGAGCTATTGTAGATGGGAAGAAAGTTGGTAGCTTTGGCGATTTGAATACTTTCAGTTTCTTTTTCTCTCATCACATAACGACCATAGAGGGTGGTATGGTTAATACAGACAACGAAGATTATTTTGAACTTTGTAAATCCATGAGAGTTTTTGGTTGGATCAGAGACTTAAAAAATAAGGATGATATAATGAACAAGCACAAGAATGTTGATCCGCGATTTTTATTTTCAACACTTGGATACAACTTGAGACCCACAGAGATTCAAGGGGCCATTGGAATACATCAAATAAAAAAATTAGAAGGTTTCATAAAACTCAGAAGAGAAAATGCAAAATATTGGATTAAAAGGTTTAACGAATATTCCGATTATATAACAACACAAGAAGAAAGACCTGGAACTAGACATGTCTGGTTTGGTTTTCCGTTAACTGTAAACAAAAATGCGCCATTCACAAGAGAAGAGTTGGTAAGATATTTGGAAGAAAGGAAGATAGAAACCAGACCAATCCAAGTTCCAAACATTGTTGATCAACCTTCTATAAATTTATTTAAACACAGAGTAGTTAGTGAATTAGTAAATTCTAAATTCATAGCATCTAATTCTTTCTGGTTCGCAAATCATCAAAATGTGGGCAAAGAAGAAAGAGAATTTATAGCTGATACTATATGTAATTTCATAGAATCAAAAGTGAGATAATGGAATGGAAAGATAAAAAAGTTCTAGTAACAGGTGGGACAGGATTTATAGGATCGCATCTTGTTGAAAAATTAATAAAATATAGATCTGAAGTAACTGTTGCCGACATAAAAAATAAAGAAAATTTAAAGAATCTGAATAAAGTCATAGACAATGTAAATTTCATTGAATGTGATGTAACAAAACCCGAGAGTTTGAAAAAAATAAAACACAAAATAGATTATATATTCCATCTTGCTGCTGTAGCGAACCCTAGAGAATGTGAAATAAACCCTGATCTTGCTTTCAAAATCAACGTATTTGGAACTTTAAATGTATTAAATCTAGCTAAGCAAAATAAGATAAAAAAATTTATCTTTACTTCATCTGCTCAACTTTATGGAAAAAGCCCTAGAGTACCTATAGATGAGAGCCATCCTATTGAGTTAGAAGAGAGTGTTTATAATTCAACAAAAAGGATGGGAGAAGAACTTTGCATTTTATTCGATAAAAGGTTTGACACACCAACAGTTTTCTTAAGATTATTCAACACTTTTGGACCTGGACAATCAGTCGATTATTTTATTCCGACAGTAATAAGCCAAGCTCTTAATAAAGGTTCTGTGGAATTATGGAGCGACAAACCAACTAGAGATTTTGTTTTTGTGGATGATACTGTTATGGCGTTGATAAAGGCAGCAGAAGCAGATTTTCGTGGCGGACCTATCAATATCGGTTGTGGACGTGAGATAAATGTTGGTGAATTAGGAAGAAGTATTGCAACTGAATTAAATGCAAAGATAAAGTTCTTAGATAAAGAAGTCACAGGTTCTATTAGACTTTTATGTGATAATAGTATGGCAAAAAAAGTTCTTGGGTGGAGCCCAAAAGTAAAGTTTGAAGATGGACTAAAGTGGACAATTGATTGGTTTAAGAAAAATAATTAAAGAGATCAAAATGAACGCGTTAGTAATAGTTCCAACTTACAATGAAGCAGAAAATATCGAGCCCCTTATAAAAAAAATATTTGACTTTATTTCAAGTTCAAATGTTCTAATTATCGATGATAATTCACCTGATGGAACTGGCACAATTGTAGAAAAAATGAAAGAAAAGGATAAAAGAATTTCTGTTATTCATAGAGAAAGAAAACTTGGATTAGGTTCGGCGTGCATAGAAGGTTTTAAATTTGGCATAAAAAATAATTACGATTTATTAATAACGATGGATGCTGATTTTTCTCATGATCCTAAAGATTTACCAAAATTTTTAGAAAAAATTAATGAAGGCTATGATATTGTAATAGCTTCAAGATACATAAAAGGCGGAAAAATAGTTAATTGGGGGGTTTATAGAAAATTTACAAGTAAAATTGCTAATACTATAAAAAATTATTTTCTAGGTCTAGGCGTTCATGATATAACAACAAATTACAGAGCGTACAAGAGTACTGCAATTGAAAATATAGATTTGAATAAGATAACTTCTAAGGGGTTTTCATTCTTACAAGATATATTATACTTGGCCAGAAAAGAGAATTTAAAAATCGGTGAATTCCCTTCAGTTTTTGTAAATAGAAAATTTGGAAAATCAAAATTTTCCGGAAATGAAATTCAGGAATTTATACTATCTTTATTAAAAACTAGATTTAGGATGTAAGCGAACACATTATGAAAAAATTAGAAAAAATTTTGGTTTTAGTATTATCTTTTTGTGTAATTGTTAAATTTTTTTCTGGTTTTTCTTTAGATAATTATCATTTTCCAGGCGGCACAGATACTTGTTTTCACTTGTTCAGAGTCTGGTACGCTTCGTATATGGGACTTCCCAATTGGAATTACTATTGGTATGGTGGATTTGTATTTCTAAAATATTATCCTCCTGTGTCTATGCTCATTGCAAGTTCTTTCTCCAAGTTAGTTGGATATTTATTGGCGTATAAGTTCATGAATAATTTATTTGTTGCTATAGCCCCTATTGTTTTTTTCGTTTTCTTGAAAGATTTTAAATTACCAACAGAGAAAATTATAGTTGCCTTAATTTTTTTCTCCTTCATATCAATCTATGCTCACTACTTGGCTGACGGTCGATACTCTACGATAGTGAGTCTTGTTTTTGCATTGTCCTATTGGTTATTCTTAAAAAGAACAATAGATAAAGGGACCGTTAAGAATATACTGATAACATCTCTTTTATTGGCTCTATGTTTGTTGACTCATCACACTACGATGCTCCTTTTTATACCAGTATCTTTCTTATGGGCAATAATCTACAGTACGAATAAAAAAACTATCTACAAATTTTTAACAATAGCAGTAATCAGTCTACTACTAGCATCTTGGTGGGTATTACCGTTCTTCCTTGATACATTTAGCTTAGAAAAAAATTCAAGTTATAGTACAATGATCGAAAAGTCTAATCCAGTAAAACTAACAGATTATTTATTTTTCACTATATTTAACATAAGATACTATTCATTAGATTTTGGCCCTGAAATCGTCACGATATCTTTAGCAATTGGGGGTATTTTCTGCTTACTTTCGTTATTTGATTTTAAAAATAAAATTACTCGCAATTTTATTATTGTAACTATTCTTATGGTCGTCATATTACTGGTAGTAAGATATAAGAGGATTTTAGTTTTTCTTCCGATTCCATTAAGTGTATTGTTTGCCCAAGGCGTATTCACGATAAAAAATAATATTAGAAAAATCGTAGTTCCTATATTTTTCTTACTTCTTATTACTGGTTATCTATCGATTAGACCTCAGAACTATGCACCACCGGAATTTCCAGTAATACCTAAAGATGGAAGAGTTATGTTTTTGCCATTTGAAACTGAATTTGACGAAACTGCTAAAGATGTAAAATTTAGATATTCTGTCTTGTTGTCTCCTATGTACGGAAATGAAAATATAGAAGGCTGGTATGAAACGGCTCAACGAGTCGGTAAAGCATCGAATCAGAAAATCCTATACGATGATATGATTATGAACCCAACAAAATTCAATCAAAAGGATTATTACAATCTGTTAAAAGGTGGGTGGGTAAATTACATTGCAGTTAACAAAAAGAGTCAAGAAGATGTTAATTATTTCAATGAAAGTAAATATTTTAAACTGATAAATGAATCTAAGTTGTTTTATGTTTATGAGATAGCCCCAACGACTTCATACGTAGAGATGAACAAGGAAAAAATAACTGATATCAATATTACGAAAGGCGCCGATGAGATTTCGATTAATTTTGTGTGCAAAACAGGGAATATAACTGTAAAAGAAAGTTACCATGAAGATTGGAATGGGGTGATAAATGGTAAACCTATAGATATTGAACCATCAGAATATGGCTTTATGGAAATTAAAAATAATGAATCTGGGTTATGCGATATTAAATTAACTTTTAAAAATCCGAACTACTACGTTGTGTTTGACTTAATTTCTATTTCTACATTTATTCTAATTACAATATATTTGATTAATGATACTATCATTAAAAAATTCAAGAAGCTCAAAATGATAACTACTTCTTGACTTTACTTTTTAGAAAATCAATTAGGAACGTGAAACGATTACCAAATGGTATATTATGACTTAAAAACTCTAAAATTTTTACATCTTCTGTTCTGTAAAATTTAAGGAATAAAAGTACTAACAAATAAAATAACACAATCACAATACTTGCTGATATAAACAAAAATAGCGAATCCACAAATGGTCTTAATAAAAATAATACAAGAGATATTATTAGCGAAGATATCACTATTTTTTTAAAGTCGCCCCATGGAAATTTAATTTTCAAGAATTTCCTTAAATTGAAAAAACTTATCAAAAAGAAAAATATCATAGTTATTAAATATGAAAAAGAAAGACCAAAAGCGGAATAAAAATACGTTAATGGTACAGAAAGCGATAGAAATAGTAACGCTATAAATATCGATATGTCTCTAGATTTTTTGGGATAACCTATTGCATAAATATTAGTTTGAAAAATTAGTCCCAAGCCATTAAATATAGCCGCTGGGATTAAAATAGGAAAATAAGATGTTGATGGTAAAAAGTCTGGTTTGGAGAGCAATAGAATTATGTACTTAGAAAATACAAGCATTAAAATTGCTGCAGGAAATGCAAAAAATAATGCATATCTAAGTATTATAGAGATTAAGCGAGTTTGCTGTCCTTTTGTTTTATGATCTGCTGACAAACCTGAAATAATAGGGATTAAACTCGAATTTAAAACCGTCAATAGAACTGTTATCATTGATATCGGAGCGAATGCCACAGCAAATAAACCTGTAGCTTCTGTGTTCTTAAGTATAGACAGTATAATGTACTGGCCATTCGTTATTAAATAGAATGATATTGAGATTAATAAAGCTGGTAATGCGTAATCAAACAATTTTTTATAAGATATTGATGGTTTTTTGTTCCCTTTAAAATGGTTTAAATCGAATCTAAAAAACGTAAATAATAAATAAGAAAGATAAAAACCGATTAAAATACCGAAGTATCCAAATCCAAGAAATAATAATATAACTCCAAAAAATATCCTAAACAAATATTGAAAAAAATCAGTAAAAGAATAATTTTTCATCTTTTGAAGACTATATTGAATAGCCCCAAAAAATAAGAAAAAAATATATATAAAAAGAGAAATGATGTTCAATATCATAATGTTATGAGGTATTTTGAGTAAAACAGAAAATTGATTAGAAAAGAATAATAAAATTGGGATTAGAAAAATTGATAGTATAATTAAAGGTTTTATTGATAATTTAATCAATGAATTGACATCATCGATTCCTTTTTTAATTAAAATTTCTGGTATCAATTTTGTGAGTGCAGTACTAATACCCAACATAAGAAAGCCAGAAGATAAAATAACAAAATTGATTGACGTTGCTATTATACCATATTCAGATGGATCAAATGTTTTTCCAATAAGTAACCAAAAAATAAATGAAAATAAAATTGAAGAAAAGAATTGTAAAAATAAATAAATCGAGTTGGAAATCAATTTTTCACTAGTTTTCATAAAAGCATCTCATAGTTTTTTCATCAAATAATTTATTCCTCCCGCTATAGTTCCCAAAGTAAATGCAATATTCCTTAGGAAATAAATAATGGGAGATATAAAAGCTACTGTTCTATCTCTCTTCCAAACCCAAAAACTGAAATTTATATTAGGAATTATTATTACAAAGAGCAAGAATAAAAGTAAAAATTGAATTGGTATCATAACAAAAAAAGATAATAAT
>Ga0172362_10002229_pt1 | contig 16856 bp, 13 predicted proteins | sample LakKivs1_kivu2a2_FD_114534 | JGI IMG/M metagenome (GOLD analysis project Ga0172362, IMG submission 114534) | Sediment microbial communities from Lake Kivu, Rwanda - Sediment s1_kivu2a2 | ecosystem: Environmental > Aquatic > Freshwater > Lake > Sediment | place: Rwanda: Western Province, Lake...
GGTTCCTGGTCAGCCAGATATTTGTTGACCGCGTTGAGATAGGACCAGATTTCTTCCAGGGCCCGGTTTATGGAATAATCGTCATACAGGACATAAACTCTGTCTCTGGTCTCTTCAAAAGCGCTGGCCAGGTTTCTGTCTTCTTCTTTTTCTTCTCCGATGCCAAGTATCTTTCCGTCAAAATAGTTCACAACCATGGTCAGGGTTCTCTGAACCAGATTTCCCAGGTCGTTAGCCAGGTCTGAATTTACTCTGTGGATAAAACCTTCATGAGAGAAGCTTCCGTCCTGTCCGATTGGAATTTCTCGCAATAAAAAGTACCGCAGCGGGTCCGGTCCGACCTTTTCCAGAATAAGATAAGGGTCGAGGACATTCCCTTTTGATTTGGACATCTTGGCTTCATCTTTCAGCCACCAGCCATGACCATAGACTGTTTCAGGCAGAGGGAAACCAGCAGCCATCAAAAAAGCGGGCCAGAAAATGGCATGGAACCTGAGTATGTCTTTGCCGATCAGATGAACATCTGCTGGCCAGAACGTCTCGAAGAGCTTTTGATTCCAGTCGTACCCAGCTCCGGTCACATAATTGTGCAGGGCGTCAAACCAGACATAAATAGTATGCGCCGGGTCTCCGGGAACCGGGATGCCCCATTTAACTGTGGTTCTGGTGATACTAAGGTCTTTTAAGCCCTGCCGGACAAAGCTGACCACCTCATTCATCCGGCTCTGCGGACGGACAAACTGAGGATGGGCTTCGTAGAACTCAAGAAGAGGCTGCCCGTAAGCCGAGAGCCTGAAGAAATAGCTTTCTTCTGAGAGAAGGGAAGCCTTGCGTCCGCAATCCGGACAGATTTTATATCCCTCAGGTTCTAAAGGAACATCTTCTGACAGAAAATTCTCTTCGGAGATGCAATACCAGCCTTCATAGCTTCCCTTATAAATATCTCCTTTTTCCCGGAGCTTCTGGAATATTCTCTGCACTCCCTGTTCATGAAATTTTTCAGTGGTCCTGATGAAATAATCATAGGAAATGTTGAGTTGCTTCCAGAGCTCTTTAAACCTGACGACAACCCGGTCAGCCAGTTCTTTTGGGGTCAGCCCTTTCTCTGCCGCACTTCTTTCAATTTTCTGTCCGTGCTCGTCTGTGCCTGTCAGAAAAAAAACTTTTTTGCCCTTTAACCGCTGATATCTGGCTAAAGCATCAGCGATTATGGTGGTGTAGGCATGGCCGATATGTGGAATATCGTTTACATAATAAATCGGGGTAGTGACGTAAAAGGTCTTTTCAGATTTCTCTGCCACCTGGTAAGCCTCCTTTAATCAACATCATGGCTTCAGCTCTGGTGGCCGGGTTGTTGCGGAAAGAGCCCCGGACAGCTGAGGTTACCGTGATGGCTTTTGGTTTTTTAACGCCGCGCATGGACATACACAGATGCTCAGCTTCGATGACTACCATCACACCGAGCGGGTTGAGAGTGGCGTCAAGAATGTCAGCAATCTGTTTGGTCAATCGTTCCTGGACCTGAAGCCTTCTGGCCAGCGTATCCACAAGACGGGCAATTTTGCTCAGGCCCATGATTCTGCCTTCCTTTGGGATATATGCCACATGAGCCACGCCAGCAAAAGGCAGAAGGTGGTGTTCACAGACTGAATAAAGGGGTATGTTTCTGATCAGCACCATTTCATCATGTCTTTCATCCTGAAAAACCTCCAGGTCTCCGGCTGGTTCGATATGTGTTCCGCCCAGAATGTCTTCCATCATCCTGGCTACCCGGCCCGGTGTTCCTTCAAGACCCGGTCGCTCAGGGTCTTCACCGATGCCTTCGAGCAGCAATCTGACCCCGTCTTCGATTTTCTTCAGGTTCATTTTTCTTAAATTTTTTTTCTTGTTCTTTTTCGTGTCCATTTTTACACCGTTAGCTAAACTTTTTTATCGCCAGATTCATTATCTTTTTTATCGGCAGCCTGAGTTTGGCTGCGGCCTTCTGACAATCCTCAAATTCTGGCTGGATGTTTACGGCTTCTTCACCGAGGTATGAAATTTTAAGCCTGATTTTTTCGCCCTGGATCTGGACTGGTTTTATTTCGCGCCTCAGAACACGCCTTTCTACGGGAAAATACCTCACTCCAATGGTGGTAGTCTCAAGGAAAACTGCTTCGATTAACGCGTCTATTTTATCAGTCTCGGCAATGACCGTCAATTTTGTCCCCGGCCGATTCTTTTTCATCACCACCGGAGTTAGATAAGCCTCGAGTGCTCCTTTTTTCAGTATCTGATTGACAAAATTACCCAGAATTTGAGGAGAACAGTCATCAAGAGTAGCTTCAATTATCTGGAGGCCTTTGGCCGGCTGGAATGATTTTTCGTCACCATAAAAAGCGCGCAACATGTTAGGGTGAAGCTTAAGTTCTTTATGACCGAGACCGCAACCTATTTTCTGATAAACAATCTCTGGAAGATTGGGCAGGCATTCTCCAAGAGTGGACAGTATGGCTGCTCCTGTGGGTGTTAACAGTTCTGCTGGCTCTTCAGTGCTGTAAACCGGCAAGCCCTTCATCAGTTCTGCTACAGCCGGTGGCGGCACTGGCAGGAGCCCATGAGCAGACCGGACGAAGCCTTGCCCGACATTTACGGGTGAGAAATAGACTGAACCGATTTCAAGCCTTCCCAGAAGCCAGCAGGTGCCAGTAATGTCTATGAGAGCATCATCAGCTGAAGCCTCGTGGAGATGAGCCCGGTTAATATTCTGGCCATGGGCCTTACTTTCAGCCTGAAAGAGTCGTTTAAAAATATCGAGGGCTTTTCTCTTAACCTCAGCATTAAATTTTGACCTGAGTATAATTTTTTTAACTTCAGAAAAACTGCGCTGACCGACTCCAGTCTGCGGCACCACGTTCACTCTGAGACCGGAAAATCCTTTTGATTGGGCCCGGTAAACCTGGATTCCTGCGCGGAAATTCAGGTTGTTGATGGCGCTTTTGAAATCTCCGACTGGCACTCCGAGAGAAAGCAAAGAACCGAGGATCATATCACCACTGGCGCCAGCTGAACAGTCGAAATAAACGTACTTCATTTTTTCAATCCTGAGTAAATTTTATTAAAAGCATAATCGTTTCGGAGAAAAAAATCAAAGGCAGATTATCAGGAATTGATAGATATACAGTAATAGCCGGAGCTTGTTCAGGAAGCTGAAGAATCCTGACCGGGCGAAGAGCCCCGGACACAGTTTTTGCCATCTGCCTTGGCCTGGTAAAGGGCCCGGTCAGCAGCCCGGAGAAAGTCCTGGATGGATTCTGAGGCAACAGCCTCAACTCCGACCACTCCGAAACTGGCTGTAATTTTTCTTTTGAATGAATTTTTTACTAAGAAAGGCACACTGGCTATGAGATTTCTCATTCTTTCCGTTACAGCCAGCGCGCTGCCGGGCTGGATTTCGGGAAGTAGAATGACAAATTCGTCCCCCCCGTAACGACCGATGATATCTGATGCGCGGAGAGAAAATGTGAGTCGTTTAACCACTTCTTTCAGGACTTCATCTCCAGCCTCATGGCCGAATTCGTCATTTATTCTCTTAAAATTATCCAGGTCAAAAAGGACAAGAGAAAGAGCCCGCCCACTTCTCCGAACAAGGTCAAGTGTTCTTTGAGAAATTTCCAGGAACTGGCGACGGTTGGTCACTCCGGTCAGGTCATCATAAGCAGCCTGTTCTTTCAGTTTCTCTCTGAGCCTCACCTGTTCAGTTACATCTGAAATGACGATCGCCCTGAGTTCTGTTCCAGTTTGTGGTAAGTCAGAAATCTCCAGGCGGCAGAACTTTTTGCCTTCTCCTTCGGTCGTGGCGATTTCATGGCTTTTTTCCTCAGGATGAAACAGGGCCTGAAGAATCTCGGGCTGAACAGCAAAGACTTTTTCTACGTTCTGGCCTATCAATTGGCGGTTCAAACACGGGAAAAATTTTTTGGCTGAAGGGTTGTAATCGATTATTCTATTTTCTTTATCAGTAATGATAATTCCTTCTTTCATCCTGGACAAGACTGTTTCCGGAGTCACAGGCATAATCCGGAGAAAATTAAACCTGAAGAGAGCGAGGGCGAAAAGGGACCCGCCTAAAGCCAGCCCCAGTGGAACCAGGTCCACTCTGAAAGACATAACGCCCAGCTGATAAATCAGGTAGAAGGCTATGGGAATAAGGGAGGCTAAGGTCACAACGAGAACCTGAGGCAGATAGCTTTTCTTTATCCTGATCAACAGACTGATTAGAATCGAAAGGTTGACGATAAAAATCGTAAGAATATAGGCCTGGAAAAAAATGTGCCAGAAGCCAGGTTTTATTTCCAGAAACGGGAAAGGCACGGAAGTATTCAAAGTGAATGAACGGTAAATGAGGCGGTGCCAGGAGTCAGTAAATTTGAGCAAGACAGTCAGGATTGAAACAGAAAAGGCAGGATAGATGAAAGCTTTTTTCTGAAGAGCTGATAAATCAGAAAACCTGGTCACCAGAAGAAACCAGAGGGTCGGAATAAAAGAGATTCCTACGTATTCAATCTTATTCCAGAAAAGTATGCCTTTTAAGGTAACGGAGTTAATTTCAAAAGCCGTGCTTAAAGTATAGATGGCTGAAGCCAGCATCAGCCCGCAAAAGGTGAAGCCTGTAGTTGACCTCCGGTTTTTCCAGCCATGGAAGGCCAGGAGAAGTTCGAGAATGCCGGCTGAGACCAGCAAGACCGTATAAGCCAGAGACGACGTCCACATTTTAGATGGCAATATTTATATAAAATAAGGTCAACTCCGGTCAATCAGAAAATTAACTTTCTAAAACTTGACTAATTCAGCCAATAAATTATATATGAATAGCTTCGAATGGAGAGGAAGATGAAGGCTAAGAAACTACCAGAAGCGAAAATCGGTATTCTGGGCGGAACCGGTCTTTATCAAATCGAGGGAATTGAGGATTTGAGCCCGGTCGAGCTGAAGACACCTTTCGGCCAGCCTTCAGACACCTATCTGGTCGGTAGCCTCGGCGGAGTTCGGGTCGCTTTTTTAAGCCGCCACGGCCGCGGCCACCGCTTTTTGCCCGCTGAAGTCAACTACCGGGCGAATATCTATGGCTTTAAGATGCTGTCCGTAGAAAAACTGATTTCCGTCAATTCTGTTGGCTCTTTGAAGGAAGAGATAAGGCCCAGAGATATTGTTCTGGCTGACCAGTTCTTTGACCGGACTCACAGGCAGAATACTTTTTTCGGTCAGGGGCTGGTGGCTCATATCAGCTTTGCCCAGCCGGTCTGTCCGGTCCTCTCGCGGCATGTTTTTGACGTGACTGAAGCACTCGGTCTATCTGTCCATCCAGGTGGCACTTATGTATGTATTGAAGGACCTGCTTTTTCCACCAAGGCTGAATCCAATATTTATCGCATGCTGGGGGCTGATGTTATAGGTATGACCGCAGCCACTGAAGCCAGGCTGGCCAGAGAAGCTGAGATCTGTTATGTCACCATGAACCTGGTTACTGATTACGATGTCTGGAAGAGCGAAGAAGAGTCAGTCAGCGTGGAGCTGGTTCTGGAAAACCTCAAGTTCAACATAGCTCATGCTAAAGAAATCATAAAAAAAGCTGTTTCTTCAATAGAGCGCATCGAGGGAAAGAAGTGCGCCTGTCAGGACGCCTTAAAGAATGCGATCGTCACCAGCCCTGAGGCTCAGAATCCAGTAACGCGAGAGAGATTATCTCTTTTGATTGGCAAGTACCTGAAATAAGTCGGGAGGAATATTGAGCCTGGTTATTGTCGGCTCGGTGGCTCTTGATACCATCGAGACTCCGTACGGGCGTCGAAAAAAAATTGCTGGCGGTTCAGCTACCTATGCTGCTCTGGCCGCAAGTTTTTTTACCAGGCCAAACCTGGTTTCAGTTGTTGGTCATGATTTTTCCAAAAAGACCTTAGGTCTTCTACAATCTCGAAGGATTGACCTTAAAGGGTTGAAGGTAAAATCGGGAAGGACTTTTCACTGGGAGGCAATTTATGGACAGGACCCGAACCAGCGAACCACTTTGAAAACAGAATTTAATGTCCTTAAGGATTTTAAACCAGCTTTGCCACCGAGCTATCGTCAGGCGGATATGCTTTTTCTTTCTAACCTGGACCCTGATATTCATGGTCATATTCTGTCCCAGATGCCTGCAGTCAAACTGGTAGCTATGGATACCATACGATACTGGATTGAGACCAAGCCAGAAGCTCTGATTCGAGAGATACAGCGTGTTGATATTCTATTCATTAATGATGAAGAGTGCCGGCTGATCGCTGAGGAAATCAATCTGGTTAAAGCCGGCCGCAAACTTCAGGCCGGCGGGCCCAAAATCATAATTGTCAAAAAGGGGGAGCATGGAGTCATGGTGTTCGGCAAGAACTTTGTTTTCAGTGTAGTCGCCCATCCCTGCGAAAAAGTGGTTGACCCGACCGGAGCCGGAGATTCTTTTGCCGGCGCTTTCCTTGGATACATTGATAGTCAGGGTAGATTCAGTCGCAGAGAAATAAGAAAAGCAGCCGTTTATGGCAATCTGGTAGCCTCAATGGTGATAGAAGATTTTGGAATCGCCAGACTGGTGGAAACTACTGAGCTGGACATAATCAGAAGATACAACGAGTTTAAAAAAATCGTTTTTTTCTAAGATTGAGATGCATTAGAATTAATTATGAAGATTATCATTTAAAGAGGTAATCATATGAAAGATATTAAACCGCCCGTCGAACCTTTTCGCATTAAGGCCGTAGAAAGAATTAAACTCACTGGCCGCCGCGAAAGAGAAACCATTCTCAAAGAGTCGGGCTATAATGTTTTTAACATTCCGGCAGAAAAAGTCTTCATAGACTTACTGACCGATTCAGGAACTTCTGCCATGAGCGATAATCAATGGTCGGGAATGATGATCGGTGATGAATCGTATGCCGGAGCGCGGAACTTTTTCCATCTTGAGTCGGCCGTAAGAAACATCTTTTGTTTCAAGCATGTAATTCCCACTCATCAGGGCAGGGCGGCCGAAAGGATCTTGTTTGAGAGCCTGGTGAAGAAGGGTGATTATGTTCCCAACAACATCCATTTTGATACGACCAGAGCTAACGTCGAGGTTCGCGGAGCAACGGCTGTGGACCTGGTAATTGAAGAGGCTTATCACCCTGATTCCGACCATCCGTTCAAAGGGAACATGGATGTGGACAAATTAAAAAAATTTATAGATAAAAAGGGAGTAAAAAAGATTCCGCTGGTCATGTTGACCGTTACCAACAACAGCGGCGGAGGTCAGCCCGTTTCAATAAAAAACATCAAAGAGGTGAGTCAGGTCTGCAAGCAGCACCGGATACCCCTTTTCTTCGATGCCTGCCGTTTTGCTGAAAATGCTTATTTTGTCAAGAAAAGAGAAAAAGGATATGAAAAAAAATCCGTTCTTGAAATAGCTCAGGAGGTCTTCTCTTATGGCCAGGGTGCCACAATGAGCGCCAAAAAAGATGCACTGGTCAACATCGGTGGTTTTGTTACCCTGGATGATGATTTGCTGGCCGATAAATTGAAAAACCTCCTTATCCTGAGCGAAGGATTCCCGACCTATGGAGGACTGGCCGGACGCGACCTGGAAGCCATTGCCCGTGGCCTGGAAGAAGTTCTGGAAGAGGATTACCTGGAATACAGGATTAATCAGGTGGCTTATCTGGGAAAACTTCTCGACCAGGCCGGGATTCCTGTTTTCAAACCCCTGGGAGGTCATGCAGTTTATATTCTGGCGGATAGATTCCTACCGCATATTCCCAGACATCAGTATCCGGGCTGGGCTCTAACCGTGGCTCTTTACAGGGAGGCAGGAATAAGAGCTGTTGAAATTGGCGGGGTGATGTTTGCCCGTAAATCTGAAAAAACCGGAAAGGAAGTCTTTCCTGAACTGGAACTTGTCCGCCTGGCGATTCCAAGACGGGTTTATACGAGTGCCCACCTTGAATATGTGGCTGAAGCGATCAAAGAACTCTATAGAGAAAGGGGCAAAATCAGAGGCCTGAGGATTGTCCGTGAGTCCCCGCATCTCAGGCATTTTACCGTGAAGATGGAAGAGGTCTGATTCAAACCGTGGGCAGAATTCTTTCTCGTTTCAGTTTGAATTGCCGGCTGTAAAATATTGATTTGAACGTGATAAGAAAGGGAGAAGGATGCTGAGGGAACCTTCTCCCGGCTCTTATTTATGCCCCTCCCGTACTTAAAGCCAGAAATCGTGGCAACTAGAGTTCAAAAATGAGAGTTATTTTTTTCATTCAATTCATAGGCCTTTATGTCCAGAAAGCCGTGTCCCGACAGGTTGAATAGGATATTCACCGGTTTTCCGGATTTCTTAGCTTCCAGGGCTTCCTCAATAACAGCAGCAATAGCATGAGCTGATTCAGGCGCAGGTAGAATTCCCTCTGTCTTGAGAAAAACTTCAGCCGCCTTGAATACGGTTTCCTGAGAATATGCTCTGGCTTCAACCGTCCCCATCTTAACTAAGTGACTTACCAGAGGAGCCATGCCGTGGTAGCGCAGACCGCCGGCATGGATTGGAGGTGGAACAAAATCCTTTCCAAGAGTGTGCATAAAAAGAAGGGGTGTCAAGCCGGCACTATCACCATGGTCATAGGTTAAGCTGCCTCCAGTAAGAGAAGGACAGGCGTCAGGTTCGGCGGCGATGAATTTGATTTTTGCCTTTTCAACTAAATTCTTTCTAACAAACGGAAAGCTGAGTCCGGAAAAATTGGATCCGCCGCCGACACAACCGATTATCATGTCAGGTAAGACTCCCAGCTCCTGGCATTGACGTTCTGCTTCAAGGCCGATTATGGTCTGGTGCATGAGTACCGAGTCCAGCACAGATCCAAGGGAATACCTGACGTCTGGATTAAGAGCGGCCACTTCTACGGCTTCAGAAATGGCAATACCGAGACTTCCTGGATGCTCCGGGTTTTCTTGAAAATACCTTCTGCCAGATTCAGTGGTCTGGCTGGGGCTCTCCAGAACCTCACCTCCGAAAAGCTGCATCAGGATTTTCCGGCCAGGTTTCTGCCGATAGCTGGCTCGAACCATGAACACTCTAACCTTGATGCCGAACCTGGAACCTGCGTAACAGAGAGCTGCGCCCCATTGCCCGGCACCAGTTTCAGTGGTCAGAGCCGTGATTCCGTCCTGGCTGGCCAGGAAAGCTTGCATCAGGGCTGTATTAGTCTTATGGCTTCCGGTTGGGCTTACACCTTCGTATTTGAAAAAAATCCTGGCCGGTGTATCCAGATATTTTTGCAGCTCTGAGGCGTAGACAAGTGGAGTCGGACGGTAGATGGAATAGGCTTCAAGGACTTCGGCTGGAATCGGAATAAACCTTTCCCGCGAGATTTCTTGAATGATGAAGCCCCTGGAGAAAATGTGTCCAAGGTCTTCCGGTTTTAAAGGCTCTCTGGTAACCGGGTTAAGAGGAGGGGGAGGCAACACCGGCAGGTCAGCCTTGATGTTATAAAAATAATCAGGCAAGTGACAGAGATTTCTTGTTGCATACTTCAACATTTTTTCCTCCTGAGGATTTTTGTTTTTAAAAAAATAAAAATCAGAATAAAATTAGAAACAGGGCAAAAAGAGAGTGATCCGGGCGGACTAAGCCGCCCACCAGAACAATTGAAGAAGGCAAGGATTTATGGTTAATTTACGGCGGCGCAGGTTGAACCTGATTTTAGAAATTTTAAGCATCGCTGCATATTCTAATCATTCCGCTTTTGCCTGTCAAGCTTGAAAAGAAATCTGTTTTTAGGGAAATAAACATCGGGTTTGTGGCATACGGTTTCAAGGGTGCGGGAGAATTCTATTGCCAAGTAAAGGCAGATGAAACTTTGAGTCCGAATTGATGGAATAGAAGGGCAACAGCATAAAAGACTTGAACAATCCCGGGCGAGCTAATATATTAGCTTTATATGAAGCCCGGAAAGCCTTTTCTCATTACCATTTTTCCTGTTCTTTTATTGTTTTTGATAAGTTTTTCTTTAAAAAGTCATGATGGAATCTTGAGACTCATACAGGTCCAGAAAAATCAGTCCGGTCTTGAAAATGTATTAAAAAGACTCCGCCTGGAATGTCTTCAGGAAATGTCCGGCAGTTATCTCCTCAGAGTTGACACCAGAGAATTACTGGCTTTGAGAAATCGAGGCATAAAGCTCCGGACGCTCGGCTTTTTTGACCGAAAGAAAATTTATCTGGTGGCGAGAATCACGACCTCATCGGACCTGAATCAAGTGCGGAATCTTTTAGTGGTCATAAACCTCGAGGGCAATGATTATCTTCTGATAGCAGAAAACTCGTCTGTAGTAGATATGCTTCCGCTTTCAGTCAGGAAAAGAATACTTCCTTCAACCGGCCTGGCTTTTCGCGGAACTGTCTCAATACCCGAGCAGTTCAGCTGGCGTCAGGCGCTCGATGAAATTCTTCAGCAGATTGCTGATGAGGTCTCGACGGATAATCTTCGAACTTATGTCACCGCACTTCAAAATTTCGGAACACGCTATACGCTGACTGCCAACTGCCTTCAGGCTGCACAATATATTTATGACTATTTTCTTTCACTGGGTCTTGAGCCCGAATTTCAGGATTTTACCTACGGCGGCGTGATCAGCGGTCGCAATGTCGTTGCTGAAATCCGTGGCCTGACCTATCCAGAACAGGTGGTCATTATCTGTGCTCATTATGATTCGACCTCAGACCAGAGATGGACCTTAGCCCCGGGTGCTGATGATAATGCCTCTGGCACAGCCGCAGTCATGGAAGCGGCCAGAATTCTGAACACCTTTTCTCTGGATTTTACGGTCAGATTTATCGCCTTTTCCGCTGAAGAGCAGGGACTGATCGGCAGCCTGAGTTATGTTCAGACAAACCTTTCGCCTGAGGAAGAGATAATTGGAGTCGTCAACCTGGATATGATTGCTTATGCTGACCAGATGCCTGAAGACCTGGATGTCATCGGGAATTCTAATTCCAGCTGGCTGGTCGACCGGGTGGTCGCTATGACTGCCACCTATGGTCCGGCTCCGGGCAAAAAAATTATCAACCCATCCTTTGTTTATTCAGACCATGCTTCTTTCTGGGACCGTGGAATATCAGCCATCTGCGCCATTGAAGACGCAGACGTGCCCAATCCCTATTACCATCGCACCACAGACACAGTTGATACACTCAACTTCGAATTTTTTCAGAGTTCAACTCGCGGCGGTCTGGTCGCTCTGGCTGACCTCGGCCAGTTGATAAAACCAGGCTTTCCTCCGACACCGCGCAACTTCAATCTGAAAACCTCAACCTATGCTTCAATTTTTAACTATATAAGAAAAGTCCTTCTAACCTGGGAGGCGGAGCCCGGAGTCGCCGGTTACAACATTTATCGCAGTAATTACAGCCATGGAAATTATCAGAAGCTTAATTCTGGTTTGATTCTTGAAGCTGAGTTCGCTGATCTGCTCTACAGTGCGGATGTGCCGTACTATTATGTAGTCACTTCAGTTGACAGCCTCAACCGGGAGAGCAATTATTCCCGGCAACTCTTGATAACAACGGGGATCAAATTCGAAACCGTGGTCAACACTCTGTTTCTAAACTCATTCGGCCATTAGAGACGAGGGATGAAAAAAGCTGACTAAGAAGATGAGGACCAGGATATTAATCAGAGCTCTGTCTTTTTTTCTGGTTCTCCTTCCGTTGTTCAAGACTTCCTCAGCTTTTGAGTTGAAAGGTTATATGTCCGCTGGCTTATTCAGCTTTAATGATTCCAGCTTTCGTCAGATTTACGGCAACTTTCCTGTCTTTTATTTCTCTGTGGATGCGTTTCTCTGGAAAAACTTTGGTCTTTCCACTGGAGTCAATTATCTTTTCCGGAAAGGGAAAGCAGCCGTGATTTCTGGAGAGCCGGAGCAATTTCCCCTCGACTTCAGCCGGCTGACTGTTCCGCTTTTAGCTAAATTCAGAGTGCTTAAAAACAGATTCCAGGCTTCGGTCGGATTGGGCCTGGCCTATTCCACATACCGCGAGAACTGGACTGATATAGAGCTTTCTTACCAGGATCATTCCGTTCATTTTCGTTGCGAATTGTCCGCAGATTATAACCTTAGCGGTAGAGTTTTTCTCCGGGCCACTCTGGCTGGAGAATCAATTCCAACTGGAGTCAGTTCACCGCTCTTAAACGGAGGCCGGGCAAACCTGGCTGGAATGAGCATTCTGGTCGGCCTGGGTTATAAAATCAGTCGATGATTATCAGGGAAAATACAATTTAAAAATCCCGAGCAGGAGGGAAGAGGATGACTGCGAAAAGCAATGAACTAAAAATCAAAAACAAGAGCCGCCGGGAATTTCTGGAGCTTGGTCTGGCTGGAGCTGCTGGCTTTTTGCTTTGCGGACCCGGAAGCAGTTTATCTGCCCGCCAGTCTCAGGCTGAAGATTATGACCCTATTTTTTTCACCAGGCCGATAGAAGTGGTCAGGATGGGTTTTGTTGGTGTTGGCGGCATGGGTTCAGTCCATGTCCAGAATTTTCTAAACATTGAGGGCGTAGAGATAAAAGCTATCTGTGACATAGTGGAAGAGAAAGTTATCCGCGCCCAGAACTGGGTGGAAGAGGCTGGCTTCGCTCGACCGGCAGGCTTTTCCCGCGGTCCCTGGGATTTCAAGCGGATGTGCGAAGAACAGGACCTTGACCTGGTCTTTACAGCCACGCCCTGGGAATGGCACGCACCAGTCTGTGTGGCGGCTATGAAGAACGGCAAGCATGCAGCCACTGAAGTGCTGGCGGCTGTAACTCTGGAAGAATGCTGGCAGCTTGTGGAGACCGCAGAAAAATACAGAAAACATTGTGTGATGATGGAAAACTGCTGCTACGACCGGATTGAATTGATGAGCCTGAACATGGTGCGTCGCGGGCTGCTGGGAGAGATTCTGCACGCTGAGGCCGGTTATCTCCATGATTTGAGGGATGTAAAATTTTCGGACCAGGGAGAAGGGCTCTGGCGACGTCAGCATTCCTGGAGAAGAAACGGCAACCTTTATCCGACTCACGGACTCGGACCCGTGGCTCAATGCATGAATATTAACAGGGGTGATGCTTTTGATTATCTGGTTTCGATGAGTTCGCCTTCCCGTGGACTCCAGATATATGCCAGCGAGATGTTCGGTCCTGATTCTCCTCAGGCTAAGGAAAAATTCGCTCTGGGCGACGTGAATACTTCGCTGATTAAAACCAGGCTGGGGAAAACCATTATCCTGATTCACGACACCAATCTGCCCCGTCCTTATACCAGGATTCACTTGGTACAGGGGACTAAGGGTATACTACAAAAATGGCCCGACCGGATTTACGTTGAAGGCCGGAGTCCCGAACACCAGTGGGAGGAGATTGAGAAATACGCTGAGGAATTTGAACATCCACTCTGGAAAAAGCTGAGTCAAAAAGGAGAAGGCCGCGGACATGGAGGAATGGATTTCATCGAAGATTATCGCCTCGTGCAGTGTTTGCGTCAGGGTTTACCGACTGATATGAATGTTTATGATGCTGCTTCCTGGAGCGTGGTTTCAGCGCTGAGTGAAAAATCCGTGGCTAAAAATTCTGAGCCCGTAAAATTCCCTGATTTTACTCGCGGCCAATGGAAGATTACCCCTGCCCTGGGGATCATTGAAGGCTGAGGGGCAGCTTCGACTTTTTTCTTTTTCGCTCTTTAAATTGATGACAGCTGAGGCATAAAAGTCCTGCTCCAGCATAAAGAAGAGCAATTACCCGTCTGACCAGCGACAAAGAAACTCCTTTTTCCGGGCTCAGTCCCAGCAGGGCAAAAACGGCCACATTGGTAATTTCGTTGATTCCCAGAGCGCCGGGGACGGTAGGAATGAGGGCGGCTATGGTGGTTAAAGTGATGATAAGGAAGCTTTTCAGCAGAGTGATCCCGGCCGTGTCCATGTAGACCAGGGTCAGGTGAATTTCCACAGTCCAGATGGCGAAAGTCAGTGCGTATAATGAATAAGCTTCGAAGAATAACTTCGGATGATGGCGGTAATAGCTGGAAATATGCTGGTCAAGTTCGACTATCTTTTCTTCGGAGCGCTGGATGATACGGGGTTTGATTTTTATTTTTGAAAGAAGGCGAATAATCCAGGTGAAGAATCCTTTCTTCTGCCTGAGTATCAGAAAAAATAAGAATACAGCTGCTCCCAGGGAGAAGACAAGGAAAACGGCCTCCATTCTTCCGGGCATTTTCACACGGCTTATAGTCAGAATGACTCCTACGATGGTAAAAGAAATGATTGAGACCAGCTCGATGGTCTTATCAACTATTATGGTGGCCAGGGCGTGCCGTTTATTAGTTGACGGCGTCATCATGGCCCGGACAGGCTCTCCGCCGAAAAGATTAGAAGGGGTCAAATAGCTGATAGCATGGTCAGCCAGCCGGGCTGAAAGAAGGGGAGCAAAAGATGATTTTTTCTTTTCGCTATCGAGAATTATTTTCCAGTTGTAAGTGCGGGATACCCAGTAAATCAGGCGTAACCCGATCAGAATCAAGTAATTCATCGGGCTGATGGCTTTGAAATCATCAATTATCTGCTTTAATCCGGTCTTATAGATGACCAGTATAAACAAGGCCAGGCCGATGATTAAAGAAATGTTCAAAAGCTTTCTGGCCATCTGTCTTACTCATCAAAAGTGTGTTTTCTAAATTATTAATTTTCAGCTCAATAGCGGTAGATTTTACCACAGCCAGCCGGGAAATAAAACTTTCTTGACAGCGCGCCGGCCATAGTTATAATGAAACTATGAAAACTAAATTAGTATCAGAGGTATTATCCTTAGATAATCAGCTCCGGCAGAGGATTCTTGAACGAAGTCGGGAGCTTTTTTTCAGGTACGGTTACAGCCGCTTGAGCATGGACGAGATTGCCGAAGACCTGGGCACAAGCAAGGCTACTCTCTACCGATATTTTCCTGATAAAGAGGCTCTGTTAAGGACAGTAATCGAAAAAACCAGCGAACAAGTTCTCTCCACCCTCAGAAGTATCTCAGCCGACGATAAACTGAGCGTCAGGGACAAGCTTTCTGGCTTTTTGACCTTTCTCAGCCATTTTATGTCCGGGCTCAGCCGGGAACTTATTCAGGACCTCAGGTCAAGGCTCCCTGAAGTCTGGGGAGAACTCGAAGCCTTCCGCCGGGAGAAAATATTTCCCATAATTTCGGAAGTAGTAGCCGAAGGAGTGGCGATGAAAGAAATCCGCTCTGACCTGGACGGACGGCTTTTTCTGGAAATGTTCTTCTTTCTGGCTCAAGAATTCATGAACCCTGATTGGCTGGTGACTAACGATTACGCTCCTTCAGAATTGCTCAACTCCATAATCAGAATTGTCTTCTACGGTATCTTTATAGATGACCGTTTGAGCCAGACCCGGAAAACCAGGAATCATATCAAGGACAGAAAAAATGCTAAGAAAAAATCTGGAAACTAAGAAAAACAAAAAATCGATCCAGACCGGAGGTCCAGCATTTCTGGCGCTGGTGATGATATTCTTTTTCCTTTCAGCCTGCAATTCAGAAAAACCAACTGGAGTTATTAAGGTCACAGGAACGATTGAAAGCCGTGCTGCCAGAATAAGTCCCAGAGTCAGCGGACGCGTGTTGAGGGTGCTGGTTGAAGAAGGTCAGTCAGTCAAACCCGGCGAGGTTCTGGCCGAACTTGACCATGAATATCTTGACCTCCAGCTCCTGCAGGCTGAAGCGGCCGCGGCTCAAGCTCAGGCTCAACTCAAACTTCTTAGAATCGGGGCCAGGGAAGAAGATATTCTTCTGGCTGAACAGCAGCTCAAGCAGGCAGAAGTCAATTTTATTCAGGCAAAGCGAGATGCAGAACGTCTGATAAACCTTTTTGAGAAAGGTGGCGTGACCAGCAAGCAGAAAGAAGATGCTGAAAACCGGTTAGCTCTGGCAGAGGCTCAGCACGCCCAGGCTGAAGAAAACCTGAAAAAACTCAGGAATCTGACCCGTCCGCAAGAAATAGAAGCAGCTGAGGCCAGACTGGCTCAAGCCCGGGCCCTGGTTGATATTATCAAAAAGAACATCCAGGATTCCTTAGTTGTCTGTCCCATTCAGGGCGTGGTGACTGAAAGAGCTGTTGAACCAGGCGAGCTGGTTAATCCAGGAACCACGCTGGTGACTGTTTCCAATCTCGATTCAGTGTATCTTTGGGTCTATGTGACAGAAAAGGAACTTGGCTGGATAAAGCTCGGTCAGAAAGCTGAGGTCAGAATAGATAGTTTTCCAGATAAAACTTTTGAGGGCACAATTATCTTCATCTCGCCTGAAGCGGAATTTACTCCAAAAAACATTCAGACCAAAGAAGATAGAGTCAAACCTGTGTTTGCAGTCAAGATTGAACTCAGCAATCCTGAAGGTCAATTAAAGCCCGGTCTGCCCGCAGAAGCCTTTATCAGGATTCAATAATCAGCATGCCTGAACCGGTCCTTATCGCCCACAACCTGACTAAAACCTACGGCAAGCTCAGGGCTGTGGATTCTCTGAGCATATCCGTCAATTACGGTGAGCTTGTCTGTCTGGTCGGACCGGACGGAGCAGGGAAGACAAGCACCTTAAGACTTCTTTGCGGGCTGGAAAGGTCAGAAGTAGGTCGGGTTAAATTGTTCGGCCAAAAAGTGATGAAGTTCAGCCCGGAGTTGAGAAGGAGAATCGGATACCTGTCGCAGAATTTCAGCCTTTACGCAGACCTGAGCGTTGAAGAAAACCTCGAGTTTTTTGCCGGGCTCTATGATGTCTCTGATTATTCAGAATTGACA
>Ga0172362_10002230_pt1 | contig 16852 bp, 12 predicted proteins | sample LakKivs1_kivu2a2_FD_114534 | JGI IMG/M metagenome (GOLD analysis project Ga0172362, IMG submission 114534) | Sediment microbial communities from Lake Kivu, Rwanda - Sediment s1_kivu2a2 | ecosystem: Environmental > Aquatic > Freshwater > Lake > Sediment | place: Rwanda: Western Province, Lake...
GATCATCGGAAGTCCCGTGCAGGATCATTGTCGGGGGATCATCTTTATCCAGATAATGGATTGGAGATGCCTGTGTGTAAATCTCAGGTGTTTCTTCATAAGACCGGGCAAGAAAAGATGTCACCAGCGGATGAGTTCTGGCATATCCGGTTGTCAGGTCAACAGGACCATAGATATCCACAACTGCTTTGATCCTGCGGTTGTTTCCTGCTGCAATAATAGTGTCTCCTTCAGTTTGAGGTTTTTCCCAGCCGTACGCAGCGAGAAGAGCGAGATGGGCTCCTGCTGAACCTCCGATAACTGCAATCCTGTCCGAATCATAACCATAAGTATTTCCGTTATCAAAAAACCAATGCATTGCATCTGTAATATCTTCTGCACATGCAGGATACGGACTGTCTTTGAGCAGGCGATACGAAACAGTTGCAGTCATATAACCTTTTTTTGCAAAAGCAACAAGATAAACCAGGTAATCAGATCGCTGTCCGCCCTGCCAACCTCCTCCATGAATAAAAACAAGCAGCGGGAGAGGGGCTTCAGCATTCTTTGGCCTTAAGATATCCAGCTGAAGAGATTTCCCATTTATGTTCTTGTATTCAATGTTCTTTATCTCCTCAATTTCGTCAGGAATATCCGGAGTCATGTCGATAAGTTTTTCCAGACCAACTCCGAGTGCAATATAATCGGCAAACATAAAATGGTACCCGACCGGCGATTTCTTCGGAAAAAGAATTCCAATCATCCGCGGAGTTGCCATAAGCAAACAGAACAGAACTATTAAACTCAACAGACCAATTAATGTATGTTTAAGGATCTTTCTTTTCATAATCTTATTTTCCTGCTTAAGTTTTATATTTTGCCTACTGCCCACTGCCAAATGCTTTGTCAGCCGTAGCTTTCCTGGCCACCGAAGCTCGAAGAGCGGAGATGGCAGCGAAGGCTGGCCAACTTCTCAATTAAGTTCCAACAGCATCTCCCTGAGGTTCTTATGAATCAAGGATGCTGTTTCCGGACCAAGTGAGTTTTCTTCGCCGTAGGGAGAATCATTCTGCCCGTACGTGAACGGTTCTTTTACATCCCACTGGCTTTTCGGGATGATATAACCTGTTTCATCATTGGCCAGGCCAATGATGAATTTGTATTTCCCCTTCATCATTTCCCTTACCGGAGGCACTTCACCGGGATCAACATTGAAATCCCTGCCTTCGGGTGATTCAATTCCTCCGTTTATGATTTCAGGATAAACTTCTCCAGGCAGAGTGGCAAAGGAAAGAGGACCGATATTGAAGACCGCAATCTCGGAGCGCATCTTCATCCAGCCTGTGGTTCCTCTGTCCAGGATACCCAGCGCTGTTGCCAGCCTGAACATTTTATTCTCGATGGGAAGTGTGAATGTTCTGACAACCAGGGATATCCCTGCCTTGCTGATGTTTTCGGAAGGTTTCTCCATGGCATTAAGAGCAAGTATTGCAAGCTGTTTCCCCTGGGCTTCTGCCTTTTCAAAGGTAGGATCTTTAAATTCTTTCCCGGAGAAAGGGTCATTTACAGTCAGGCTGGGATGTGTCGTCATCAGACCTCCGACAGCTCCGTTGACATAAACGGCGATCCCGCCGATCCCGGGTTTCACTAGGCTGTCGCCAGCAAATATTCCCTTTTCAACTCCCTCACGGAAATAGTGCGGGAAATCTGAAGTTATCTGCAGGTTTCTGCCCCACAAGGTCTCCGGATGATTTGCCCATGCTATGAGTGACCCGAGAGTGGCGCCGTTCTCCTTATCTGTTACACGTATTATCCTTAGCCCGGGATCAAATACTTCCGGTTTACGGGTATCCTTAACCAGATGTGCAGCGCCGGTCATGTCTTCAGAGATTTCCAGGTTAACCGGACGCATATTCTTCACTGCATTTTCAACACTCACTGCAATCTGATCTTTGATATACTCCATATACTCCCTGTTGACACCGCTTCTGAAAGGAGAGCCCCACAGGCCGAGCAGATCCGGTCCTTCATGAGTATGTGTTGATGCAATTATTGAATAGGTTATCCCGGCACCGGCAGCGATCTTATTCCTTGCATCAATTACATCGTTGTTCATAAGTCCGATAGCATCAATGGCAACAATTGCCAGTCTTGTTTTACCGTCATCAATAACCATTGTTCTTGCCCAGAGGTCATCATGAATTCCGTTTGCCGCCCTTCCGTTTCCGAAGCCGGCGATCCAAACCGGGTCAAATTTCCCATTGCCGTTTCCGTCTGTAAAAGTATCGCCGTCTTTCTTCCTGAACCTTGCATTGTTATTTGCATCAACCCATCTGTCGGGAACTTCCGGGGTTATCCTGACAGCTGCAAATCCCGCACTCAGGTCCGATAAATCCCGGTTGATTATTTTCATATCGGCTTTATAGTCAGGATTCTGGTCTCTCAGGTTTGTGAAAATCCATATTATCAGGCTAATTATTAAAGCAAGAACAATTGCAGCGGTTATTTTCAATATGATTTTCATAAGCTTCAGGTTTAATATTATTCAACAGGTCCGCTTATAACTCCGAGATATCGTCCCATCCAGTAAGGCAGCAGCCAGATATCTCCGGCGCTCATTTCAGAACAGCCAGTATCATTGCTGTCGAGGGTAAACCTGTTTGCATTATGCCGTGCGATCCTCAGTTCGTCGGGCGGCAGTACTTCCCTGGTGGACTGATTCCTGAAGTTAGGTTCCATCAGCTCTATATCCTTCCGGTGGCTGTTCGTTATTTTCCATTCAATAAGGTCCATCGGGTATTCCTGCAAATACCATATTGCTTCTTCAAGATCAATATCCTCTGCACCGGTCAGGGCAGTCATAATATTCCAGAGGCCTTCTTTTTCAGGTCTTTCTGTCTCCCAGTGATCAATAATCGCTTCCCTGTACTTAACCTGCAGTGTATCGTTAAAAGCATACCGGTACAGGCCCCAGTAGCCGCAGTAGTACATCTCATCGTCGGAATGGTTCCATTCTTCTGACAGCATCCTGCTCATGGCATCTGCATCAGCGGGTGCAGGACCTGTTTCATGCATTGGTCTCATCAGGTTATCCAGGTAACCGTGTTCGTTGATAAGGTAAAAAGCGGCCTTTCTGTATTTTTCTTTTTTCGTGAAATGATAAGCAGTCTGAAGCATTCCGGTTATGTTGGATGAGTTCAGTTTGCGGTCACCTACCATTTCAGGAAATGAGTTCACATATGCCGGATTCCAGCGGCCCCACCTGGTAGGTTTCCCGTCCCAGTCGATAAGGTAAAAATCGTTTCTCAGGATATGCGACATGAGTGTATCAATCAGACCGACAGCCTTTCTGCGTAATTCAGGATCCTCAACCAGTTCGGCAATCACACCGAACGCGAAAATATGTCCTATTGCTTCATCGCTGCTTGTCGTTGATTTCCAGTCCCATTCAGGATCCTCTGCACGCTGCCAGGGTTTATCATCATACTTATAGCCTCTTCTTTCAAATGAGCGGGCAGGAAATCCGGGAACAGAGGTGATTGTATAAAGTCTTTCCATTGCATCAAGCGATTCACTGACATTCCGGAGCGCATCTTCCGATCCGGTAACAGCATACCGGAAAGTCTCAGCTGCCAGGTACATCGATGTCCACAGTCCGTCGTTATCCGAATCCTCAAGAGTGCCGCTTGTTACATCTCCTTTCTGCATGTTTGATAGTGTTGCGTTAAATCCGTTCCGGATATGCCGCTCCCTGACCTGCTTCCCGAAAAACAACGCCTTTTCATGCAAGGTCATTTTCTCAAAACAGATTCTTGCCAGGCCCCTGTCAGTAAGGATCAGAACACTATTATCAGGTCCGGCAGCTATATGAACAACCGTGTCTGAGGGGAGCCATCTTTCTGACGCATAATAATTGAATTTTCCGTCTTCACGAAGCATCATGGCTCCGCGGGTAGAACCGAACCACAGATTGCCGTCAATTTCACTGACTGCCGTAATTTCTGTCCATGGCATTTTTTTATGTATATCACCGACCTGTTTCCCTGTTTTTAAATCCAGTACCATATATCCTTCTGTGGTTCCGGCTATTAATTTATTGTTAAACAGGGCAATACATGTAAGACCTGGATCAGCTATAATTGTATTAATATTCATATTTTCCGGATCGAAAACACTTACGGATTTGCTTCCGAGTATCAGGTAAACATCATTGTTGTCGTCAAAAATGATATCTTTAATTTCTTCACCGGGAAGAGATCCTTCCCACAGCTTTTCGGAATCTTTTACCAGTGCAAGTTTCATCCTGTCAGAGATGAGGAAGCAGAAATCCTTTCCGCCCGCAAGCAGTTTTGCACCGGGTATTGAATGATGCGAATATAGTTTCCCTGCCCACGCATTGCTCAGGATTGCTTTATCGTCGGTATAAACGATCTGATCTTTATAAATGCTTATGGCAGATATTTTCTTGTCGGATACCGGCCTGTAATGGAAATCTTTTTCAATTGTGCCGGGGAAAAGGAATTGTCCGGTTTTCAGATTCATCAAACCTTCTGAAGAAAGAATCTGGACATATCCGTTCCTGTCGCATACTACTTTCAGCAAATTAATTTCGGGTTCATTACAATAGTATTTTATACTGTAATCCTGAATAAATGGATTATCAACCCATACAGGCTTATCTGATTTTCCGGCTTCATGTGGTATTCTCGAGCAGCTTAATGAGATTATCAAGACTATGACAAGGCAGCAGATCCCTTTTTTCATATACTCATATAGTATACTCAAAGATAATCTTAAATTTTTACCACGGGGTTTCACAGAGTTTAATACCGAGTTACACTGCTCTTTAACCGTGAAACTCTGTCTTTACTTCGTGTGACTCCGTGGTTTTTACCCCCTCGAGGGCGTGGATTTTTAATCTTTTAGTCTTTTATGTCATTAATTCCTGCCATGAGTAGCATGGAGTTTATACGGAGTAACACTGCAATTACTCTGTAAAAGATCATTCCGGCTATGTATTCTATTGCCTTATATATCCTGTAACTATAAGATACTGAGCTGTTAAGTAGGTTGTCATCACTATGATGGAAGAACCTGTAAAACCATGTCCGAATTTATTTATTGCAATGGCAGAATCGGAGAGTACGAACAAAGAAGCGCCGGCAAGGACAAGAACATAACTTGATGGATTGACTTTATTCTTCCTGTTTACAGCCCCGGCAAGCATTGTAAGTATGACAACTGCATATACTATTACCGGTATCCGCATTTCACCAAGGCTGTCATAGAGATAGTAAATTAGTCCCGTTCCGTATAGTATTATCAGAATAATTAAAAATGAACCTCTGCGTAATATATAATTTTCTCCCGGTGTTGTGAGAAATACCAGCAGGTACATAATATGGGCAAGCAGGAAACAGCCAAGTCCGGGAACAAAAAGGTCGGCATATTGCACCGGGACCTCCAGCAGCACATCACCTGCCCAGCTGAATAACAGCCCTGCAAGCATCATAATGTGAAATTTATTTCCGGCAGGTTTGATGTTGAACAGGAAAAGAATGATGAGTAACGGGATCATCATCATTTTAAGCACAAAAGAAGGCACGAAAGAGGCGTTGTTCTCAAACAATAGAAATAATACTCCTGTCAGGAAGTACAAAATGGATAATATGGTAACTCTTGTTCTCATTTCATAGTCGCTTTCCTGACATTAACGTTCACCGGGCCGCCCTTTCCGTTTATAATACTCTTTACAATGCTCTCCTTATTCCCGTTGAGCCAGAAAATTATTTTATTATGAATGCTCCCTTCAAGGTGAACGGGTGTTTCGATAGCATTGTCAACAATAACAGGGGCATTGTAGAAGACATTATAGATGCCTATTCCCCAGGCCTCATGGGATTGAACTTGATCCGAAACTTTATATGATGCATACCCGTAGATCCCATAATGTTTCCAGGCATCCACTGAAGGCGGATCATAGGGCATTTCGCTCTGATAGAAATATACCCTGCCGTTATTACCGTTCCACAGTGTCTGGTACTCCTGGAAGTGCTCATTGAACAATCCGTAAATTGTCACATTATCACCGTTGACAATAATACCGTTGGCGCCTTTGTTTATATCCCATCCCACGCCATTGCCGTGATCGGCTCTCCATAGCCAGGTGTGGTCGACGACAACATCACTGCTGTTTATTTCCATGCATGTTTTTGCTGAACCCTCTGCCGGTCCTCCGACTCTGACGAAAATATCATAAAGAAATACAGGATCTGATTTGTGAGACTTTGCGCAGCCGGGTTCACCAGCTATAAATAGTTTTTCCGAAAAAGTTTTTCCTGCATCAATGGTCAACCCGCAAACTTTCACTCCGTTTACATCTGCGATTTCAACGGCGGCATTCCCGTTAACCGGGATTAATGTTGCCAGACCGATACCCATGACGATTGTCCCCGGCCTGGTTATTTTCATACTCCTGTCAAGAAGATACCTGCCAGGTGTCAGCAAAAGGTGCTTTCCTTTTTTTAATGCGTTGTTTATCGAAACAGCATTATCAATGCCTGGTTTTGCTATATAAAATTTGTTGATATCAATGTCTTTAGTTTCTTCTTTGCCGTTTATCCAGCCGGGTCCGGTACTTTTCTCTTTTATTTCCGGGACGATTATTTTGAATCCTTTACCATCGTATGAGAGGAATGGTTTTTCTCGTATCACGGGAGTCTCGCTTATTGTTGTATATGGATTGTCAGGAAAGTTTGCGGCCGGAGCACCTTTAACTCCGACAAACATCATGTTCCAGTTGCCTCCTGCCCATTCGCCCATATCTGTGTTCCGTGTGAACCATTGCTGCTGGGGTCCTGAGGTTATCTTGCCATCCACTTTTGAATCTGCCAGGTAACCTCCGCTGGCATATCCCTTGTCGAACAGCTGAAGATTACCTTTTACATGCACTCTTCTCAGAGGAGCAGCCTGGGATACACCCCAGACCATGGTTCCACTGTTTTCGGGTATAATAGTGAGGTTTTCCACAGCACGCCAGAAATTTGTAAGCACGCTGTTGCCATGTGTCGTATTTGATGTGACTGCGCCTGTAATAACCACATCTTCAGGTGATTTGCCGAGCCCAAGCACCTGAATGTAATAATCCACCTTAATATCGAGATTATATTTACCCGGTTTGAACAGCAGGGCATAGCGGTTTAAGCTGAATTCGCTTCTCCGGGCGGTTTGTCTGGCAAAAACCGTATCAAGAACAACCTGGATCTCTTTCATATCCATTCCCGGATCAAACACAAATACATTATCACCCAGGAGAGGGACATGATATTTTTCAAAACCGGGCGGCAGGCTTTTTACTGAAGGCTCCTGGGGATATCCGGTTGTGCAAATCAGAATGCACACAATAATGAATGCAGGGAAGAAGTATTTCAGCTTCATATGAGAATATTTATCATATGAAGGTATAAAAAAAAGTCTTGCAGTCAGCAATTACTTTATAATTCAAAGACCGCATGACTGCAAGACCGCAAGACTATCAGACCCTAAGACAGATCTTTACATCAGAATCTGTCTTGCATAATCAACACATGTCCTGGTCTCTTTTACCTGGTTTGACCATGGCTTGATATCATACTCAAGCTCGATATCAACATAGATCGGCCATTTCTTTTCCTTCAGAAGGAGCAGAACATCTGCAATAGGCATTTCACCCTGTCCCCACACCTGGTTCATGTTTGCCGGATTGGTTTTTGGTCCGGTTTTATCCTTGATGTGAATACTGAAGATCCGGTCGTGGTATTTCTCAATTATTGTGTTCGGATGAATCCCTGTTGATCCGAAGAAATGTCCGGCATCGAAGTTCATCATTACTGCAGGGGAAACTGCAAGGAACTTATCATAACTGAAACCTTCCGTTGCAAACTGCATGTGCTGGTGGAATATTGCATACATTCCGTTTTTAGCGGCAATCGGAGCCATTTTATTAACGGCTTCTTCACCGATCTCATCGCAGACACCCTTGGCACCCATAGCTTTTGCGACTTTGAAAGAATAGTCGATTTCTTCATCCGACCACCGGCCCGGAGAGAATTTCACGATATGGATATCTATTCCTGCATCACTGAAAAGTTTTTTTGCTTCTGCAACTTTTGCCATCGGAACGGAAAGGCGCCATTTTTTAAGATCTTCATTGTATTTGGTTACGGCAGCCTGCTGTTCGGGTGTCATTTGCCTGCGCTGGCCGCCACCTCCGGGAGCGCCGGGAGCGCCGGGAGCACCGGGAGCACCCTGTCCGGCAGGAGCACCTGGAGCACCTGGGGCAGTTGGAGCACCGGGAGCGCCGGGGGCACCAGCTGCGGGAGCAGCAGGACGCTGGAACATGCTCTGCATAGGATTCTTTGGAGCGCCAAGGAAATCTTCCAGATCACCGCTCATAAGTTCAATATTGGTGACTCCGGATTCTTTGCAATATTTAACGATGTTCTCCAGACCTGGCGTCATGTTGCGCCAGCTGTAGGTTATGGCTCCGAACTTCACGCCTCCAAAATTGGAACCAGTGGCTTTCTTTGAACTTTCCGCCATAAGATCCCGTCCGATTGTGAAATTAAACGGAACGGCAGATAAGGCAGCAGCGGCTGCTGTGCTTCCCAGAAATTTACGTCTTGAAAAATTGCTCATAAGTTTATTTCTTTTAAGTTAATGATTTATAAGATACTTTAATATATATAATAATATGTATAATAATTTATATAATAACATATATAATGATTAAACATTCTACAAAGTCCAGCCTGAACGGTATTCATAATGGAACAACGAATTGGCTGCAGGAAGATTGGTGATCTTCATGTTTGCAGCATCATATTCCAGTGTGATATTATCACGCTGATGCTTCACTGCAATGTTTGTAAGGAGCATTATCTCTGTCAGTTTGGACGATATTGCGAAGTCGTTGCAGGATTTCCTGCCGTTCTTGATTGCATCAATCCAGTCCTCGAATATATTACCGGTCCGCGGCAGAGACGGATCAGGTCCCTTGAAGTCAGGATTTGCAGGTATCAGTTCAGGCATTGCGCCATGACTTGCATGGGTTATAATCCCTTTTTCGCCATAGTAAGTCGCATCTCTCATTGCCCGGCCTGGTTCAAGTTCACTGGGACGAGGCGGTCTCAGACCCCCATCGCACCAGGTTACCTTTACTGCCGGCATGTTTCCGCGGGCGGGAAATTCATATGTAATCATCTCGCAGAGAGGCATATACTCATTGTTGTACGGTGAACTCGTGGCCTGTATCTTTATCGGCATTCCAAGGTTCAGTGCCCAGATAGGAGCATCGAAAATGTGGGCTCCCATGTCTCCCATGGCGCCTGTTCCGTAATCCCATAATCCTCTCCAGTAAAAGTGAACCGTATCAGGATGATAAGGTTTCTGAGGTGCCGGACCAAGCCATACATCATAATTAAGGCTCTGCGGCGGAGTGACTCCTGCCGGCCTTTGAATATCTCCCTGAGGCCAGAATCCGAGCGGACGGTTTGTTGATAGCTGAACTTCCCTGACAGGTCCGATAACTCCTCCCTGGATCCATTCAACAGTCCTCCTGGTACCCTCCGTGGCATGACCCTGGTTTCCCATCTGAGTCACAACCCCTGTTTCCTTGGCCAGTTCGGCAAGTTTACGGCACTCAGTTATAGTCTTTGCCATTGGCTTTTCAATATAGATATGCTTTTTGGCACGCATAAATGCTGCAGCTATCGGAGCATGGTTATGATCGGGTGTTCCGATTACCACTGCATCGATGGATTTCTCCTTGTCGAGCATTTCACGCCAGTCACTGTATAACCTGGCTTTCGGGTATCCCTTGAAAATATATCCGGCATAATCCGAATCGACATCGCAGAGCGCGTAGATATTCGCCAGTTTAATGACCTTGCTTCCTGCTGCTCCCATCTGCATCGGGGCATTCGGGTCAAATCCGCCCGGACGGCCCTGTCCGCCTGGCGCTCCGGGTGCACCCGGGGCTCCCTGCGATTGCATCCTTTTCATCATTTCTGCCCTTCTTGCTTCCTGGGCAGCGATCTGTTCTTTGGTCAATGCAGTACCGTTTGAGTTTCTCTGCGGTCTTGCAATTGCAACTTCGGGTGTGCATATCTGCTGGATATCACCGCCTCCCTGGCTTCCGATACCTATACCGGCAACATTTATCAAATCACTCGGGGCTGTATAGCCCGGTCCTCCCAAGACATACCTGGGAAGGATCGTAAATGCCGCAGCTGCCGTTGCAGTTGTTCCAACAAATTTGCGCCTTGAAAGGTCTTTCTGATTTTTTTTCTGGAAATTTTTATGACTCATAATTGTAACAGGTTTTAGTTTGCTGAAAAGCGTTTAAAGTTACTTAAATATTGATTCCCTGATATTAGTAATTAGTGAAAACAATCTAATTAATTTTATTTAACATTTTTACAAATAATTAAATTTCCGTCCGGTTGTGTATTTTTATGCTTTATCCTAAAAACACTGATGAATGAATACCAATAAGACACTCCCCGGGTTTCTTTTATTCCTGTTTCTTGCACTGAATATGTTGCTGACAGGTTGTCGTGATGAAAGTACTTCATCCATAATTAGTTATGTAGATCCTGACATTGGCGGTGTTGGTCTTCTCCTGCAGCCAACCCGTCCTGCTGTTCATCTGCCAAACCAGTTTATCAGGGTGTATCCGTCGCGCAGGGATTATCTTGATGATCAGATCAGACAATTTCCTTTAACCCTTGTTTCACACAGGAACGGAGAACTGTTCGGTATACTTCCTTTTACAGGTGAGATAATCCCGGAAACGCCTGTATCGGCATGGGACAACCAGCTTGAAATAACGACTCCGTATTACCTGAAAACCTGGCTGGAAGATTATGATGTTACCGTGGAATTCACACCAGGGAAAATGACCGGATACTTCAGATTTACCTATCCGGAAGGTTCACGAAAGAACATATATCTTACAGGAATCCGCCGCGGAAAATGGATGATGACGAATCCTCATGTTATATCAGCAGTTGATTCCTTATCAGGGATGAAAATATATATGAACGGTGAATTCAGCAGCGGATTTTCATTCTGCGATACAATTCTTAACGGACGCAGAAGGCAATATCTTGTTTTTCAGGATAATGACCATAATGTCATCGACTTCAGATATTCAGTGTCGTTCATTTCAGCCGATCAGGCCATGGCAAACCTGGTAAAAGAGATACCAGGCCGGACATTCAGTGAAATGAAGAATATTGCGGAAAAGGAATGGGGGAAGGCACTCGGGAGAATAAGGGTGGAAGGCGGTACAGAAGAACAGAAAAGAACATTTTATACCGCTCTTTACAGATGTTATGAAAGAATGTCCGACATAACCGAAGACGGGAAATATTACAGCAATTATGACGGCAATATTCATGATGCCCGGCGTCCTTTTTACATTGATGACTGGATATGGGATACGTATCTTGCCCTTCATCCTTTAAGGATCATTCTTGAGCCTGATAAAGAAGCGGATATGATAGATTCGTACGTGAGAATGTATGAGCAGAGCGGATGGCTCCCGACTTTTCCTATACTCTGGGGCGACAATCCTTGCATGAACGGTTTCCATTCAACAATAATGATCCTGGATGCATACAGGAAAGGGATCAGGGATTTTAATATTGAAAAAGCTTATGAGGCAATGAGGAAGAACGCCACGGAGGCAACAATGCTTCCATGGAGAAATGGTCCGGCCTGCAGCCTCGATACGTTTTATTACGAGCATGGCTGGTTTCCGGCTCTTCATCCCGGTGAAGCGGAAACCGTTCCTCTTGTTCATTCATTTGAGAAGAGACAATCAGTTGCAGTAACACTGGGAACGAGTTATGACGACTGGGCACTCGCAGAGATGGCAAAAGAGCTTGGTAAAGATGAAGATTATGAGTTGTTTATGAAGAGATCTAAAAACTACAGGAACCTCTGGTGGCCTGAAAAAGGATTCTTCATGCCGAAGGACAATGAGGGTAAGTGGATAGATATTGATCCGGTATTTGATGGGGGTATGGGCGGCCGTGATTACTATGATGAGAATAACGGCTGGACATACCTCTGGCAGGTCCAGCACGACATACCCGGTCTTATGGAACTGATGGGAGGGAAGGAGTCCTTTGAAAAAAGACTTGACAGGCTCTATCGGGAGCCGCTGGGAAGAAGCAAGTATGAGACATGGGCAAAATTTCCCGATTTTTCCGGTATTGTGGGCCAGTTCAGCATGGGCAATGAGCCTTCATTTCATATACCTTACCTGTATAATTTCACCGGTTCGCCGTGGAAAACCCAGAAGAAGATAAGGATGCTGCTGGATGCCTGGTATCCAGACAATATTTTCGGCATCCCGGGCGATGAGGACGGGGGAGGGATGTCGGCATTTATAGTCTTCTCGGCAATGGGATTTTACCCGGTAATACCCGGCCTCCCTGTTTATACGATCGGAAGTCCGTTGTTTGAGAAGATAACGATTTATCTTCCCGGGGGGAAAAAGTTTGTCGTTGAAGCAAAAGGCGGCTCGGCAATAAATAAGTATATACAAAAAGCATGGCTGAACGGGAAGCTGCTTGATACTCCTTTCTTCACACATGAAAAGCTGATGGAAGGTGGCACTCTGAAGCTGGAAATGGGGCCATATCCGAATAAAGAGTGGGGTAGGTCAGAAAAAAAGTTTTCCGCAGATAACGCAGATTAACGCAGATATTTTACGGTATGGGTATAATCTGCGTAGATCAGCGGGATCAGCGGGAACCCTTAGAAATTCAGAGATTTCTTATTTGCGGCCCGGGCCTGTTCCGCCGGATACCTTAGCCTTGTTCTGGACAGCGTTTCCGCGCGCACCTGTGTTTGCTCCCTGATTCTTTGCAGCATTTTGTGTCTTTACCTGCACTTTCTGTGATTCTCCCTTATTTTTAGCCTGTGTGCTCACAATTTCTCCTTTGCCTTCTCCGGAAGGAGTACCTTTAGCCGTTTCACTTACGGTCTGTCCATGATTAGCTTTCTGTTCTTTTTTCTGAGCCTTCAGCATTTTTTTCTGCTCTTTTGAAGTCTGACCCATATTCTGAGTCCTGGTTTGGGTTCCTGATCCGTCCTGCAGCTGAATCTGTTCACGAGCCTGAGTCTGATTCTGATTTCCTGACTGAGTTCTGTTCTGCTGCTGGTTCTGATTAGCATTCTGTGCTGCCATGCCTGCACTTATTAAAAGTGCTATTGCAGTCATTAAAATTGATCTTTTCATCTTTTAATTTTTTTAGTTAATTAAAATTTACAGATCAAATGTAAAGGTGTGAACATGAAGAAATTATGAAATCAGGGGAAAATAAAATAAAATTTTGTTCCGCTTCCGGGTTTTGATTCCACGTTTATGAAGATATGGTGAAAATCAGCAATGGATTTCGCAATAGCCAGACCTATTCCTGTACCTTTACCGTTGTTCTCGTTGCGCATTTTAAAACGTGAAAAAAGAGTTTTTATCTGATCCTGCGAAAGACCTATCCCGGAATCGCTTACGGTAACTGTGTATCTGTTTTTATGATATTCACTTCTGATTACAATCGGGCTTACTGATGAAGAATACCTGACTGCATTATTTATAACATTATAGAACATTGAAAAAATAAGCGGCCTGTTGGCTTTATCGAAAATATGATCCGTGGTTATTTCATCCATCAGACCTATTTCTGCATCCAGGGCAACAGGACTAATTTCCGATATTATTTCCTGAAGGACTTCTTTAATTGAAAATGACTCCTCCCTGAGGTACTGGTGACTTTCTATCCTTGCAATAAGGAGAAGTGAATTGACAAGGCTCTGAAGCCTGAACAGTGTTTTCAGCGACTCTTCAACCTTCCGGGACACATCCGGATCCAGGTTTTCCTTTAAAAGGAGATTCTCCAGTTTGCTTCTGAGAACGGAAACCGGAGTAAGAAGCTCATGAGAAATATTTACAGTGATATCCTTTTCTTTCCTGAAAAGCTTTTCAATATGATCCATCATGTCCCTGAGGGCATTGTCGAGCTGAAGGAAATCTGAGGTGGTTGTTCTTACAGGTGTTCTGTCGAATGCCGAAGGCTCCGATATCAGCTTCAGCTTCCTGATTATCTTATCCAGCGGCCTCAGAAGATGACGGGTATAATTGAAATCAGTGGTGAATGTTACAACAATTATGAAAACCAGGAACAGCAGCATGACTTTCCTGATATTCCTCGCAGTATGCTCAATGCTGTCGAGGCTTTTTCCTACCTCAAGCAGATACATTTGTCCGTCTACGCGGAAGGAATAATTCAGAACCCTGAATTCAATCTCTTCCCCTTCTATCAGTCTGGATGTCATTTCTATGAAATTCCAGTCCTGGTCAAGGTCAGCTCTCTCAAGGCTTATAAACTCTTCCTTAAGGATGTTATAACTTCCAAAGGCTTCGGATGAATCAGATGTGATGAACGGTTCAATCCCGATTTCAGCGATTTGCGATATTACCTGTTCCCTCTTTTTAATCAGGTCGTTATCGGCCTGCGTAAGATTGATCCTTTCAATAATAAATGGCATAAGGGCAAGGAAGATCCCTGTAAAGGCAACCTTTGTGAGAATATTGAATAATGAGAGCTTAAATTTCAGTTTCATAATTATCCGCCGGAAGTCCTTAATTTTCAAGACTTATCCTGTAACCAACTCCGCGTACTGTTTCAAGCCATGGTGTCGGGGCATGAAAGTTAAGCTTTTTTCTCAGGTTCTTGATATGGACATCTATGAAGTTGCTGTCGTACTGGTCATCAAGAATATTGCCCCAGATATGCTCATAAAGCTGATGCCGGGCAAGCACCTTGTTCATGTTTAATACAAGATATTGAAGCAGGTCATATTCTTTTTTCGTTAGATCAACCTCTTTATTGCTGAAGAACATCTTCCTGGACTGAATATTCATAATAAAATCGCCAAGTCTTATCTCAGGATCGGTGACATTGAATTTTCTCCTTGCCACTGCATTTATCCTTGACAGAAGCTCTATAAGTGCAAATGGTTTTGCCAGGTAATCATCAGCTCCCAGATCGAGACCTTTTACTTTATCTTCAACCGCACCCCTGGCAGTTATAATAATGAAAGAGGCTTCGCTGTTATTTTTCCGGGCTTCCCTGATAAGATCCAGTCCTTCATAGTCGGGTAAACCAAGATCGAGCAGAATAAAATCATAAAGGTTAACCGCTATCTTTTCCGAAGCGTCAGTACCTGTATATGCAATATCACAAAGGAAATTTTCAGACTTCAGGAATTCAGCTATCTCCGCAGCAAGGCTTTTTTCGTCCTCAACTATCAATACATTCATGGCAAACTAATTATAGTATCCTGATATACACTGACAACAGGAAATTAAATCCCTTTATACCCGGATATTCTTCATCTTCATAAACCGGAAGAATGTAGGCAGGTTCGGCTTCAATGGTGAAACGGCCTGCGTTGAACGAAACAGGTAACCCGAAGTCAACTTCAATTAAGCTGTAAAAAGTAGTATATTTTGTTGATGCTGAACCCTGTCCGTCGTTATCTTTTTTCCTGAACGGAGGACTTGTTGCCACTGAGGTCCCGCTTGTCGTTTCTGCTTTTGTCATCGATCCTGCAAGGATATTTATGTACGGATCGAAAGTGAAGTAGAATTTTTTTGATGTGAATTCCGGCGTTTCAAAATACCTGGAATTCCTGATCATTAAATAAGGTCTGGTTCCGCTTACGGCCACAGCCCCGGTGGTAATCCTGGTATACAGAATTCTCCAGTCCAATCCCAGTGTAATACTTCCGTATACAAAACTGTTGAAAAGCGTATCTGCCAGTTCGGGTGCGACGAGGTATCCCGACAAATCAGCGGAAATATCAAACCAGGAATTGAAAGTATGGCTGTATGCAGCAGTTCCTGTATAAAAGGCGCCAAAAGGTTCCCTCCCTGAAAGATGAACGCCTGAGGCAGTAAGATAAAATTTGTTTCTGAAGCCATAAGTTACAGCTCCGTACCCGTAGGACTGATCACCTGAGATAGTTGATCCGAGACAGATCATATTGGTGCCATAACCCAGCGAAGTGAACAATGAATGTGGTTTGGTGCCTGTTCCGGCAGTATCCCGGCTGGCTGCAGTATCCTGACTTCTGGCTTGTGACATTACCATAAGAGACAGTATCAGGAGGAACAGCCTTAATGCACAGAGATTCAATTTATTGCATTTCATATGAATTCCGTGTTTTATGTTATCTTCCACCCATGCGTCCCGCACCGCCCGGCTTGCCGACTCCTTTTGGAATTCCTGAACCGGAAGGTCTGGTAATATTAGGCCTTGCACCTTTCATCTTGCTCAGATCGGGACGTGCGCTCTTCACCTGCTTGACAGTTTTAGTCTTTGCTGCGTTTCCCTGCTGATTCTGATTCTTATTCTGGGACTGGGTCTTAGCTGCATTCTGTGAACCCTGTTCCTGTTGTTTTATTTTAACAGTATCTGCTTTCACAGTTACCTGCTGGGCATGAACTGACATTGTAGGAAGGCATGCCAGCACCAGGACCAGGGTCATTTTTACTATTATTTTAAGACTCTTCATTATAATTTAATTTTTCATTTTTTTCTTTGAATCTTTTACCGGAATAAGCCTTTTCTGGTTATATTCCGTTGTGTTATATAATACAAAATTATATATTAAAAATGAAGAACTGATGAATAAAAGACAAATCATGAAGTCCGGAAGGAAACATAACATTAAAAATTTGAACCTGTGCTCTAATATCATAACTTTACCTTAAAAAATCATGTCATGATAGTTACATGTGTCCATGTTCATGTTAAGC
>Ga0172362_10002231_pt1 | contig 16849 bp, 15 predicted proteins | sample LakKivs1_kivu2a2_FD_114534 | JGI IMG/M metagenome (GOLD analysis project Ga0172362, IMG submission 114534) | Sediment microbial communities from Lake Kivu, Rwanda - Sediment s1_kivu2a2 | ecosystem: Environmental > Aquatic > Freshwater > Lake > Sediment | place: Rwanda: Western Province, Lake...
AAGTCATACAGCGATCAGGAACTTTTCAGCGAGGTCAGTTTCAACGTTGGCATGAGCGACCGCATTGCGGTCATCGGACGGAACGGCACCGGAAAGACCACTCTTTTCGAAATCATAGCCGGTAACATCATGCCAGATTCCGGCAGCATATCGCTGCGACGTGACACCGCCATCGGCTACCTCCACCAGGATATCCAAACATCGTCGGGACGGACTTTGCTGGAGTATGTTTCCAGCTCATCCCACGTCATCAGCGACCTTGCCCATAAGATCCGCCTCATACAGGAAGACCTTGCTGAGGAAAAGGACAAGGAAACCGTTACCGGTTTGCTCAAAGAACTGGGCGAACTGCAACACCTTTACGAAGCGAAGGGCGGCTACGATTCCGAGCACGAGGCAAAGATTGTCCTCTCCGGGCTGGGTTTCGCCGAATCAGATTTCGGGCGTGCGCTGTCTGAGTTCAGTGGCGGCTGGCAGACACGTATCGAATTGGCCAGACTTCTGTTCCTCAATCCCGATATCCTGTTGCTGGATGAACCGACGAATTATCTTGACCTTGAGACGCAGTGCTGGTTTGAAAACTACCTGAAACGCTATCACGGCGCAGTCCTGGTTACTTCCCATGACCGCACTTTTCTCAATAATGTTGCGAGTAAAATCCTATCCATCGAGGACGATGGCGTTATCTTCTACCGAGGCAATTATGATAACTACGTTCTTGCCCGGGAGAAGGATATCAAGACTCAGAAGGCAGCCGCCCGGCGGCAGGAATTCAAAATCAGCCACCAGATGCGCTTTATTGAGCGCTTCCGCGCCAAAAACACCAGGGCTTCACAAGTACAGAGCCGCATCAAACAACTGAAAAAGATGGAACGGGTTACAGTCCCCCGCTCAACAAAGAAGATACAGTTCAACTTTCCAGAGCCTCCACGGAGCGGCCGCGTCGTAATCGAACTCAAGCACGTTGACAAGTCCTACGGGCAACATGTTGTGTACCGAGACCTTAACTTAGCACTGGAGCGCGGTGACCGCACCGCCATCGTTGGTATAAATGGGGCAGGGAAGACAACCCTCCTGCGGATGCTAGCCGGTGTCCTGCCGTTCGAAAGCGGACAGCGTATAATCGGTCACAATGTGACCACCGCATACTTCGCCCAGTATTACATAGAATCTCTCAACCCACACAGCTCCATTATTGCAGAATTGCGCAGCGCAACGCCTGACGAACCGGAGCAGCGCCTGCGTGGGCTGCTGGGAGCATTTCTTTTCAGTGGCGATGATGTCACCAAGAATATATCGGTGCTCTCCGGTGGCGAGAAGACCCGCGTTGCTATCGCCAGGATGCTCATCAAGCCAGCCAATTTTCTTCTTCTCGACGAGCCCACCAACCACCTGGATATACCATCCCGCGAGATTTTGACCGACGCGCTGAATGACTACAAAGGGACCCTCTGTTTCATCACCCACGACCGCATGCTCATCAAGGAGATCGCCAACAAGATCATCGAGGTACGGGACGGCCGAATAACGGTTTTCCTTGGTAGTTACGACGATTATCTACAGCAGAGTGCTGCTTCTTATGCCGTAACAAATACGGAAGAGAACAGGTCTCACGGCCGGCAGCCATATGGCCTGTCAACCGCCGTGCAAAAACGCCAGCGCAAGGCGCTCGAAGCCCGTCTCCGAAACGAATACTACCGCGTCATATCACCGATAAACCAACGTATCGCGGCAATAGAGCAGGAGGTGACTGTGATTACAGAGCGCATTAAAGAAATCGAAACCATCATGGCTGACCCCACCCATTATGAAGATCCTCAAAACATAGTCGCTGTGAATCGTGAATATGCGGTGTTGAGAGAAAAGGTGGTGCGGTTGACCACCGAATGGGACAGTCTAACTGTCAAGGCGGAGCGGCTGCAGCTGGAGTATCACAGAGCACAGGAAGATTTGGCAGGGTAACGGTTGAGTGGTTGGAACGAACCGTGCCGAGTAAAAGTACGACCGCGCAAAGGAATTCGCATTTTCAAGATAAGTTCAGGTGACTTCAGTTGCACCTCAAGATAGAATGCCTAAGTTGAGTTTGAGGGTTAAACGTGTTTTCCTTCAACCGTCGTGGCATCCCGCGCCAGCACCACGTGCAACAGCACATTGGCCCCAGCTTCCACATCCTCTGGTCTTGCGTTTTCAACCTCATCGTGGCTGATTCCTCCTTCACAGGGGATAAATACCAGTGCAGCGGGGACTATCCTCGCCACGTATAGTGCATCGTGCCCCGGTCCCGACACCATCTCCCTGTATTTATAATTGAGCCTCTCGGCCGCCTCGCGCACCTGTGCCACACATGCCTTGTCAAACTCCGTCGACGGTCTTACATATATCTCCGATAGCTCCACCCCAAGCCCGGATTCTCCTGCCACCCTGCTCATCATCTCCCGGAATTCGGCGTCCATTTTCGCCATCATGTCGTCCTCTGGGTGGCGCAGGTCAACAGTGAAGAACACCAAGCCCGGGATCACGTTGGGCGAGTTAGGCCTCACCTCCACCAACCCCACTGTGGATACTGCCAGCGGTGCATGGTCCAGCCCGATGCGATTCACTCCTTCGACAATCCGCGCACAGCCGAGTAGCGCGTCTTTCCGCAGATGCATCTGGGTGCTGCCCGCGTGGCCCGCCTGACCGGTGAGGGTTACCTCATACCAGCGCTGACCCTGAGCCTCTGTGACCACGCCGATTGTCTTACCTTCCATCTCCAACATCGGCCCCTGCTCAATGTGTAGCTCGAAGTATGTACCCAGCCTGTGTTCACCACACCTGGCGCTTCCGCGGTAGCCGATACGTTCCAGCTCCTCGCCGAACTTCTTTCCCTGCCGGTCTTCCCGCGAATAGGTAAAATCTCGGTCGATGACCCCGGTGAACACGCCAGATCCCAGCATCGGTGGAGCGAAACGCGATCCTTCTTCGTTCGTCCAGTTAATCACCTCGAGTGGGGCCTCTGTGCAGTAGCCAACATCGTTCAGTGTCCGTATTACTTCCAGGCCCGACAGCACTCCGGCAATGCCGTCAAACTTACCCCCAGCTGGCTGTGTGTCCAGATGACTGCCTATAGCAATGGGCATCGCCGCATCATGCTTTCCCGACCGACGAGCAAACATATTACCCATGTCGTCCACCGTCACCTCACACCCGGCCCCCCTGCATGCCTCCGCAAACCAATCCCTGACCCGACGGTCCTCATCGCTCAGGGAGAGGCGCGACACCCCACCCCTAGGCGTGGCACCAAACTTTGCCGTCTCCATGATGCTCTCCCAGAGTCGCTTGCCGTTGACACGCATCTCTTGCATTGATACCTCCTTTTGTTACGATTGCAGTCCACCTGGCCCCTAGGCAGGCGATTATAGCATCCCATGTCAAATCATTGCGTCTGTCGTTTAAGAAAATTACGAATGAAAAATTAGTGAGCAACCACTCACTGTCAAAGCTATACCGACGCTATCAGATTTAGCGATTCGCGACACTCCCAATGTTAAATAGTCAATTCTTCGTGGATTAAAATTCCCACAACACACTGCGTTCCAATGAAAAGTGACGTAACCCAATTCTGTCATTCTGGTATTCGGTTTCGAGGATTATCTGGAACTAAGAACCGACGCCTGCATGAATTTGTATGCGCCAGCTTGAAATGCATTAGCAAGACAATTGCTGTAATGCAAAAGTTATCTCTGAACTCGACGACGGAGCATGCGACAAACCGTCTCGATGCGTGACAGCGCTTCGTCAATATCTGACGATGATACCATGCAATGAGTAACCGCACGGAATGGGCGTCCATCCCGCAAGCCTACCTTTACCCCTGCCTTTGCAAGGCCTTCCATAAACTCGCGGGTAGATAGCTCTGGTGAGAGCTTGAACATCACGATGTTAGTAGGTATGTTGTCCTGGGCCAGCGTGATTCCCTTGATGCCTGCCAGTCCCTGTGCTAAACGTCTCGCATTGGCGTGATCTTCCCCCAGGCGATCTACCATTGTTTCCAACGCCACGATGCCTGCGGCTGCGATAATCCCCGCTTGCCTCATGCCTCCGCCCAGCATCTTGCGAAACTTACGGGCTCGCTCAATAGAATCCTTGCTACCGCATAGCAGTGACCCAACCGGCGCACTCAGTCCTTTCGAAAGGCATAATGATACTGAATCAACGTTCTCGGTAAGTGCACACACCGGTACGCCCAGAGCAATTGCGGCATTGAAAATGCGCGCCCCATCTAGATGCACTTTTAGCCCACGTCTGTGGGCTAGATTACAGACTTCGTTTGTATAGTCTGTGGTAAGGACTGTTCCACCACAGCGATTATGCGTGTTCTCAAGGCAGAGGAGCGTGGTCTCCGGGTAGTGGATATCCTTGTCCCGGATTGCTCCATCGATATCATCTGGATTGAGACGGCCGCAGCTATCGTTGGGCAAGGTGCGCATAGTCACACCACCGAGGGCGGCAGCACCGCCTACTTCGTACCAAAACATGTGAGCCTCATCTCCCACAATAATCTCGTCTCCATGACTGGTATAAGTGAGCACAGCGATAAGATTGCTCTGGGTGCCAGATGTGGTTAACAGCGCGGCTTCTTTACCCATGCTCACCGCCGCCATAATCTCAAGCCGATTGACCGTGGGATCCTCACCATAAACATCGTCACCTACTTCCGCCTCGAAGATTGCCTGCCTCATCTCGGGCGTGGGATGGGTAATAGTGTCGCTACGCAAATCAATTATCTCCATTTAGCAGTACTCCCACAAGTAAATTCATTACGTTATTAAAATGTGATTGATGTTATGTATTCACTCCCGAATCTATCGCACTCACATTAGCCAAACTGAACAATGCGACTGCGCAAAATTCGCACGAGTAAGCGAGATTCGAAGGCTTCTCATGTTGCTACTTCGACTTACTTTTTCATCCGCTTCCCAATTCTAAATGCCTCGCCTATAGGCTTGCCGAATGTCCAATACTGATTTTCCGGATCAGTAACCCACATAAAAGGCTGAATTTTGGTTACATCGGGCTCGCCATCAGTCAAGCATGAATCTGTTACGTAAACTTCTTTAATGCGTCCCACGACCATCTCATGACTCCCCAGATTCAGGATGTGCAGAGCGAGGCATTCAATATTTACAGGACACTCGCTAATCATAGGCGCATTGGCAAGCTCGCCATAAAAGATATTGAATTTGCAGTCTGCCACTTTATCTGTCTTTCGCCCCGAGACCAGTCCGCAGTAATCTGTTTCCTTTACTAACTCAATGGAGGGGATGTTTACGGAGAATGTGCCATTTTGTTTAACGCCCTTGAAGGTATGGCGCTGGTGTTGGAAAGCAACAGAGAGCGTGGGTGGACGGCTGCTTACAATCCCACACCAAGCGTATGTAGAGAAGTTCGGTTTTCCGTCAACGTTGGCCCCGACAAGAACAGCGGGAAGTGGGTAAAGAAGTGTGCGTGCTCCAATTGCTGTCTTCGGCATTTACAATAACCTCCTGTTTCTAGAATTTTAATACTCACACCGGCTCCGCTTCTCCCTGAAAGAACTATGCATACATCGGTGGTGGTATCCCGTAGTATTATAACATGCATAATCCTGCTCCAAAAACGCTGATGGCTTACAATCAACGGCTAATAAGAGACTTGGCATCAATCAGAAAAACTGAATGTGCGGCCAAACGCGGCGCGATTCCTGCAAATATATCCACTTCTTAAGCCTCAAAGCTCATGTCCTGCTCAACCGTGTATCAGAATCATAATACGGGCATATTGTTCTCGGACACTCCTGGTTTCGTGGAACATATGTACAAATAATCCGCCTCGTGCAAGGAAGCTGGATTTCAAGATGCTCTCTCAGATAATCCACTGCCGCTGCGACCGCAAGCCTTGTCGCTCTCTTACAACAGCGAGGTTGACTGTCAAGCATCCGAGCAAGGGCGAACGAAGTAGCTCCCAAAGCCAGTGAGCGTGGTCCGCCGGTCAGCGGCGTGGCGCCTGTCAATACGCTTACTGCAATGCCGACTCCCACTGCTGCTCCACAGGCACCATAAGACCCGCACCATCCTCCGGGTACCTCGGTTGCCCTCTGTAAAGCCTCATCAATAGCTCCATCGGGGCACCGGTAACCAGCATTCCGTACAGCAGCGATGATGGCACCCGGAACGATAGCATGATGCTCAGGACCGTGCATGGGTATTGCGGGATGGGCCATAATGTGCTCGAGAATACAGACCGGATCCTTCGAATCAGTGGTGTCCAACAACTGCCTCGCAACTTCTATCGCTTTCTTGCTGTGACAGAGGTCACAGACGTAGTGTCCGGCGGCACAGTATATTAAAGTATTATCTTCATGTCCGCAAAAATCGCATTTCCTAATCCTGGCTTCGGTAGCATAGACAAGCGGTTGCCCGCAGATTACACAGTTAGCCACATAGGTCATTGATTCTTAAGCGTTAACTCTTTTCAGCCGGGGAACTCAGCATGAGTGGATTTACGCATTGCAGTGCAAAGAATCCAAATTTGAAACAAAGATGCCATGTTACTATGAACCCTTGATGCTGAAGCCTATCCAGCATATGCTTTACAGTTGGATTATACAGCAAAATGGGGAAGTGAACAATCACACGGATTGTTCAGTTTCCCAGGCGCTTTCAAGTGCCAAGTTATAAATTCGGCCCTGCCTTTGGTAATCTGGCTCAGAAGACAACGAATTCTATAAAAATACACGGGCCAGGTATCCCCGGCCCGTGTATGTCCCTGGTCAAATCGGCATTATCTACTCAGTCTGACTTTGCTGTAGCAATCTCTACAATAGACCGGCCTGCCATTGACAGGCTCAAAAGGCACTTCGGTGTCTTTGCCGCACTCGGCGCATATGGCAGAGAACATTTGGCGTGGGGCTCCGTAGCTGTTGCCACGACTTCCGTTCCGCTCTGTCTTCCTTGCCTGTCGGCATGGGGGACAGCGCTTGGGTTCATTGGTATAGCCCTTGGATTGAAAGAACTCTTGGTCCTCAGCGGTGAAGCTGAAGTCAGTCCCACAATCGGAACACTGGATGGTTTTATCCTGAAATCCCATTGGATGACCTCCTTTCTCAAAATTTCTAGCTGGGGTTTGGGTCATCCAATACTTGATATGAGTCTGGCAGAATCCTAGGAAGCTTGTAATAACCTAAACTTGAACTATTAAATACATCATACACCTATTATTAAGATTGTCAAGCTCCGGTGGCTCCGTTCGTGTTTTAAGTCTGCCTCAAGCGTTAAGGGATAAATTCGATTCCGCCTTTGGTCATCCGGCTTAGAAGACGCCGAATTCCAGGGATACCATATCAATCAGGCCTGCTACAAATCAGGTATTATGTCCCCAGAATACTCACTGATATTTGTTCAGGTTTGCTTGTATAACTAGGAACTGAATCACTAGCGTTGACTTTTCCACCAAGTGCACCTACGATATTACAGAACTCAAATAGAAGGAGCACATGGGGGGTCTTATGACTAATGAATATTCTTTAGCCCCTAAAGAACAATACGAGTTGACTAAAAGAAACCTGGTCAATGATTATCTAGACCAAATCCACCCGGTTTGGAAAGCCCGAACACTTATTGATCGCGTCAAACAACTAATACCTGTTGACCTTAGTAGTACTTGCTAACGCCTATTAAACGCCGCAATCCACGATCTAAGAGAGAAAGTGAATACCGCTTGGGTTGATATTGCTCAGCAAGTTGCAATAGATAATAAGTTGCCACCAATCGCGAGGGCTGAGGATATCGAAGAATACCCGACAGCGCGACTTCTTGACTTGTGCTACAAGATGGGAATACTTAACCGGACTGAGTGGCGTAAACTTCAGCGAGCCTACGATATTTGACGGGATTTGGAACACGAGGACGACCAATATCAAGCAGGGTTGGAGGATTGTGTATACATATTTACTACTTGTGTAGAAATTGTGCTAACTCGTGATTCAGTTCAACTGCTGAGAGTGACGGATGTCAAGGATGTGATAGAAAAACCATCCCCGTTTGTGCCGGGCTCTCAACTGTTGGAGGACTATGGGCGTGCTCCTCAGGTCAGACAAGAGGAAATCGGGAGATTTTTAACAAGTTCAGCTTTGGATTCGAATAAACCCGACATCGTAAGGCGGAATTGCGTTGAACTCATGCGGTATATAGAAACCGCAACACCACCACGGGTTAAAATAGCACTTGCTAGTGATTTGGGAAAGCGTGTTGGAAGAAATCTCGATGTCTCTCACGCCAAAATTGCAGTTGCCTGTAGCGCAATGCCTTATCTAAGACAGGGGGCTGGTTCTGGATTTTTACCAGCGACTACTTCGGGATATGAAAACAGTTGGATATAAATGGCAGAGTTACTCTCAACATTCTGAGTTGTTAGAAACGCTTGAGGATGTTGGGGGCTAGAGAATTGTCCTACAAGACTCCTTCGCCCTTTAATAAAGTGGCTTGTATTAGCTTACGTTGGTGAACCTGGGTATGGGTATTCAGGGAGGCTAGTTTTTTATAGTAACACGGCTGCCCCCATGATTCGGAGATTATTTCAGCTCTAGCAACTGCATTGGGCTATCCCATACATTATCCAAAAGTCTCAGACATATACCAAGAAATTATCGGACTTGTTCCACCTTATAAAATTGCTGAGGATAGTAAGACCGACGAAGGGATAACACAATGGCCATTACCCGAGAATCGTAAGTTTCGTTTCGGAGACAGCCCGGCCCACCCTAACTCCCTTGACCTCCAGCACTATGAAATCCCGGAATCTTTAGATAGCTTGTCGTAAGTCCTGTCTTTTTGTGCTCATCCTTCCATTAACGAGTTTTTCCTTCTTTGAGGCTTAAGAAATCCGAGTTATATTCCTCGATGAGCCCGGCATCGGCAAAGCTGAAGTAGCGATTTTCGCCTATTATGATGTGGTCTAAAACCTTAATCTGCATAATGTTTCCGGCGAAGACCAAGTCCTGTGTTATTTGTTTATCGTTATCGCTGGGTTGAGGATTCCCGGCGGGGTGATTGTGGACGAAGATTAAAGCGGTAGCATTATGTTTCACAGCGCCCTGGATAATTTCCCGAGGATAGATAGCACTGGCGTTCAATGTTCCCTCAAAAAGGTCTTCGATCTCGACAACTCGATTCTGGGAATCGATGAACATGACTTTGAAGACTTCTTTTTTTCTGTCTCGCATAGAATGGTACAGGTAATCGAAAACCTCCCGGGAGGACCGGCAGTAGGGCTTATCAAGAACCTGTTCCTTGAGAAACTCCCTGGCTGTCTCCTGCATGAATTTGATGACAAAGATATTGTGGGCAGTAATTCCCTTGATTTTCTGTAATTCCTCGGGAGGAGCCTCCAGAACACCTCTCAGTGTCCTGAATCTGTTTATAGCTTCTTTGGCTTGCGGTTTGCAATCCTTGCGGGGCGTCCCCAGTGTCAGCAGCAGTTCCACAATTTCATAATCGAGGAACCCTGCCAGCCCCGATTGATTGAACCTTTCCCGCAGTCTTTTCCTGTGCCCTTCCGGGCTTTTAACTTCCATGCTTCCCGTGTTTCTAATTATATATGTTAACTATGGTTATGGGAATTATGCTATACGGCTACAACGGAAGTGTTGATATAATACTAAGGTAATGAATTTAGCCCGGCAAATAGAGCGATACCTCCCCCAGCCACTCCTGGAGCTGGTCCAGGATATTAGCGGACAGGCGGCTAAACTGGGACAAAGGGTATATCTCGTCGGCGGTGCAGTACGAGACCTGCTTTTAGGTTATCCCAATTTCGACCTTGATTTGGTAGTCGAGGGCGATGCGGTGAAATTAGCCCAACAAGTGGCGGAAGCCAGTCAGGCCAAGTTGCTGGCCCATCACCGCTTCGGCACCGCCAAGCTCAGATATGAGACTTTCAATCTGGACCTGGCAACAGCACGAAAGGAAACCTATGCCAGACCGGGAGCACTGCCTACAGTCACCCCGGGCACCCTCAAGAATGACCTCATCCGTAGAGATTTCTCTATCAATGCCATGGCTATGTCTCTGGCGGCAAACGATTATGGGAAGTTAGTCGACCCATACCATGGTAGAAACGACCTGGAGCACCATCTCATTCGTATTTTGCATCCCGGAAGCTTCAGCGACGATGCCACCAGAATTTTACGGGCCGTTCGTTATGAACAACGGTTGGGTTTTGAGCTTGAAACACAGACCGCTCAGCTACTTAAACGGGATATTTCCATGCTGGATACAATAAGTGGTGACCGGATCAGACACGAGCTGGAACTAATTTTTAAGGAAAAACTGCCAGAATTTGCCATCAATCGGCTTGCCGAGCTAGGAGTGCTACCCAGAATAAGTCCCTTTCTCAAAGGCGATGGCTGGATAGCTGAGAAATTTGACAAGGCACGCCGCCTAAACAAGCCCGCCCAATTGCCCACGCTCTATTTCTGTCTTCTTATTTATTCACTTAGCGAAAATGAAATTGAGCAATTCCTTGCCCGTCTTAACATATCGGTAAAATTATCGCGAGCCATGCGCAACACGCTCCGCCTCAAGACCAGCCTTCCATCCCTGGACAAGTCTTCCCTGAAACCCAGCGAGATTTATTATCTGCTCCGGGAATATGAGCCCCTGGCGGTACAGGCAAATGCCATAGCCGCAGACGAAAAAGAAGTCACCCCATCCTTAATCGTACATCAGCACCTCCAACTGTTTCTCACAAAACTGCGCTATGTAAGGACTTCCTTGAACGGGGGAGAGCTAAAAAGACTGGGCATATCCGTTGGACCGGAGATAGGACGGATTCTCCATGCATTGCATAAGGCAAAATTAGATGGAGAGGTCAGAACCATGGCTGACGAAAAAAAACTAGTCCGCTCCTTAAAGACGCTGGGCTTTCATACCGACCCTGAACCTCACCGGCAATGACTGGAGCAGAACATTCAGACGCCGTCGGGGACAACACGAGGGACATTCAGAACAACAGGCAGCTACTATTGCAGGACCTTTTTCTCACTTAAACTAAAAGGGCAAGGGAGGGAGAAGACGCAAAACCGCTGTGCCGAGGTAGCAGAGCAAAAGATACTTGATAATTTTCCCCGGCCAGCAAGGCAAAAGAAACTTCCATAGCGGCAGCTTAGACATTCCCGCCAGAAGCCCAGCTATGTCAACCGGCAAAATAGGTTGAAGAGAGACGAGGAAGATGCCCCAGGGGCCATATCGCTTCATCCAGCTTACAAGTCTATTGTATCCCGGTGTGTTCTCAAGATGTATAACTCTCTTTCCCAGGTAGCCAGCATAATAAGCGGTTATTTCTCCCAGCGTACCGCCGACGCTGGCTACCAGAGCTATAATAGCAGGATTCCACTTATCTGCTGCTGTCAAGATTATGGAAATGTGGAGTGCCACCGGAACAAAAACGGCAGCATTGGATGCCAGCGTGACTATGAAGACAACCAGATAAGCTGTGGTGGCAAGTGTTTCTAACGGCAGATTCAGATAAGCCATCAAATGTTGAAGTACATAGGCGAGGCCGAAACTGAGAGCAATCAGGATGACGAGGTACAATATCAACCTAAGCCATCGATTCTGCTTCAAGCTTTCCATTGCCATTGAATTACCTACCTCCGCAGGTCTAAAGAACCCCGATTCTATCGGGGAAAGGGAGATGCCAGGTAACATTCCAATCCTTGTTTTTTAAGACGTGAAGACAGCTCACGAGCCTCTTCCTCCTCTGAGAAGAAGGTGAAAAGACATGGCCCGGAGCCTGCGAGATAAACTCCGGGGGCTCCAGCTTCTTCCAGCGCCTTTCGATATTTGTCCAACCCAGAGAAGAAACCAAAAGCTACCTTTTCGAAGACATTAAACATTAGACTATGGCCAATCGCTTTCCCTTGTCTCAAAGACGACAAAGCTCTCTGCATAAATTGGCCCTGGGTGTAATGAGCAGCATTTAATTTACCATACATTTGCTTTGTTTTGCCCGAGATTTTAGGTAATGGCGGCACCAACAACACAAAGAATGTTGCAGGCAAGGCTGGTAGCAGGATTACCTTTTCCCCCCTCCCCTCCACCAAAGCTGTGCCTTTATGGATAAAGAAGGGAACATCCGAGCCTAACTCAGATGCTAATTGGACCAGATCAGGAAGCGACAGCCACAATTCCCAAAGTTCATTTAGAGCCAAAAGGGTGGCAGCAGCATCACTGCTGCCGCCACCCAAACCAACACCCCAAGGTATATGCTTGCGAAGTTCGATTCGTGTCCCCAGACTACATTTTGTGCTTTCCTTGAGCAGGGTGGCCGCCCGTGTTACCAGGTTATCGCGCTTTAAGTTGGGCACATCACATTCAAAGCATACTTCCCCGTCTAATTGAAAATTGAGAACGTCGCATAAGTCTATTGACTGGACAATAGTGGAGATTCGGTGATAATCATTATCCTTGCCCAGTACTTCGAGGACAAGGTTTATTTTAGCCGGGGCATAGACAGTCAACATTACAAGCTCTTTGTAAAGGGAGCAAAGGTTTCCCATAGCTTCCTCCACTCCTCCAGGCTAAGAGTTTCAGCCCGCCGTTTAGCTTCTATTCCAGCCTTCTCCAGCAACGAAGCAACCTGGCCTGGCGGCATCCCTAAAGAGTGTGCCAGGGAATTGCGAAGCTGCTTGCGAGGAGCACTGAAACCATGCATAACTATATCAAAAAAACCAGCGACATCGGATACCTCGATAGGCGGCCGGGAGTAAACATCCATGCGTAAAATAACCGAATCCACCTTCGGTGGGGGATAAAAACTTGCCGCCGGCACGTAGGATATAATAGCCGGCTTGCTATAGAACTGAGTCTTAACACTGAGTAAGCTCATCTTACCAGGGGTAGCAGCAATAGCTTCGCCAACTTCCTTCTGTACCATTACCACCATTGCTGAAGGTCGGGACTCTCCCTCGAGAAAATGGCGCAATACCGGTGAAGTAATGTAATAAGGAAGATTAGCGATAACTTTATAACCTCGAACAAGTTCGGAGGCAGATAAATTATTTTGTAGAAGCCGTTGAGAGGTAACCTTGAGTATATCAGCATGGACAATTTTGACATCAGGAAAGGCAGCCAGTCGTTTTTTCAGCAGGGCAACTAATTTGGAATCAAGTTCAACGGCAATAATCCTGGCTCGCCGTTTGGCTAACCCCTCAGTTAGTATGCCCAGCCCCGGGCCTACCTCGACCACAATGTCCCCAGGGCCGAGTTCGGCAGCAGATAGAATGTGCTCTAATACAGCTTCATCTACAAGGAAATGCTGTCCTAAGCTTTTTTTCGGTTTGAAGCCAAATTGGCGAAGCACTTGCCGGTACAAAAGTGTCAGCCCTGCGCAAACAATTGATAGAAGCCCTTTCCCGTTTTCTTTCCCGTGTACCCAATTTCCACCATCCTCTTCAACAATGGAGTAGGCTTATACCTTTCCCATCCAGTCTGCTGGTAGATGCCCTCTAACAGGTCCACAATAACATCTATACCAATTAGGTCAGCTAATTCAAATGGCCCCATAGGCCAATTAAAAGATAGCCGCATCAATTTATCTACATCTTCTATACGTCCTGCACCCTCCTCTAATAACTTCGCCGCCTCATTCACTGTCACCATATAGATTCTATTAGCCACAAACCCGGGGGAGTCCTTGACTACCACAGGTTCCTTGTCTAGAGATTTCACAAAATCGAGAGTTACCTTTACACTCTCCTCGGAAGTGAGTAAAGACCTCACTACCTCCACTCCCTTCATTAAAGGCACAGGATTCATGAAATGTGCCCCGATAACTTTGTCGGCGCGCCTGGTTGCTGAGGCAAGCAGGCTTATGGGTATTCCTGATGTGTTAGAAGCCAGAATCGTTTCTCTGGGGCAAATTTCCTCAAGCTGCTCGAATATCGGCAGCTTTGCCTCTGCCCTTTCAAATACCGCCTCTATAACGTAGTCAGCATCTTTAGCGGCATCTTTCATGTCAACTGAGGTGCGAAGTCTCGACAGTGCTTCATTCATCTCTTCCTGCTTAATTTTTTCTTTCTCCACAAATTTACCCAGGCTTGCTTTTATTTTGTTCATACCACGGTCAAGAAACTCTTGTCTTATGTCAACCATGGTTGTCTCATAGCCCGCTTGAGCCAATACCTGAGCTATTCCACTACCCATAGTTCCTGACCCAATGACGCATACTTTCTTTATTGTCATATATTTATAATCTCCAAAACTCCTGTAAGCCGTGCACCTGCCCTCGATTCCTAAACCGGGAAGCAGTCTCTGCCAGCTAGCTCCAGCCAGGCACCTCTATGTCACACTGGAAGTGCTATTTACCGCTGCTTCCTTCCGGACCTGACGGGGTTCATAGTCCCCAGTTGCATAGAACCCGACTATCAACACCGCTCAGCAAAAACAAAATCCACCCGGCAGCGAACCTCAAGCAGGAATTCAGCCCCGCTATAGCGGTTTTCGGGTACAGGGCACCGCTAGCTCCCCGCCTAGCACGGCTCAGTTTATGATGTTACCAGTAAGTGCTAACCACGTCAACATTGGAATAAGCGGGACTAGACCCTTCGCTACACTCAGAATGACACCCCCTTCTCGTCATTGCGAGGAGCTTTGCGACGAAGCAATCTCACCAAGGCAATGAGATTGCCACGCCCCGACAAGTCGGGGCTCGCAATGACAAGAAATGAAGGACTCTTTCAGTTAGTTCCGGGTTAGCTCTCTCTCCTTGAGCTTCTTTCTAGATATCTTCCCCGAGCTAGTTTTAGGTATGCTGTCTATAAATTCAATTCTCTTGGGAAGCTTAAAATCAGCCAGGTTTTGGTAACAAAGGTTGGACAGCTCTTTTACGGTGGCATGTTGCCCTTCTTTAAGCACTACGAAGGCTGTGGGTATCTGTCCTCCATAATAACCATCGTCAATGCCTACATAGGCCACCTCAGCTACGCTAGGATGGCTCAGCAGCACGAATTCAACTTCTGACGGGCCAATCTTAAGTCCAGAAGACGTGACTATTATGAACGACTTCTTCTCTATATACTCTAAGTAGCCTTCTTCATCCATCCTGACTAAATCTCCGGTATAAAACCAGCCATCCTTAAGGACTTGAGCCGTGAGTTCAGGAGCTTTATAGTATCCTTTCATTACCCAGGGGGCATTGAACACAGCTTCCCCTATTTCACCCTTAGGAACCTCCTGGCCGTTGTCATCCAATATCTTAAGGCAGCAAATTGGCTTGCCAACAGTCCCCAGTTTATGGCTGTTAAAGGTGCTTATGGAAACGGCTGAAACTTCCGTGAGACCGTATACCTCATAAAGGGATAGCCCAAGCTTGTCCTCCAAAGTTTCCATTAGCTTAGGAAAGGACTTAGCCCCCGCGGTAACAGCCAATCGCAGCGAATTCAGATTGTATCCTCGCAAAATTTCATCTCGCAGCATGGCCAGCGCATTGTACATGGAAGGAACCCCGAATATAATGCTCCCCCTCTCCTTTTCCACAGCCTTCAGGACAGCTCTGGGAGTGAAATTAGGGATAAGCACGACAGTAGAGCCTATGATAATCGAACCAAAAAGAACCTCGAATAAGCCATAAAGATAAGAAAAGGGAACAATGTCTATGATGACATCTTCCCTTCTCCGTTGTATGCCTGCGGAGACTATTGGGGGAGTTCCCATAAGGGAAGCATGTGTATGTACCACGCCTTTTTGCTTTCCCAGGACGCCAGAGGTGTAGAATATAGTAGCTTCGTCCTCGTCTTTTATATCGATATTCGGTGATATGGAAGAGCTGTTAGCTACCATCCTGGTGTAAGAGCCTGCATCAACCTCAATTACGTGTTTTAGCAAAGGAATATGAGGCAAAACTGAGGAAAGCATCCGAGAAAATCTCTTCTCCGTTATTAGAATTTCCGAGTCGGAGTCTCGCAATAAAGAATCAAGTTCAGGCGCTTTAAGCGCAGTGTTGAGTAGCACAGCCACACCTCCACCCCTGATTACCCCGAAATAATTGATGACCCACTTAGGTCTATGGGACATCAAGATAGCCACATGGGTACCCTTTTTCATCCCCATATCCAGGAGGACGTTGGCTACTCTGTTAGAGATCTCATCTAGTTCCTCATAAGTAACCCTCTGAACACCAAGAACAATGGCTTCTTTATGTGGTATTGCGCTGGCAGTATCTTCCAAGGCCTGTTTAATATTCATCTCTGCCTCCGGAAAATCCTAATGACCAAAAGTATATCGTAATAAAAGGTATATGGTAAAGCCCTCAGCCATGATTGCTGGGAAAAGAATAGATCGTTTTGTAAAGACAACATATAGAGATATCGCTAACACGTGGGACAAGTACCTGTCATTAACAACTTGAGAAAGCACACCATCACTAAAAAGAAGAGATTATCCTCAGCACGACTGAAGTTTCAATTTGCCTCTCGGGGATGTTCCAATATGTTCGCAAGAGCCTATCCTTTTCCCTGGACGACACCAGTTTGAAACCATGTTTCTCGTAGAATCGAATAGCCCAGGCGGCATCAGCCCAGGTCCCTACCAGGACTTCCGGAGTCTCGGCCAAGCCTTTGAGATATTCAAGTAGCCTCGTGCCAATTCCTTTTCCCTGGTATTTTGGAAGGACATAAGCATGCCTGATTAAGGTAGTATCTTCAAGAGCTTGAATCCCTGCCACTCCGAGCAAATGCCCGCCTTCCACCCAGCCAAAGAATCGTACGCCAGCCTCAATTTCTCCTTTTAATTCCTCGGCTGACATATATGGTTCCTTCCATCTGTCACCGGGG
>Ga0172362_10002232_pt1 | contig 16842 bp, 23 predicted proteins | sample LakKivs1_kivu2a2_FD_114534 | JGI IMG/M metagenome (GOLD analysis project Ga0172362, IMG submission 114534) | Sediment microbial communities from Lake Kivu, Rwanda - Sediment s1_kivu2a2 | ecosystem: Environmental > Aquatic > Freshwater > Lake > Sediment | place: Rwanda: Western Province, Lake...
CACCCCCAACGCCGCGAGAGCGGCAGGAGAAGAGAATCGTGGAACTTTGGAATGAAACTGATGGGTTAGGGTTGCGGCGGATGGTGGCGCAATCCGGACGGAAACGGAGATATTCGTATGACGCCGGCCTCACGTGGGCCGCCATACCGCTGATAGCCCGCCGAACCGCGACCGGAGCGCGTATCGATTCTACGGCCCGCAAGATTCTCCAGGAGAAACAGCAGGCGCGGACCACCTAGCCGGCAGGGGCGGTGCCTGAACCATGCCCGCCTGGCCGAAGGGGTTCGGCGACCGCCGGCTCGGGGAGTCACCTCTCCGGGCCGGCTGGCGGGCGATCTGGAAAGGACCAACCGATGGCCGAGTGGTCGTCTGTCGCTATCCGGAAGACATGATCTCGATTGAGGATCTGAGTCATGGGTAAACGCTGCAAGCACCCCACCGCCAGTATCGAGCGGTCAAAAGTCGAGCCTGATCTGGTCACGGCCATCTGCCGAGACTGCGGCCTTGTCTGGTACGGACGGTTGACGCCATGGAAGTCCACGCATCCATGCTGCCGGCTGCACAAGCCGCCGAAGTGGGTCTCTGTGCTGGCGGAAAAGGAATCGCCGCAATGAACGCCTTCTGGCCGCACCAACGCCAGGCTTTTGCTTTTGCGGTTGATCGTTTGGCAACGCTACTCGGATTATCAATGGGTTGCGGCAAGACGCGCATCGCGCTGGCCTTGCTGGATGCGTGGCAATGCCAGCGCGTCTTGATCCTTACGCCCGCGAGCTGCCGCGCGGTCTGGCTTCGGGAGGCGGAGCGGTGGTCCAGCACTCCAGGCGTGACACTCGCACTTATTCGGAATACGATGGCCGCCCGAACCAAGTGGAGCGCCCACTTTGCAGACACAACCACAGGGCAGTTGCGACTTGTCATCAACTTTGAAGCTGCTTCGCAAAACCCGTTTGCAGCGTGGGCACTGTCGCAGGACTGGGACTGCATTATCATTGACGAAGGACATCGCTTGCAGCGTGAGACAAGGGTATCCCGTTTTGCATCTGCGCTGGGGCTGAAGGCCAAGCGTCGACTGTCCCTTACCGGGAGCGTTTTCACGCAGGCCCCGGCGTCCATTTACGCCCAAGCCCGCTTCCTCGACCCCGACCTCTTCGACGGCCTGACCTACAAGCAGTTCATGGCCCGCTACGACAACCACCATGCGGTTCACGCTCGAATCGCCACCGCTAACGTGAACGACACGCTAGCACGCTACGGCGTGCAGCCGATCCGCGTGCCCACAGAATTGGTCTCGGGCGTCTGCCGGCACGATGAGTTCCTGGCGAAGCTGAGCAGGATAGCAATCCGGATCGAGTCTGCGGCGGTCCTCAATCTGCCGCCCCTGATGAAGCAGACGCGCGAATGCACGCTGTCGCCGCGCGCGGCCAAAGCCTACCGCGAGATCGAAACGCAACTGGTGACGGACTTGGGCAGCGGCAACATCGCGTCGGCCGGCTCGTTCCTGGCCCGCGCCGTGAGGCTCCAGCAGGCCACCAGCGGCTACCTGCCAGACCAAGACGGCAAGCCGCACCGGATCGACCACAGCAAGGCCGACGCGCTGCGCGAGATTCTCCAGGCCGCAGGCGAGCCGGTGGTAGTCTTCGCGCGATTCCGCCCCGATCTTGATGTGATCCGAGAGTCGGCCGCCAAGTTCGGCCTAAGCTACGGCGAGATCAGCCAGCGGCGGAAAGACGGTCTCACGCCCCGCGCCGAGATGGCAGAGGTAGACGTGCTGGGGGCCCAGATCCAGAGCGCGTCCGAGGGCGTGGACCTAAGCCGCGCGAGGATCGCCGTGTTCTACTCGCTGACGTGGTCGCTGAAGGACTTCGATCAGGCGATTTCGAGAATCCATAGACCTCCGCAATCGCATCCATGCGTTGTCTACTTTCTCGTGGCCGAAGGCACGGTGGACGAGCGGATCTTGCGGGCGCTAGACGCCCGTCGCGACATAATCCACGCGGTCTACCAGGCCATGCGCGACCGTGCGTCCCGTGCAGAAAGTATTTTTGGAAATTCTGGAAAATTTTGCAGTATCTAGGGTAAATACCCCACACGACCTAACAGCCATGCGCGGAATCTTGATTGTAACATCGCCAGCCGTAAAAACTTACAGCCGAGTTGCGTCCCCGCAACTCGGCTGCGAAGCGTGGCGGTTTACCCGCGCGACCTGGCTGCTGGGGTCATTTTCGAGCACACTTCCAGCCGTTCTAGGCCGTTGGACCGCAAGGACTTACGACGACTTGCGGGCCAACGGCTTTTTGCGTGGTGTGGGTGCGTTTCCGACTCTTGACATCGGGGCATCCCCTAGCCTAAAATACCCATCGTCACGACTGACGCGGCCTCGAAAACTGCTCGGTCGGATGAATACAGCAGCCCTCTTGAGCCCTCTGGCTCACCTGGGCAAAAACGTCAGATCCGTTCCAGCCCGAACACTATTATCCGAAAACGCACGGATGCAGCCGATGCGCGCAGGAATCCGCTTGTACTCTGTCGTGTATGGTTATCTGCTACCCGTAATGGTCACGGGAACCACCGTAGATGCTTGCGACGTTTGGCACTCTGACAGCGCTCTTCGAGCAGGCGTACAGACCGCGCCGGCTGCCTGGGGGGTCGCCGAACACGATCAGGCTCTATGTGTTCGCGATCCGCGCGTTCGCGAAGTTTCTGCGGCGTGCGCCGATTGTGCAGGACCTCGACGCCGACACGCTGGCAACATTTCTCTCGGCCTATCACGATGCTGGCCATGCGCCGCGTTCGGTGAATGCCTTGCGCGATCGGCTGATGGCGCTGGCGCGCTATGCGACGGACAAGCGACTTTTGCCGGAAGTTCCGGATGTTCTGCCTTGGCCGGAACCACGACGGTTGCCGAAGGCATACACCTTGGATCAAGTGAGTCGGCTGCTGTCGGCCTGCCGCGTGGCCCGTGGAGAAGTCTGCGGGCTGCCGGCAGGTTGTTATTGGTCGGCGGTCACATTGGTCTTCTACTACACCGGCATTCGAGCGAGCGCCTGCTGGGCGCTGGAGCAGACGGACCTGGAGGGTCCGCTGCTGACCGTGCGCCCCGAGACCCACAAGCCGCGCATGGAGTTGCGGTTCGTGCTGCCAGACGACTGCTTGCAATCGCTCTGGTCAATCTGGGAACCGAGGCGGAAACTCATTTTCCCTTGGGAAAAGACGCCTGGCGAGCGCTATCCGGCGTGGCGCAGGATCTTGGCCGAGGCCGGCTTGCCGATGGGGCGCCGCGATCTGTTTCAGCGGTTGAGGCGTACCAGCGGCACGCTGATCGAGGCGGCTGGCGGGGATGGCAGCAAGCACCTCGCCAACAGCCGAGCGGTTTTCGAGCGCCACTATTTGGACCCGTCTATTGCCAACCGCTCGCAGATAACCCTTCTGCCTCGGCCAGTTGCGAAAGAACCGTCTCCTGCCGAGCGGCAGTTGTCGCTGCCCGGCTTCTGATCTCCACGGCGCGAAGCTGCGCCGTTCTTCATAGCGTATGGACGCCCGTGGTGAAGACGCCGCGAGCGAAGGAGCGGCAGGGCTGCCGCGCGTCCGAGGAGAGCGTATGCCCAGTGCGCACACGACGTGCGCACCGGGCGCATAAAGTTGGCCGCCGGACTGTAGCAGCAGCCCAGCGGCCTGGACAGCAGACCCCTTTACGTAGGAGAGTGTCCGATGACAACGGTAGCAGCCGGTCTGTCGTCGTGCAAGTCCCCTCTCGCATGGGAGCGAGTGGAACAGGACGGCACGCAAATCTGTCAGGTGGAGGCCCGCGGTCTCTGCAATGGGCGTGATTTCTGGGCCGCGGCGGAACCTCAGTCCAATGGGGAGTGGTGGATCTACCACACCTGCACGCTTGGCCAGTATGTCAAGGTGGACACTGAGGACGCCGCCAAGCTGGCCAGCGTCAACTTGGCCATCCGAGATTTCGGCGAGCGCCTCGCGCAACTCAAGGCTTTGCGTCATACGCTGACGCAACCCGAGCGGGACTTGGCGGATCTGGAGCGGATCTATCAGGCCGCCGTCCGCAGCAGCACCAGTCTGTCCGGCATGGGCGAGCGCTACGACGATCACTGTCGCCATAAGCTCCACCTGCTGGTAGCGATCAGCAAGCGTCGGCCGCTGACCGACATCGAGCGGCTGGACTACGACCACTGCATGCGCAACGTCGCCGCGCAGGAGGTGGCCCGTGCGTAGCACCAGCACAACGGCCGCCTGCGGCTGGACATGGGAACCCGAGACCGCCGAGGGCGAGATCCCCGCCGCCTACGACTTCGAGATCACGGGCACGGTCACTGCCGGCGAACCGCCCGTCATGTATGACAGCAACGGCACCGGATACCCCGGTTCGGGCACGGAAGTAGAGATCACCGGCGCGACGCTGGTGAAGGTTCACGATGAGGCCGGCGACCACCCCGGCCTGCCGTATCCGTTCCACGAGAACATCGAGGCGCTCTTCCTGTCCCTAGTCGAGGCCACGCCAGAACTGCGGGCGTCCATCGAGGAGGCGCTCTGCGAGGCGGCGTCGGCAGCGCACGACCCGGCGAACCGCGCCGATGAGCTTTACGACCGCTGGAAGGATTCTGGAGGAAGGAGGGTAGTCGCGTGAAGTTCACGATTGAAACCACCGACCGCGACTTGGCCACCGGCATCATCCAGTGGCTCTGCGACTATCCGGAAATCGTGCCCAACAGCACTTTACTGCGCATCGGCGAGCATGACCCTTGTACTGGCGAGCAGCAGATTGCGGACCTCAAGGACCAGCTCCGTGAGGCCAGTGCGAAGATCGCCGACTATGAGGCCAAGGCAATATTCCCTAGCCTGTCCGGGCAGTTGGCCGCGATGACCGAGGCCCGCAACCGCTTCTATGGGGCGCTCAACGAGATCGCTGGCATCCTCGGGCACACCGACAAGCAGTGCTATGAGTGCTACGCACCCGAGGCGGTCGTGCGGTGGGTCAGCGAAGTGAAGAAGGACTGCGACTCATGGAAGTTTCGCTACAGTTCGGCCAATGAGGACCGGCTAGAGATCGCCATGGCACACGGAGAGGCCGAGGCACGGATCAAAGAACTGGAGCGGCAACTGGCGTCGTTGCGCCCCGCCGCCAAGCCTCGCATTTCGACGCGAGAGGAGATCGAGGCCGAGGGCGACGGCTGGAAAGAGGAAATGGCCGCCGCCGAGACAAGCCGGAAGTCCGGGCTGCGTGCCGGCGACCGCTTCGATGCGCGGCCCTGCACGCCCACGCATTGGCAGGTGCGGCGACTCCGCGAGGACGGCACGGCATGGATGATCTGGGACGTTTATCCGACTCGACGCAAGATCGTCCTCAATCAGCACCACCGGGGCCCAATGTTCAACGTGAAAGACTGGGCCAATCTGACGCTGGAGCAGTGCGTCGATCTGGCAGCAAACGCCTGTGCGTTGGCCGAGTTCTGAACCATAAACAATTTCCACGAAAGGAAACCTGCAATGATCGCCAAGAGAATGCCAATCATCGGCCCCCTGCCGACGAACCGCGAAGAATGGCTCGCCGCGCGACAGAAAATCATCACGGCGACCGACATGGCCCGCATCATGGCTGGCGAAGGCTTTGTCGTCTTCGCTGAGAAGACCGGCCAGTCCGAGCCGTTCTCTGGCAACAAGAACACCCGGCGTGGGAAGCGGTTCGAGAGGCCTACGCTGGAAGAGTACGCAGACGAGGCCAACGCCTTCGTGTGCGATGGCCTGCCGTTCCTGATCGACCCCGACTGCCCATCGCTCGGCGCTACGCCCGATGCCGTGGCCATGCAATACACAGGTGATCCCAGCGACGAAGGCGCCGGCCGTCTTGGAACCGTGACCCCAGTCAATGACTGGTGGCCGCTCGGCGATCCCGATTCATGGGGCGTGGAGGCAAAGACCAGCATTTCCGCCGACGTGGCCGCGCAGCTTGCGGAAGGCGATGATGACAGCGACTTCGTGCCGGACGCCTGGATGGTGCAAGACCAGTGCCAGGCCGCAGTTTGCGGGTGGGAAGTGGTTGACATGGCCATCTTCCTGTTTGGGCGACTTCGCCTCCGGCGAGTGCTTCGCAACGACAAGCTGATCGACTTCTACCGCACCACGGCCGTCGAGTACGCGGAGCGGATCGCCAAAAACCTTCCGCCGCCCATCAACTTCGACCGCGAAGCCTGCCAGAGCACGATCCGCTCCCTCTATGGTTCGGTCGATGACAGCCAGCGCATCGAACTGTCCTGCGATGCGGTCGCCGCGTGGAACGAGTACAAGCGGCTCGGTCCCGAACAGACGGCCATCGAAAAGGAACGCAAGAGACTGCAATCCATCGTGCTCGCCGAGTTGCAGAACGCCGGCATCGGACTCTCCGCCGGCAAGCCGTTCCTGAAGCGCAAGATCGTCCAGCGAGGTTCTTACGAGGTGTCGGCCACGAGTTACCCGCAACTAACCGCAATCAAGGGGTGAACCATGACTCCAATCGCTATCGAAATGACAGTCAAGCGCAAGCTGGTCGCCGCCGTGCAGACGATGGGCCAGGAAGGTGGGGCGACAACGGAGACGGTGACGGCGTTGGCGTTGGCCACCATCGCCCTTTGGATGATAGAGCGGGCTATCCCCGTCGTCGACTGCACGCACGAAAGGTAAGCCATGGCGATCATCAACGTCATCCTGTCCAAGGCCAGCCGAGTCAGCGACCACCACCCGGCCGTGCCGAACCTGATCGTCGAGGCCGAACGCTCGTGCGATGAGGAACTTGGCCCAAACAGGTCTGAGCGTAGCTGCGATCTGTTCTTCAGCAGCCAAGCCCGCACGCTTGTCTCGGCGTTCCTCCGCACGCTGCCCGGTGCGCTGATCGACGCCATCTTGATCGAATTGATGAAAACGCGGGCCGTGCAGTTGCACGTTCCGCTCGTGACCGATCCCGAGTAACCCACTCAATTCCGAAGAGAGGAAACTGAGCTATGGCAACCGTCATCGAACCGACCGCCACTGCCCTCATCAAGTTCACCCCGACCGACACAACCATCACAGAGATGCGCGAGCGGTTTATGCCGCTGACGATCAGCAGCGTGGACGACACCGCCGGCTACAAGCGCGTGCATGAGGCGCGCATGCTGGTCAAGGGGTGCCGCATCGATGTGGAGAAGAAGCGCAAGGAGTTGAAAGCCGAGGCGCTGGAGTACGGCCGGCGTGTGGACGCCGAGGCCAAGAGGATCGCCGCGCTACTGGAGCCCATCGAGAACCACCTGCAAGAGCAGGAGGACGCCTACACCGCCGAGAAGGAGCGGATCAAGAACGCCGAGCGGCTCCGGCTGGAGGAGGAGGCGCGCAAGGCCAAGGAAGCCGAAGAGGCGAGGATCAAGGCCGAGCAGGAAGCCGAAGTCGCCAGGCTCAAGGCGGAGCGTGAGGCAATCGAAGCCGAGAAGCGAGCCTTGGCTGCCCAGCGGGCCGAGGAGGAGGCCAAGCGGCGGGCTGAGCAGGAGAAGATCGATGCCGAGCGTCGGGCCATCGAAGCCGAGAAGAGGCGGCTGGCCGACATGGAAGCCGCCCGCCTGCGGAAGATCGAGGAGGAGCGGTTGGCTTCCGAGCGCGCCGCCGAACTGGAGCGGGCGAAGGCTGAGGCTGCCGAGAATGCCAAACGGGAGTCCGAGGAGCGTGCGGCCCGCGAGATCGAAGATGCCAAGGCGAGAGCGGCGGAAGCCGAACGGGCTCGCCAAGAGGCCGAGCAGAGGGCCAGCGAAGCCGCCGAGAAAGCCCGCAGGGAGGCGGAGGAGAAGGCGGAGCGTGAAGCGGCCGAGGCCAAGGCCCAGGCGGAAGCCGAGGAAGCCGCCCGCGTCCGCGCCGAAGCGATGAGGCCCGACAGGGAAAAACTGATGGCTGTCGCCACCGCGCTGGACGCGATGCCGGTCCCCGCCGTCTCGTCGGACGCCACCCAGGCGGCTGAGGCCGTTCATGGCGTGCTGATAGACGCCGCCGAGTCCATCCGGTTCATCGTGTCCGAAATGAAGTAACCCAGCACTTCCGAAGAGGAGACTGCAATTATGGCAACCGCACACCAAACCGCCGCCGCCAATGTCCCTGCCGCCGTCGCTCCCCAGCAGCAGACCGCTAGCCTGGCCCAGTGGGTCCGAAATGCCTCGGTCCGCGAACGGATCGTCAACTCGCTCGGCACCGTCATGCCGGCCGACCAGTTCATCGCGCACGCGCTGGTCTCGTTCCAGAACCCCGAGATCAAAGCCTGCACCCTCGCCAGCCAATTGCACTGCCTGTTGGAGATGGCGGCCATGGGCTTGCTTCAAACGCTCGGGCAATGTGCTCTGATCGTCTACTGGAACTCCGAGATCGGACAGAGCGAAGTCAAGCTGATAGTTCAGTGGCAAGGCATGAAAGCTGTAGCTGAAAGGCATCCGAGCATCCTGGAGGTGCATCCATGCTTGGTTCATATTCGCGACCAGTTTGCGTACATCAACGGCGTCGTCGAGCACTCCTACGATCCGTTCGACCCCGAGCGGACCATCAACAGTGCCGCCGACATCAGGGGCGGTTACTTGCGAATCCAGTATCGCGATGGACGCCCCGACAAATACCATTTCACCAGCGTCGCCCACATCGAGAAGTGTCGCATGTGCGCCAAACCGTCGAAGAAGACCGGCAAGCGCGAGGTGTGGGACAATTGGTACGAGGCCCAGAGTTTGAAGACGCTGGTGCGCGACGCTTACGCCCGTCGCGCGTTTCCGGTTGATCCCCTGGCGGCGGGCCGCATGGAGCAGATGCTCCGTACCGACGACGCCCTTCTGGGCAACGACCCCAACCGTGTCAGCGCTCTGGCCATCGACGCCCCTCCCGACGCAGAGCCGGCCAAGCCCCTGTCCAAGGCGGAGCGGATGGCGGCGGCCTTGGCAGCCAAGCAACAGGCCGAGGAGTCGCCCAACTTCAAAACCGGGCCCGGATACGTCAGTAGCGATCCGAAGTTCGACCCCAACTGCGGCGACCCGGAAGAGTCTGTGCCGCAACAGCCGCAGCGCGATGCCATCGGTGTGCAGAGCAGCGCCGCGGACGAGAGTCAGTCCGAGCCGCCGATGGTGGACGATCCTCCCCATGAGACTGACGTGATCGACGAACCGCCGCCAGACGATGCGAACCAAGCCGCCGAGCTGGAGGCGAACGCCGCGCTGGCCGACTGGGCAAACGCGATCATGCCGATTGCCAGCGATATCAGCCTCAAGGAGTTTGAGCGCGATATTCTGCCTATGGTGCCCGAGCACCTGCGACCGCTGGTGGAGAAGTGCATTGCGGCCAAGCGAGCCATCGGGTTGGCCGCGAGCCTGACTGCCGTGAATGCGGCCGAGAAGGAACAGAAGTCGACGGCGGCTCCGGCGGTGCGGCCGTTCATCGAGAAGATGGCGGAAACGAAGCGGAGGAGGATTCACGACAGCCGGGGACCGAGGGTGAACAGCGGGTCGTCGGCAAGAGGGATGCGATGACAGGAAGCGCGAAAGGTTGGCTGTCGGGTTCGAGTCCCGGCGGTGATGCTTGTGACAGTTCCGAGTTTTCGTCTATTCCTTTTCAAGGAGATGTTCCGTGGCCATCAAGGTGAAAGTGATCGAGAAACTGAACCGCGCGACCGGCGACGAGTTGCTGCTGGAGGTCGAGGGCGAGCCGATTCGCTTCCATGCCCCGAACATGGACGATCTGAGCGGGCTGGTGCCCGGACGGGAGTACACCCTAGCCTTCGTGCCGTTCGTGCCGGTCTGGCATACGGCGGCCGGGGAGAACACGGCGCCGGCCGACACCCTCGTTCCGGTCGAGCATCCGGTCGTGCTGGAACCCGACGACGCGGCCGACGCCGAGGCGGCCATCGTCAGCGCGGACGAACTGGCCGCCGAGTAGTACCCCCGATGCAGACGGCGGGGCGGCGTCCTAGCGCGCCGCCCCGCCTGGAATGGGCAGTTTCCGCGTGCGGGGGTCTGGTGACTCCATGGGGCTCATAACCCCGATGCTGACCGGCTTGAAGAGTGCATCGCCGTAGGCTGCCGTTCGATTCGGACACGCGGTTTTTGAACAGAAAGGACGCGACCGTGACGGATTGTGAAAAAGACCGACAATGCTACTTCGACGCGATCCACGCCATGCAGACCGGCGTGGCCGCGTGGATGAACTATGACCGGAGCGAAACCGATCCGAAGCACCTGCGCGTCGGCATCAATTCGGCATTGCGCGCCTCGTCGTCGCTGGCACGCCTGCTGATCGCCAAGAGCATCATCACCGAGGCCGAGTACACGAAGGCCATCGCAGACGGGATGGAAGAAGAGGCGGCCAGTTATCAAACGCGACTTCAAGAAAAACTCAGTCGGGCTGTCACTCTTCACTGACGCCCAGCTAGGAATCTCCAGAGTAGGGAGACTCACAAAATGCCCCCAACGAAGATCACCATTGACCCCGAGTTGCGCGATCTATGCCTGCCGTTGACAAATGAGGAACGCGCCAATCTACGCGAGGCAATCATCAGCGATGGCTGCCGCGACCCAATCGTCTGCTGGCAGACCACCGGAAATCCGATCCTCGATGGCTACCATCGCCAAGAGATATGCAAGGGCGAGGGTATCCCATTTGAGGTGCGATTCCTGACGTTGCCCAGCCGACAGGCGGCGATCAATTGGATCATCCGAAACCAGTTGGGCCGGCGCAACGCGACGGAGGAGCAGAAAGCTTACCTGCGGGGCCGACTCTACAACGAGCAGAAGGGCCCGGTGGGCGGAGACAGGCGATCAAAGGGTCAGAGTGAGCCTTTGATCGGCGACGACCAGAAATCAAAGGGTCAGAGTGAGCCTTTGATCGACACAGCCGCCAGGATTGCTGAAGAAACCGGGGTTTCGCCGGCGACGGTGAAGCGCGACGCGAAGTTCGCCGAGGCCATTGACGAGCTTGCCGAAAAGTCCCCGGAACTGGCCGTGGCGGCTCGACAGGGGGCTGTGCCCAAGTCCGCCGTCCCGGCCCTGGCCGACGCGCCCAAGGCCACGCTGAACCGCTTGGAGCGTCTGGAGGGCACTGATTTGCGGCAGGCGGCCAGCCAGGTGGCCCGGCAACAGACGGGACCCAAGCCGGGGCAGCAGAAGAAGGACCCGCGCATCTGGCTGGAGCTTGAGGGCCTGATCGGCCGAGCGAAGAACCGCGTGGACGAACTAAACCGGCAGTTTCCCCGGCCGGACCTCAAGAAGGCGATGATCGCGCAACTGACGCTGGCCTCGGGCACCTTGCGGCAGTGGAAGGAGGCGGCGCAGTGAACAACACCGATTGCATTCTGCTCGGCGTGCGGGAGGTGCTCAGCCCGAGGCAGTTCGAGGTCTTTGCGCTCCTCGGGCAGGCCGTTCCAAACCGGGAGATCGCCAAGCAGCTTCGGTTGAGCGTGAAGACGGTTCAGACGCATATGGCGGCGGTCTGCCGGAAGCTGGAGTTGAGAAACGGCCGCGAGTTGCTTCGGGCGGCGTCGATCTGGGATTACCACAACAATCCGAGGACATGATGGGCATGGGCGCTCTGTACTGCGGTGACTGCCTTGAAGTTATGGGCGGCATGACGCCGGCCAGCGTCGATCTGGTATTCGGATCTCCGCCCTATGAGGACTGCCGCACCTACGGCATGAACTTCCGACTGGCCGGTCAGGCGTGGGTTGACTGGATGGTCGATGTTGTGCGTGCATCGCTTTGCGTCTGCCGTGGGCTAGTGGCATTCGTCGTGGAGGGCAAGACGCGGAACTATCGCTGGTCGGCCACGCCAGCACTTCTGATGGCCGATTTGCACCGCGCCGGGGTGCATCTTCGCAAGCCGCCGGCATTCCAGCGAGTTGGCATTCCCGGCAGCGGCGGCCCGGACTGGCTGCGCAACGACTACGAGTTCATCGTTTGCGCGACCAATGGTGGGAAGCTTCTGTGGAGCGACAACACGGCCATGGGGCACCCGTGCAAGTACAAGACGGGCGGGGCCATGTCGTATCGAACAATCGACGGACAACGGTGCAACGCCAAGACCGGCAAACGCCTGCTCGGAAACAACGGTCGGCCAGCGACCGCCAATCCCGGCAACGTGATCCACTGCAAGGTCGGTGGAGGGCTAATGGGCCACCCTCTCGCCCACGAGAACGAGGCCCCTTTTCCGGAAACGCTGGCCGAGTTCTTTGTCCGGTCCTTCTGTCAACCGGGAGGACTTGTGCTCGATCCGTTCTGCGGCAGCAGGACCGTGTTGGCTGTCGCGAAGAAGCATGGACGCCAAGCAATCGGCATCGACATTCGTCAGTCTCAGGTTGACCTCACTAGGCGTCGGCTGCTGGAGGCTTGCACATGATGGACCGATCCACAGGAGATCACCGTATGGACACCCCGGAAATCATCGAAGGGCTGATGACCAATCCCGCCGACAAGACGCGGCTGTCGGCGTTCATTGCCAAGTTGGAAGAATCGCCCGACCCGACGCCCATGTGCGTGCTGCGCAGCGAGATTCTCCCGCCGCACGCATTCATCCTGTGCCCGGAGCGGCGAGTTCATGTCTTCGGGGTGCTAGCGCACGAGTGGTACCAGGATGGAGTCCGGCGGGCGATTGCAGAGAGCAACTGATGGAACGGTGGAGCAACCAAATCAGAGCCTTCGAGGGAACAATCGACGCGCTGAATCGCGGCGTCAAGCGGTTGTGCGTCACGAGCCCCACTGGCTCTGGCAAGAGCTTGTGTTACCGCGATGTGATTCGCTGGGCCTGCGAACACCGCAAGAGAGTTGCCTTATACACGCTCCGGCGCATGCTGTTCGATCAGACCTGCGCGGGCCTGGCTAAGGATGGCATTTCATTCGGGATGCGTGCCTCCGGGTACGATCCCGCCCTCCTCCGCGATGTGCAGGTTTGCATGATCCAAACTGAAATCGCGAAGCGTCGGAGCGAGGCTCGCGACCTCCACCCTGCCGACATTGTGCTCGTTGACGAATGGCATTTGTTCGGTGGCAACAAGTTCCAAGAGATCATCGGCGCTCATATCGGCGATGGGTCGCAGGTCGTCGGTTATTCAGCGACCCCCATGGACCTTCCACCGACAGATGAATTGCTTGTAGCGGGCTGGCCGAGCGAATGCAGGAAGTTTGGGGCGCTAGTGGCAGCCGAGACCTACGCACCCGATGAACCCGACCTGAAGCACATCAAGCGGTATGTCGTCGGGGAGGATCTGACAGAGAAAGAGAACACGACGGCCATCATGCGTCCCGGCGTGTTCGGGCGCGTCATCAACGCATGGAAGATGCACAATCCAGACCAGCGCCCAACGCTCCTGTTTGGTCCCGACGTGAAGGGGTCGTTGTGGTTTGCGCAGCAGTTCCACGAGGCCGGCATCCGGGCCGCGCACATCGACGGCGAGGACTGTTGGCTGGATGGCGAGTTTCACGCGAGCGATACGGCAACACGCGATCATATCGCAGCCCTGTCCAGATCCGGGCAAGTCAAAGTGGTTTGCAACCGCTGGGTTCTCAAAGAGGGCATCGACTGGCCTTGGATCGAGTGCGGAATTCTGGCGTCCGTGATCGGCAGTCTCACGTCCTACCTCCAGATTTGCGGTCGGTTGCTCCGCGCCTGCCCCGAGACCGGAAAGTCCACCGCGACCATCTTGGACCATGGTGGCGCTTGGTGGAGGCACGGTTCGGTCAACGAAGACCGTGAGTGGACGCTTGGAATGACTAACCACCGCGTCGTTGGCGAGCGTCTGGATCGGCTACGCGAGCGCAAAGAGCCAGAACCGATCGTGTGCCCGCAATGCGGAAAGGTTCGCCGGTCGGGCCGCGTGTGCATGGTCTGCGGGTTCGAGGCTCACAAGCGCTCGCGGCTCGTCGTCCAGGTCAACGGCGCCCTCAAGCCAGTTGAGGGCGCAATCCAAAAGCCTCGCCGCGTCAAGCGTGAACCGAACACCGAAATGCTGTGGCGTGTGATGCTCAAGCGCGCCAGGAGCGAGAAATGGGGTGCCACGTTTCGCCAAGCCGAAGCGAAATTCTACCTAGAAAATTACTATTACCCCCCGCGCGACTTGCCGGGCATGCCGAAAGAGTCTTCGGACTTTTGGCGGAAGGTGTCCGAGGTGCCACCCGAATCCCTGATCCCGAAAACCGACGCGACGACCGCGCCAGCAACGTAACTTCCTGATCGAAAGGAGGGTCCCTATGGCCCTGAAACCCAACTGCACCCTGGATGAGATCGACGCCGAAATCGCGGCCGTCGATGCGGAGTTCCGCCAGCGCCTCCGGCACCTGCGGGCTTACCGCAAGGTGCGGGCAGACGAGATATCGACCGGCCAGAAAGTGTTTCCGGCGATCGTTGAGCGGTCGGAACCGGCGACCGAGCGGATTAGCGAGGCGTCAACAGAGTCGCAAGTCTCGCCGTGCTCGCCGGGGACTGACTGTGCTTCGGACGAGCCGTCGTCGTCCTTCCCACCGAAAGCGTGATGCCATGGCCCAGCCCGACACCTTCTACCTCTGCTTTCGACCGGACACGAAGTCCAAGGAGTGGTACGCCCGCTGTCGGCAGTACCCGTTCGATACGACGGCCGACCTGCTGAAGTGGCTGCGGTCGCGGAAGAACAGCGAGGAAACGATCCGTATCGAGTTCATCAAGGATCGGCATATCGCTGGCGGCAAGGTAGGCCGGCGGTGCGACTTGGCGATGAAGACCGACTGGCCGCTGCCGTAGGAGTCTCTGTTGCGATGGAGCGATGTATGATCGCCCGCCACCTGTTTGACGAACTAGAGTCGCACTTCCCCGAGACCTGCAAGGTGCCGGGAAGGTTTGGCGGGTATGTCCGCGTGGCCGTGCAGCAGAATTGCGAGTGGTATCGCCGTCTGTGTCGAAAGCATTTGGCCAGCCGGAAGCGCTATCCGAAGCCGCGCACGATCATCCGGCGATGCCACACGCTGGCAGCGCTTAAGAGGATTGCCGCCGGCAACGCGGAAGGCGTCTGCGCAGAACGGCTGATGCCATTCATCGAGGAGCGAGAAGCGGAGAACCGCAAGCGTGCGTGAGTCAGGGATGAACACAAAGCCAAACTGGCAACGAGTGAGCAAGAGGAACCCTTGCCCGGTGTGCCAAAAGCCAGATTTTTGCACGCGCGCCGGCAATTTTGTGCACTGCATGCGCGTTCCGAGCAACCGGCCGCAGAAAGACGGCATGGGGTGGATTCACAGGCTTGACGAGTCGCTCGCTATCCCGCCGATGCCGGAGAAGAAGGAGCGACCGCGGCGAAGCGACGAGGAGTTGGACAGGTGCTTCCGGCGCATGGCGGACAAGTGGTTCGACGGCGCCGGCGAAAAGCGGGCAGAACTGGCCAAGTCGCTTGGCGTGGCGCTGCGGACTATGGAGGCCCTGCGGGTCGGATGGAACGGCGCGACGTGGACCATCCCCGAGTATTCCGCGAAAGGCTTGACACTGGGGATCGGGACGCGAGCGCCGGACGGGTCGAAGAAGTTCGTTCTAGGCGGCCGGCGAGGGCTGGTGTTTCAGCCAGAGTCGATCTTGGCACAAGGCCCAATGCTGATTGTCGAAGGCCCGAGTGACGTAGCGGCCTGCCTGACGATGGGTCTCTGCGTCGTGGGGCGACCGAGCAACAACGGGGGCGCGGCGATCCTCGTGGATCTACTGCGGGAATATCAGGGGCCGCTGATTGTGCTGGGCGAGAACGACGTGAAAGAGGATGGCCGGTGGCCTGGGAAAGAAGGCGCTGAGGCAGTTCGGGCGGCCATGTGCCGCCGGTTGCATCGCCGGATCGAGATTCGCTATCCACTGGACGGTGCCAAGGACCTTCGCAACTGGTTGCTCCAGTGGAAGGTGGACCCAGAAAAGTCGTCGGCCTGCCGAAAGTTGGGGGCGAGCTTTATTCGGAGGCTGGGAGTGGGGACGAGAGCATGAAACGCACCCGCCTACGCTACGAGTCCAAGAAGACCACCGACAGAAAGGCCGAATGTCAAGACTTTCGGGCCGCCCTGGTGGCTGAGGTGGGTCACTGTGAGATGTGCGGGCACGATCCAAGGAAGACACGTCCGGGCATGATCGCCTGGGAGTTGTGCTGTCACGAGATCGCCAACGGAGCCAATCGTCAGAAGTGCCTCGACAAACGGTTTGGTCTACTCGTATTGTGCTGGCCCTGCAACTCAGAAGAGGCGACGAACAAGGCGATATGGCCAGAGGCGAGGCAATTGGCCTTGCTCAAGCGTTCTAGGCCGAAGGATTATAACCTGCCAATGTATATGCGGGAGTTTCACCCGCGGGCACCGTTTGCCATCACAGAAGAGGAGGTTGACACCTGCTCGTTGTGACTAGGAAGGCCGACCAGAAGATCCAGATCGGGACCGACATTGCTGTCTCAGCAGATCAGGCTGGGTAGCGGGGAACGAGAGGCGTAAGAGTAGGTGAGTGGCCCGAGCATCCAGCCCCGTCGGCTGGTCGGAGAGCCTGGGAGAGGGTGAGGAAAGGAAACCAAAAGATGCGGTTGGTATTGAATCCATCTTCGATCGACGATTACCGGAGGTTCCTCCGAATCAAGAGGCTGCCGACGTACTCGATTCGCGGCTGTCTTGCGGAATTTCCCAATGAGTACGCGGAGCGGATTGGTTCGGATGTGGAGCAAGCTATCAGGGAGGTCTCGTACGTTGCGCCGGAGTGGATGTTTGACTATCAGGCGGCGGTGACATCGCTTGCGATCAGGAAGCGGAAGTTTTCCACATTCATTGAATGTGGTCTCGGCAAAACCGGGATTATTTTGGAGTTCGCGCTGTACGCTGCCAAACTGCTCGGACC
>Ga0172362_10002233_pt1 | contig 16841 bp, 14 predicted proteins | sample LakKivs1_kivu2a2_FD_114534 | JGI IMG/M metagenome (GOLD analysis project Ga0172362, IMG submission 114534) | Sediment microbial communities from Lake Kivu, Rwanda - Sediment s1_kivu2a2 | ecosystem: Environmental > Aquatic > Freshwater > Lake > Sediment | place: Rwanda: Western Province, Lake...
CGGCGAGACAGGTGTAGTCGTCGAGATACGCGGCCAGCCGCGCACGGCCATGCCGCCAAGTGTGCAGCAGCGAGCCGTTTGGTAGCCGCAATTCATTGAGCAGGAAGGATGCCGCCTGCTGTGCAGCAGCGAGGTAGCGAGGTTCGTCCAGCACGCCCGCGGCCTGCGCGAGCGAGTCGATCATCATCCCGTTCCAGGCCACGAGCACCTTGTCATCCAGCCCCGGCGCAATCCGCTGGCCGCGCACTGCGAGCAGCTTCTCTCGCCAGTTTGTCAGCTTGCTGCGCAGCTCGTCCTCGGTGGTGAGCAGGGCGGTGGCCACGTCGGAGAGGCGATGCGGCAGGTGCAGGATACTCTGTCCATGTTCGAAGTTGCCGTGTTGCGTCACACCATACGCGTGGCAGAACGTCTCGGCGGCGTCTTTCCCCAGCACGGCCTCGATCTCAGCCGGCGTCCAGACGAAGAATTTCCCTTCGATTCCCTCGCTGTCGGCGTCCTGCGTGCTGTAGAAACCGCCGCCGGCGTCGGTCATCTCGCGCAGCACGTAGTCGCACGTCTCGCGAGCCACGCGGGCATAGTCGGCGTCGCCGGTGATCAGATAAGCATCCAGATAACAGGGCACGAGCAGGGCGTTGTCGTAGAGCATCTTCTCGAAGTGCGGCACCAGCCACTCGGCGTCCGTCGAGTAGCGATGGAAGCCGCCGCCTAGCTGATCGTAAATGCCGCCGGCCGCCATCTTGTCCAGCGTAACTCGCAGGACGTGCAGCGATTCGGCATCGCGCGTGCGGAACCAATGCTGCGCGAGCAGCCGCAGATCCATCGGGTGCGGAAACTTGGGGGCGCTACCGAAACCGCCGTTCACGTGGTCGAACGAGCGAAGCGTAGCACCTATCGCGCGCTGCACGAGGCCGGGCGTGAGCTCCTTTGGTTCGGCGGGGCCCGCGGCCATGCCGGCCAGGTGATCGGTAAGCGACTCGGCCTGTTCGAGAGCTTGCGTGCGCCGCTCGCGCCAGGCTTCGCTCACCGCGAGCAGCACCTGATCAAAGCCGGGCATTCCCCCGCGCGCGGTCGGCGGCCAGTACGTTCCGCCATAAAATGGTTTGAGATCCGGCGTCAGAAAAACCGACATCGGCCAGCCTCCGCGGCCCGTCATGAGCTGCACGGCGTTCATGTAAATCTGGTCGAGGTCGGGCCGTTCCTCGCGATCGACCTTCACGCACACAAACTGGTCGTTCATCAACTGGGCAATCGCCTCGCTCTCGAAGCTCTCGTGCTCCATCACGTGGCACCAGTGGCAGGCCGAGTAGCCGATCGACAGGAAGATCGGCTTGTCTTCCGCCCGGGATCGAGCGATCGCCTCCTCACCCCAGGGGAACCAATCCACGGGGTTCGCGGCGTGCTGGAGCAGGTAGGGGCTGGATTCGTGGGCAAGGCGATTGGGCATGCGCAGTCGGCTCGTTGTTCGCAGTTAGTGATGACGCGGAGCCATCATCATACCAATGACCATCCCAGCGCCTTGCCCCGCGGCCTGGCCGGCAGCGGTCGATAGTGCGTTAAGAGCCTCGAGTTCGGATTTGTCGAGCCACACGCCCTCGCAGCGAGGGCACTTGTCGTAGACAACCGTCTGCTCCGTTTTCTTATCCATAGTGGTTCCGCACCTTGGGCAATTCATCGAAGCTTCGAGCCGGGCTTTCTCTTTCGTTTCGCACACCGGACAGACCGGCGCACCGTTCACCTGATGGCGCGTCCGGCGGCCGCAACCCGTGCAATGTGGACCGAATACGGATTCCATGAAGCCCATGGGTTTCTCCCCTGGAGTGACGACAGTGGTATCTTCGCTCAGTTCCAACGGGCGATCAATGAAGTTGCGATCGGGACTGTGCTACAGACTGCGCGAGACGACTGTGAGAAGGTCAAAATAGTTGCCCCGCTCTCACGATTCCGCTACGCTTAACCGCGCCTACCCAAACCATCCCGCCTGCGGCCGAAGAGATCCCCGCCATGCCGCGTTCGAATCACAGAATTGGTTGTACGACCAGCGATCATATGCAGATCGGACGCCGCCGCTTGCTCGAAGCGGGCGGACTGTCGCTGTTAGGGCTAGGTCTCGGCGATCTGCTGCGGGCGGAAGCTTCGCCCGCACGCTCGGGAAAAGGCAAGGCCAAGAGCGTCGTGTTCATCTTTCAGTCGGGCGGTCCTTCGCAGCACGAGACGTGGGACCCCAAGCCCGAGGCGCCGAGCGAAGTCCGCGGCGAGTATGGCACGACTGCCACGCGCACCAGCAGCTACCACGTGTGCGAGTACCTGCCGCGGCTGGCCCAGCGAACCGACAAGTTTTCGATCGTGCGCACGATGCATCATCCGGCCGCGCCGCAATTTCGCAATGAACATGCGGCGGCAACGTACATGCTTCGTACCGGGCGCAGTGAGCTACCGCCGGGCGAAAACACCAGCACCATCGCGCTGCCGAAGCCGCGGCGCTTCGAATGGCCCTCAATCGGCTCGGCGATCTCCTGTGCGCTCCCCAGCGGCGGCGCGTTCGGCCTGCCGCCGGCGATCGAGATTCCACGCGGCAACGAACGCCATGCCGGCAGCGGGCCGGGCATGCTCGGCAGCAAGCACGCTCCCTGGTATGTCGACCTGGCAGTGCGTTGCCGGGCGCCGGATGGCGCGGGTAGCTGCCCCAACTGCTTCAGTCACGCCCAGCCGAATGATCCAAAGCGCGCGCCGGGCAAGCATCCCGAGGCGTGGTGGGATAACAGCGGTTGCCGGAATCCCGAGTTCCATTTACCCGACCTGGGAGCTTCGACGAGCCTGAGCCTGGAGAACCTGCAAAGCCGCGCGGCGCTGCTGGAGGAGCTCGATGCGGCGCGGCGCTCTTTGGATGCCAATGCGGCCGTCGAGTCGCTGGATACGTTTCGCCAGCAGGCCTGGGATCTGATTCTGGGTCAGCGCGGCAAGGACAACCCGTTTGACCTTTCGCAGGAGAGCGACGCCACGCGCGATCTGTATGGCCGCGAGGTGTGGGGGCAATCGTTCCTCACGGCGCGGCGGCTGGTCGAGGCCGGCGTCCGGATGGTGCAGGTGAACCTGCACGGCTGGGACACGCATCAGAATGCGTTTCGCGATCTGAAAGGGAAGCTGCTCCCGTCGCTGGACTACTGCCTGAGCGGCTTTTTGGATGACCTCCAGGCACGCGGGCTACTGGACGAAACGCTGGTCGTGATGTGTGGCGAGATGGGTCGCACGCCGCGGATCTCGGTGATCAGCGCCAGGGGCAAGAACGCCTCGGGCGAGCCGTTCACTCCCGGTCGCGATCACTGGGGCGACGTCTTTCCGTGCTTCTTCGCCGGCGGTGGCATTGAGCCGGGGCGTGTGATCGGCGAGACCGATCGCACGGGAGGCCTGCCAACGACCGAGGCCTACTCGGCCGGCGACCTGGCAGCCACGATCTTCCACTCGCTGGGCATCGATCCGGCCTTCGAATTTCACGACGCCGAAGGCCGGCCGTTCCGGCTGTTTCAAGGCACGCCGATTGCGGCACTGCTGTAGAGCCACCGTGCTGACGCGAAGCGAGGCCGTGGATATAGGGCTAACAACCCCGCCGGCAGAGCCGGGGGCTGAATGAGTTCTACTAACCGCTAGCCACTACTTAAACTGCTGCTCCGGTCCTGGGAACTTGCCGGCGCGGACGTCGTCGCGAAACTCGGTGACGGCTTTGGTGACGACCGCGCCGATGTCAGCGTAAGGCTTCACGAACCGCGGAACATAGCCGCTGGTCAGGCCGAGCAGGTCGTAGGTAACCAGGATCTGGCCGTCGCAGCCGGCGCCGGCGCCGATGCCGATCGTGGGTATCGAAAGCTGCTCCGTGAGCTTGGTGGCCATCGAGGCCGGAATGCACTCGAGCACGACGGCGAACGCGCCCGCCGCTTCCACGGCTTTGGCGTCTGCAAGCAGCTGCTCTTCGTCGCGCTGCACGCGATAGCCGCCAAGCTGGTGCACGCTTTGCGGACGAAGTCCGCAGTGAGCCATTACCGGGATGCCGGCCGAGACGAGCCCCGCAATCACGTCGGCCTGGTCCACTCCACCTTCAAGCTTGACGGCCTGGCAGCGCGTCTCTTTCAGAATCCGACCGGCGTTTTCGATCGCCTTGTAGACGCCCAGCTGGAAGCTGGGGAACGGCATGTCCACGACGACTAGCGAGTGCGTGGCGGCGCGGCCGACCATCTCGGCGTGATAGATCATTTCGTCGAGCGTCACGGGCAGCGTGTTACCGTGCCCTTGCACGACCATCGACATCGTGTCGCCAACGAGCAGACCTTCGACCAACGGATCGAGCAGCCGGGCCATGGGAAAGTCGTAGGCGGTGAGCATGGTGATCCGCTCACCGGTGCCTTTCATGCCGCGAAACTGGGGAATCGTGATTTGGCCCGAGGGCTTTGCCATGGCGAACTCGTCTTGGAAGCGGGTTGGGTGGCCAGGTGAGTAACTGCTGTTCAGCCCCCGGCTTTGCCGGTGGGGTCTTCATCGACATGCTATTGCGTAAGCGGGATCTGAATTAGTAGCAACACAGCAGGGCTGGCAGCAAGGTGAAATCATTGGGAACTCTTCTGGACAAGCCAGACAGTGGGACCCGAATGGCCTCGCTGGCCAGCATCTTTGCATCGGCACGTAAGGTATTCTACACTCAGTGTTAACGCGGCGTCGGCCGGGCCGTTTTGCCCACCAGATTTCCGCCCTGCGGACGCGCGTGACGGAACGAGTCGGTCAGTTGTGATCCCTAGGAACGGAAGGCGGACGAGGAGGTTCACCATGTTCACGAAAAGCCCGATCATCAAATCCCCGAAGTGGCTGATGTCGCTGGCGCTCGGCGCCGTAGGATCGCTTGGCGGTGAAGTTGCCATGGGGCAGCAGGCCCAAACGCAATTTCAAGCCCCGGCAAACTCGCTGATGATGGAGGAATCCGGCAAGCTCGAAGGTATGCGCGGCAACATCCTGTCGTTTCGCGATTCGAAAGATGCCGTCTGGTTGGTGCAGGTCAATCCGCAAACGACCGTGAACATTGCCGGCGAGGCGAAGCTCGACTACTTGCGGACCGGGATGTTGGTCCAGCTCAAGGGCACGATCAACGAAGAAGGCGCCTTCGAAGAGCCGGTTGCCGAACTCGAAGTGCTCAACAGCAAGGGAAAGCCCACGCTGGGGCTGTTCAACGTCGCCGACGATCCAGACGAAGCCAAGCCCGTGCGCGAGCCCGAGGCCGGCGAGTATCTCGTGCGAGCGCGGGTCATCGGCGTCAAAGACGACGAGCTGAATCTGGTGGCGGGGCGGCTCAAGCTTTCGGCGAAGGCGGCCGAGGACTTGAAAGTCGTGCTCGCGGTCGACGATCCCACGCTTGCACAGCCAGGCGATGCGATGAAGCTCAAGGCCTGGTTCTATGAGAACAGCCGGCCCAATGCGATGGCGCCGGGGAAGGCGCTGGCCGAAAGCGTGGACATCACGTTGGCGAATCCGCCGGTGGTGAGCAAACGGGGGCGGTAATAAGCGTCCACCTCGAATGGCACGACTTGGGTGGCACAGGTGGCCGCGTAGCGCCTCACATGTGGCGGCGCTTTCAATCACTCAACGGTTTCTGACGCCGGGCAAAACGCGCACGGGTGAGCTGAGTGCAGCCACCCCCGGCACCCGCCTTTAATCCAACCGGACCTTTAGATCCCGATTTGGGCCAGGGCGTCGATGACGCTGCGGAGGTTGCCGGCCAGCATCGGGTGCGAGGCTTCATAGTTGCGTAGGGCCTCGCCGAACGAGTCGGCCACCCCTTCGTGCTCCTCGGTAACGGCCGACTCTTTGGCCAGCACGCCCCGGGCTTCGGCGATCGTTGCTTCCAGATGTTCGGCCACGCCCGGATCGATCGTGCGCATCTCGGCAAGCCGGGATTGAAGATCCTCGAGAGCCTGCCGCAACTTTTCGTGACCGCCATTCATAAGTTTCGAGCCCTATTATCAACTGGCATGCGGAAGTCGGATTCAGGTAAACTGCAACGCGTGCGACGCGCTGCATTCTATCATTCAGGCAGACGCATGGCAGAGCCAATTGTACCGGAAGACCGGCGGGCCATCTCCCTGATCGAGACGCTCGTTGCGTTGGCGATCATCGCCGTCCTGATCGCAATCTTGATTCCAGCTGTTCACTATTCACGCCAAGCGGCCAGGCGGGCTGCATGCGCCGGCAATCTGCATCAACTCGGAATCGCATTGCAGGAAATGTGGGATTTGCAGCGCGGTGCGCGGGCGAAGCCAGTTCCTGAGGGGGCGATTCACGGCTGGGCGATTGACGTATTGCCGTTCATCGAAGAGCAGGCACTGGCCGATCAGCTCGATGGAATGCCGGTACTTGACCCCGCAAATCCACTTCCCGCGTCACGCCTGCGACCTCCGCTATTGCGTTGCCCCTCGGGCTTCGAGGGGGACAGCAGTATCGCAACAGTTCCCCCGGGACACTACACGCTCAACGGCAATTACCTGGCAGACTTCCGCCTCGATTCACGAATTCCTTGGGTCTTCAGCCCCGGTCTCAAGGCCGGCGGTCCCGCGCAGCAATTGCCGCACGACGGCGGTTTTAACGTCCTCTACATGACCGGTGATCGCCGGCAAAGCGTCGGATATCAATCTGCAGACGACTAGCCACGTCTGGCCCGAGTTGCAGATTGGTGAAATCGAGACGCCACCCGCAGCCCTTCCGGCCAATTGTCGATCTTTCCGGCGACCTGTATAATCGGCCGTTTCCCTTAACCCAGCTAGGCGGTGTCCTGCGTCCTGATCGCGCTTTGGCGCGGGGGCGTCTTTAAGTCTGAAGGAGAGTTGTCGTGGCAATTCGCGTTGCTATTAACGGATTCGGCCGTATCGGTCGACTGGTGTTCCGCAATCTGATGGCCCGCAAGGGCGAGTTCGACGTCGTGGCGATCAACGACCTGACGGACAACGAAACCCTGGCTACGCTGCTCAAGTACGACAGCACCCACCGCCGCTACCCGGGCAAAGTCACCTACAACGATAAGTACATCACCGTCGACGGGCACGAGATCGAAGCCCTGGCGATGCGTGACCCGGCCGAGCTCCCGTGGGGACGGTTGAACGTCGACGTGGTGGTCGAAAGCACCGGCTTCTTCACGGCTCGCGAGAGCACCAAGGACGGCAAGACCAAGCCGGGCTACGACACGCACCTGAAAGCCGGCGCGAAGCGCGTCGTGCTGAGTGCTCCGGCCAAAGACGGCGCCGACCTGACCTGCGTGATCGGTGTCAACGACGACCAGTTGACCAAGGAGCAGAAGTGCATCTCGAACGCGAGCTGCACCACGAACTGCCTGGCTCCGATGGCCAAGGTGCTGAACGACAGCTTCGGCATCACCAAGGCTCTGATGACCACGGTGCATGCTTATACGAACGACCAGCGGTTGCAGGACCTGCCGCACGACAACCTGTATCGTGCCCGGTCGGCCGCACAGAATATCATTCCCACCAGCACCGGCGCGGCCGCCGCGATCGGCCTGGTGATTCCGGCACTCAAGGGCAAGATGACCGGCATCTCGCTGCGCGTGCCCGTGCCGACCGGCAGCATCGTGGACCTGACTTCGGTGATGTCGCGGGACGTGACGAAGGACGAAGTCAACGCCGCGATGAAGAAAGCCGCCGAAGGGCCGATGAAGGGCATCCTGTCCTACAACGAGGATCCGATCGTGTCGACCGACATCATCGGCGATTCGCACAGCTCGATCTTCGTGCCCGACTGGACGCAGGTGCTGGAAGGCAACCTGCTGAAGACACTCAGCTGGTACGACAACGAGTGGGGCTATAGCTGCCGCACGGTCGACCTGATCGCGAAGATCGCGAAGCTGATCTAATGCGAGACCAACACGGCGCGGGCGACGATTTCCCGCACAGTGTTTGATATTGTGAAGTCAAGTGGCTGGCCGCACTCATCACACCTGGAAGGATTTTGATCATGGGAAACAAGGATCGTCGTAAGGAAAAGAAGAAGCCGAAGCAGCCCAAGACCACGGCCAAGCCGGCGAAGCCCGCGGATCGGTTTGCGAACGGCAAGTAGTCTGCGGAAGCACGGCTTGCTCGCGGCAATACTGGCCGCGCGGGAACGTCGCTGGAAATCACGAACTGCGTGAGCGCTCCAAGTGGGGAACTCACGCAGTTTCTTATTGTGCAGTTTGCGACTTCGCGCCATAGGATGTGCACGTGGCCTTAACTGCGAAACCGCGCCGATAGACCCTCGTCTATCGTCCCCAAAACTCGTCGCCATGAGTTTCGTGCAAACGCTCGTATCGATGGGCGATGGGAGGCAGGATTTCCAGTTCGCTATAGAAGACCGCGCTGGGATCGATTCCCTGACGCTCTTGCAGCTCGATGTGCCGACGAATAGGCGGAATCACTGCCAGCCACGGCAGGGCGCCGAGCCAAATCGCGGCCACAGTCAAAATTGCGAGGGCCAGCTTAAGACGTCCACCACGCATTGCCGAGGTTGGCAGATCACGTCGATCTACAGGTTGTTGCGTAGCACCGGTCATCGAACTGCTTATTCTCCGAGCGCGGCTGCGGCCTGAGGGAAGACCTTTTCGAACATGATCCAGGCCATCAGCAGCGTGAGCACGAGGTTGAGCGTCTGGCCGCAGAGGTAGAGCGTGAGTGGTTTGCCACCCTTCATGTAATGGGAGAGCTCGCGGAAGTTTGTTTCCAGGCCGATGCTGACGAAGGCCAGACAGAAAAACCACCCGCGGAGGATTTCTGTCGTACCGGAAATGGCCGCTTCGGTGAGCGCCCGTCCGCTACCCATGGAATAGATCAGCGAGAAAACTACCGACGCTGCGACGAACCCCAAGACGAATTTGGGAAACCGCAACCACAGCTCGCTGAGTCGAGGACGCGGCCCGCCTGCGCTGCGCTCGACGACTGACACCCAGTAGACCGCGACGCCGAATGCCACGGCGCCGATCAGAATGTTCTGAATCATCTTCACCGTGGCGGCGACGGCCAGCGCTGTAGGGCCGAGCATGCCCCCGGCGGCCGCCACTGCTCCGGTCGAGTCAATCGTTCCGCCAAGCCATGCTCCTGCCAGCACGTCACTCATCCCAAAGGCTCGGATGAACACTGGCATAACGACCATCATGATGACCGTGAATGTGAGTGATAGACCGATTGCGAGCGAAAGCTCTTCCTTCTTGGCGCGGCAGGCTGCCGCGGTGGCGATCGCGGCCGAGACACCGCAGACGGACATGTCGGCCGAGATGACCATGTTCAGCGAGCGTGACTGCATTCGCAGCACATGCTGCCCAAACAGATAGGTTGACATCAGCACGATCGGTGTCACCACCCAGGACACAAAAATACCCGGCAGCCCCAGCACCAGTAGCCGGCTGAGCAGGATTTCCGCGCCAAGCAGCACCAGGCCGGTCTTGATGTATAGTTCGGTCTGCATCGCGGGTTGCCAGGCGCGCGGCGTGCCGACAGTGTTGCTGATGATCATCCCGATCAGCAATGCCCAAAGGGCGTACTCGAGGTTGTAGTTCTTGATCACGGTTTGCCCCGCCAGAACATATGCGAGCGTGGCGAGGGTGAACACAATGATGAAAGCAGGCGCGAAGGTATGCACCGACCGCCCTTGCAGAGTTGCCCCCAGGCCGAACACGACCAGGCAAGCGGCCAGCGTTGTCAGCAGGCCGGGCAAGATGAGCTTGTCCTTATTGTAGAGTGCATCTGCCGGGTTCGAACTCCAGGCACCAACTTTTACCAGCCAGGGCTTAAGCGGGTTCCGAAAGAGTTCCGTTGAAAGGACCTCAATTTTCTTTTCGCCGGCCTTGGCCGCCTCGCGCTGGCTGGGCGTGAGGGGCTTGGTTTGCGACTGGAGCGTGAGCAGCTCGCTTTCGAGCTGCGAGATCTGGTGGCGAATCTCCCAGGCGCGAGGCGACTGTCCCCTCCAGCTGGCGGCGAGCGCCACGCCGAGAATCAGCGCGCCAAGCAGCACGGCGAGCCAATCTTCTGTTTGGATCCAACCTCGCCGCGAAATCTCGACATTGTCCTGAGAAGCAGGAGCACCCGAGTCAGGGTGGGGCATTTCGGAAGCGGAGCTCAACGCGAACCATCCAATCGTGGACTTTGGAGTGGCAATGGGCAGAATTGCAGGCGGACATCTAGTTATAGCGGGAAGCAAGCGGGGCGACACCCAAATAAAAAAACAGGCCCTGCGCAACCGCTGCCTCGCTGAGAGGCGAAGGGTCGCTCGGGCCTGTACGTAGCGGGGTTGTCGATGTTCGGGCCGGCAGGGGCAAACGCTAGGCGCCGCCTTTTTCGGGGGCGCGGCTGGCGAGTTCGCGATCGAGGTCGAGAATCGCGGCCGGGTCGTCCTTGGTCAAGTGGAACTTGGCAACGATCTCGCGGGCGGTCTTCTCTTCTTCCACTTGCTCGGTGATGAACCACTGCATTTCCACGAGCGCGGCAAAGGCCTTCTCGTGGTGGGCGAGCTCGTAGATCTGATCAATCTCGGCCGTGGTGCTTTGCTCTTGTTCGAGGGCCGTTTCAAACACGTGGGTCAGCGACTTGAACTTGATGTTCGGCTCGCTGATCGCGCGAAGCGAAATCTTGCCGTCGCGGGCGAGCAGAAAGTCGAACAGCCGCATTGCGTGGCCGTACTCCTCCTGGCTTTGCAGGCGGAGCCACTTGGCGCAGCCGGTAAAGTTTTCGTGCTCGCAGTAGGCGCTCATCGCCAAGTAGGTATACGAAGCGCTGAGCTCGTTATTGATCTGCTTGTTGATGGCGTCTTGTACTTTCTGACTGATCATCGGTCGGACCTCCAGTTTCGGGCGTGTTTGCGAGTTGCACATTCGCACAACGAGGAGGCTCAGCGGCGGCGACGCCTGGTCTCGTGCGTTGAGATTGTACGATGTTCCCGCGAAAAAAAGAGGGCCAGCCACGACATGCGCCTGGTGCATGACTCGCGGCTGGCCTTGTAACTCGCGATCGATCGCTGATGAACGGAGACTCAGTCTCAACTAAGTGCATCGCAGGCGAATTCCACCTGACGGGCGCTCCCATAGTTGAGTTCTGACAAACGGCCGGCGACTCCCCATCGACCGACTATTTGCGAGACTCGGTCTCAGCGTCGCAAAAAAATCTTTCGAGCTCGCGGAAACGGCGACGTTGACATTTACGTACGAGTTTCCAGTGGCTCGATTTTGTTGGTTCTGGACTACGGCCCGATGCTGCGCGGGTTCTTCGCCAGGAAGTCGCGCGGGCCGCGGTTCGTATAGTACGGGTAGGTCACGCCCGCGGTCGGAGGACCGGCGGCGAACTCGTACTGGCCACCGGCATTGCGGCGCTGGTGCACCATCGGGTGACCGCCGGCCGGATGATGCTTGCCGCCCGCCGGGCGCTGGGCATACGAGCCAGGGCCAAGTTGTTCTTCGATGTAGCCGCCGCCATCGGCAAAGCCGCCGGGGCCGGTCACCGAGCCGCCGGCCATGCCGCAGTCGCTGCAGCCGCTGCCGCCACACCCGGCGCCGCAGCCGCCGTCGCAGGGCCCTTCGTGACCGTACGCTCCGCACCCTCCACAGCCCGAGCAGAACATCCGCTCGAAGCAACAGCATCCGGTGCTGGTGGCGACGAGTGTCAGTGCCGCGATGGCAAAGATCGCGCGTTTCATGATCGCTTGCATCCTTTCTCGCTGAATGAAATCACCGGCCAGCTCACGGTTCCCCGGTGAGCGGCCCCCTATCTCAGCTCGAATCCCCCCTGGATCAAAGCTTGAAAGCGAACTAGCTGGCCGCCACGCTCTGCTTGAGAAGGCATTGGCGGCCGGGCAAGCCTTGCGGCGTGCTAGAGGGACTATCGGCCGTCAAAACCGGCAGAGTTGAAAGAATCGATACAACGCGCAGTCCCGCGAGACTCACCCGGATGCTAGCAGTGCCGGCGGGCCCTTGCACCGGCGATGCTTCTCTTGGCTGTCCCGGCTCAATCTGATACAAGTGCGCGACGCAAAAAACGCTTGGCGGCACTGGCAGTAGCGGCCGCGCGATGTCGGCAGGAAACGACTCGCGCCCGCAACCAACTCGCACACCGCCAATACTCTCGCGCAGGAAAGCATTCAAGGATGGGCAATTTCGGGCGCGTCGTGCGCGTGGCTTTAGGCTATTACTGGACCGTGGCTGCGTCGGTTATCTGCGCGCTCATTGTCGCGGTGCTGTGGGGCGCGAACATCAGCTTCCTGTACCCGATCGTCGAGGTCGTCGGCAATCAGCAGAGCCTCAGCCAGTGGGTCGACAAATCGATCGCCGAAGCCGAGGCAACCGGCGCCGAGCAGCGGGCAATCGCAGCTCGTCTCGAGACACAACTGACCGTCGCGACGGCGGATGAGAAGGCCGGCGTGGCGCGCGAGTTGCGCGCCGTGAAGGGCCGCCTGCAGGCCGCGGACAATGCCCTCACACGCAGCCAGTGGCTGAAACCGTGGATCGACGCCTACCTGCCGAGCGATCCGTTCCAGACGCTGCTGGTGATCATGCTCGCGTTTCTGGCCGCCACGATCGTCAAAGACTTCTTCATGGTGCTGGGATCCGCGCTGGCCGATCGGATCGCACAACTGGCGGTATTCGACATTCGCAAGCAGTTCTTCCGTCGCACATTGCGGATGGAGCTGGGCACATTCAGCGAAAGCGGCACCAGCGATCTGATGTCCCGCTTCACGCATGACGTCGAAAGCCTGGCGGGCGGCCTGCAAACGCTCTTCGGCCGCGCGGTTCGCGAGCCGCTGAAGATGGTTTCCTGCTTCGTGCTGGCAGCCTTTATCTGCTGGCAATTGCTTGTGCTGTCGCTGGTTGTGGTCCCGGTCGCCGGTTTTCTGATTGGCATCCTGGCCAAGACGCTCAAACGCGCCAATCGCAAGGCGCTTGAAGAGATGTCCTCGCTGTTCACCATCCTCAATGAAACGTTCCTGGGAATCAAAGTGGTAAAAGCGTTCACCATGGAACGCTACGAGCGCCGCCGCTTTCACGAAACCAGCAAGAAGGTCTATAAGAAGTCGATGCGCATCGCGATCGTCGATGCGATGGTCAATCCCGTCACCGAGGTGATGGGCATGATGACCATCACGCTGGCGATCCTGTTCGGAGCGTATCTTGTGATCAGCGGCGAGACGCACATTCTCGGCATCAAGATGAGCAGCGAGCCGCTTTCGCTCAGCGCTTTGATGGCGTTCTACGGCGCCCTCGCCGGCGTGAGCGACCCGGCTCGACGGCTGTCGGAAGTCTTCAGCAAGCTGCAAAGGGCCTCGGCCGCCTCGGATCGAATTTACGAGAAGCTCGACCGCACGCCGCGCGTTTGCGATCCGGTGCAGGCCCGCGTGGTGGGTCGGCACCATCGCGACCTGGTGTTCGAGAACGTGTCGTTCCGTTACTCCCACGCCCAGCCGGTGCTCGAGGAAATCAATCTGCGGATCGCCTTTGGCGAAACCGTGGCGATCGTCGGACCCAACGGTTGCGGCAAGAGCACGCTGGCGAATCTGATTCCCAGGTTTTACGACCCGGCCTCGGGTTCGATCCGGCTGGACGGCGTCGACCTGCGCGACATGCGAATGCGCGACCTGCGGAGTCAGATCGGGCTCGTCAATCAAGAGACGCTGCTGTTCGACGACACGGTGCTAAACAACATTCGCTACGGTTCGCCGCATGCCACGCGTCAGCAGGTGATCGAAGCGGCCAAACAGGCCCACGCTCATCGGTTCATCGAGCAAAAACTCGAACAGGGCTACGACACCGTCGTGGGGCAGGGGGGCGGACGACTTTCCGGCGGTCAGCGGCAGCGAATCTCGCTGGCTCGGGCGATCCTGCGCGACCCCGCGATCCTGATCCTCGATGAAGCCACCAGCCAGATCGATCTTGAAAGTGAACAACTTATTCACAAGGTGCTCGAACAGTTCATTCGCCATAGAACGGCCGTGATCATCACGCACCGCCTGGCCACGCTGGCCCTGGCCGACCGGGTGATCGTGATGAACGCAGGCCAGATCATCGACCTGGGTACCCACGAGCAGCTACTTACCCGGTGCGACGTCTACCGCCGACTGCATCAGATGCAGTTCAAAGAAACGGCTTAGAGCCGGGCGGAGATTTTCTTCGTGAGTGCCATGCCGGCTCTCTATGCACTTTGGCACGGGGATTGCTTTACATGCTACCGGAACAGACGGAGAGGCACCGATCCTTAAGCACGGGGCCGAAACAGAGAAGAGCAAGAGGTTTCGGGGCCGGTCAGAGGGAAGAGGTGTAGCAACGCAAGCGGAAATGCAACGGATCTAAAGACTTAAGCTCAGTTGGAACAGCGAGGCCTGAGCCCAAGTCGACGGTGAAGAGGCAGCATTTCCGCAAGTAAAAAGGCGAGTCGGAGCCCTGAAAGCAGTCTAAGGGCTTCGACTCGCCTGTTGCGTTTCAATACAGCAAAATGATGCATGTGTTTCGAAATAAAGCACCTCTAGAAGCCTCGGAAAGGACTCCGCAATATAAAAATCTCGGGAATAAAACACACCCCGACTTACGATCTGTAGGTCGAAATTGGGGATTCCACGCCCGCCATCACGCCAAGAAGGCGAGGGCGAAGTGTCGGACGCCCCCGGCTCTGCAAACCGGCAACCCGTTGCCGAGAAGTAGGGCCACCCACCGTACAAGCTGGCCTTCCGATGGCACGAACGCAGGGAACATTTGCGTTGTTTCGAGGGCGCTCCACTTGCCAATTGTTTGGGCCGGCGCGGGCCGCGATCGCCATTTGCCTGTTCGCAGGATGGATGGCGACCGCGGCGCTGCCGCGCCCAAGCATGGCCGCCGAGGCGAAAGCCTCGGGCGGCAGCCCCTTCCCCCAGACGGCGCTCATCAACCAACACGTGAGTGCTCATTGGGAGGCCAGCAACCTTACTCCGTCGCCCGCGGCGACCGATGGCGAGTGGTGTCGCCGGGTGTACCTCGACATCCTGGGCCGCGTGCCCACGGTGGCCGAACTCGAACGGTTCTTGAAGGAGCCGACCGCCCAGCGCAAGGTCAAACTCGTAGCCCGCCTGTTGGGCGATGAGTACATCGAGGACTATGCCGCGAACTGGACGACGCAGTGGATGAACGTGCTGGTGGGCCGCGCGGCCGGAAACGACAACCGCTCGCCAGTCAATCGCGATGGGCTGTCGCAGGCTCTGCGCCGGGCGCTGCAGCGCAACATGCCCTACGACCGGCTGGTTGCCGAGCTCGTCTCGGCCGAGGGCATCAACACGCCCGGTGAAGCGGGATTCAATGGCTTTGTGAATTACCTCGTCGGCAGTCTCGACGAAAACGCCGTGCAGGCCACCGCCAAAACCGCGCAGATCTTTCTCGGCCTCCAGATCCAGTGCACGCAGTGCCACAACCACCCGTTCAACGACTGGAAGCAGAACCAGTTCTGGGAGATGAACGCCTTTTTTCGCCAGACGCGGGCCGTGCGCCAGCGCGACGGCAGCCGGCGTTCGCAACTTGTGGAACTCGTGAATCGCGACTTCGCGGGCGAGAACAACGAGCCAGGCGAGGCCGTACTGTTCTACGAACTGCGCAACGGGCTCTCGAAGGCGGCCTATCCCGTGTTCGTCGATGGCCAAAAGCTGCCCACGGACAGCGGGCGGGTTGAAGAGATCGATCGCCGCGAAGAACTTGCCAAGTTGATCGTCGGCAGCGAGTACCTGGCGCCGGCGGCGGTGAACCGCATCTGGGCGCACTTTCTGGGCTATGGTTTCACCAAGCCGGTCGACGACATGGGGCCGCACAATCCGCCCAGTCATCCAGAGCTCCTGGCCGCGCTGGCCGAAGAGTTCAAGAAGCACAGTTACGATCTCAAGCAACTCATGACCTGGATCGTGCTCAGCGAGCCCTATGCGCTGTCGAGCAAGGTCACGCCGCGCAATAAGGAGGATGACCCGGCGCTCGGCGTGAAGCCGGCGTTCAGTCATTTCTATCTGCGGCAAATGCGGGCCGAGGAGCTGTACGAATCGCTGCTCACCGCGACCGAAGCCGACCGCGCGGCCACGAGTTATGAAGCTCGCGAAGCCCAGAAACGCGATTGGCTGTCGCAGTTCACCGTGGCCTTCGGAACCGACGACAACGGCGAGTCGACCACCTTCAACGGTACGATTCCGCAGGCCCTGATGATGATGAACGGCGACCTGATCGAACGTGCCACCAGCGTCGAGAAGGGGAGCTTCCTCGAACGGGTGGCGAACGATTCGAAGTTATCGAACCCCATGAAGATCCAGAAACTGTACCTGGCGGCACTGGCTCGGCGGCCCACGGGGCAAGAGATTTCGCTAGCCAACGAGCTGATGCGATTGCGAAAGGGAGATGCAGTCGCGGCCCTGCAGGATGTCTGGTGGGCCTTGCTCAACAGCAACGAGTTTATTTTCAACCATTGAGTGCGCCGGTGTTCTCCGGCTTTGCCGGGGGCCGACTGCCGTTGAACCGGCCGGAGATTGGAATCAAACTAAAAGCTGGCGCCTGTGCCATCCGAATCGAAAGCATCGTCATGAACCCCACCCCGCGCGGCTTGACTCGCCGCCACTTCCTCGAGCACCTCACCGCCGCCTCGGCGCTCGCGCTGCCGGCCATCTCGCTCACCAGCACGCTGCGGGCCAACGCGGCCGACCTGAAGCGGCGGCACAAGTCGGCAATCCTCTTGTGGATGAACGGCGGGCCATCGACGATCGACATCTGGGATCTGAAGCCCGAGGCTCCGACCGGGGGCGAGTTCAAGCCGATTAGCACCGCGGGCGACCTGCAGATTTGCGAGCAC
>Ga0172362_10002234_pt1 | contig 16840 bp, 14 predicted proteins | sample LakKivs1_kivu2a2_FD_114534 | JGI IMG/M metagenome (GOLD analysis project Ga0172362, IMG submission 114534) | Sediment microbial communities from Lake Kivu, Rwanda - Sediment s1_kivu2a2 | ecosystem: Environmental > Aquatic > Freshwater > Lake > Sediment | place: Rwanda: Western Province, Lake...
AGCGGTGCATGGGGCAGGTGAGCCGCAGCTCGGTGCGGACGACCCACGGGCCGTGCAGGTCGACGTGCTCGTAGTTGCACCGCGCGGGGTCGAGCGGCGCGCTCGAGAACAGGCGGACGTTCGGCGGCGGCGCCTTCGGCAGGTGGCGCGCCGCGAGCGCCGCGGAGCGTGCCCGCGCGGCGCCGACGGTGCCGGTGTCGTGCAGCGACCCGTGCGCCGTGCCCGCCAGCAGCAGGACCGTCATGGCTGCGAGATGGTGCCTTCGCATGTCTGGCTCCTTGCCCCTTCCACCGGAGCGCCGCCCGACGATGCCGAGTCGGGACGCCGCGGTCAACGCGCGATCTCGCAAGGCGCGTTCGGTCGCGGGAGCCGAGATCAGCGGAGCATCCCGATCAGGAACGGAAGCACGGTCTCGATCCGCAGGATGCGCGCGCCCATGTTGACCGGACGGAAGCCGCGCGCGGTGAGCAGCTCGACCTCGAACGGCACCCAGCCGCCCTCGGGGCCGATCGCGAGCGCGACCCGGTCGGCGGCGCCGCGTCGCGGGCACGCTGCGGGGGCGGGCGGGTGGGCGACCAGCCGCAGGTCCGTGCCCGAGAGCAGCGCGTCGCACTCGTCCTCGACGAAAGGCCTGAACCGCGGCCGTACCAGCACCTCGGGCAGGACCGTGTCGCGCGCCTGCTCGAGGCCGAGCCGCAGCAGCGCCCCGACCGACGGCGGCTCGAGGACGCCCGCGTCGAAGTAGCTCTTCTCGACGCGCGCCGCGTTCACCAGCACGAGGCGGTCGACACCGAGCGCGGCGACCGCTGGCAGCAGCTTCGCGAGCGCTTTCGGACGCGGCACGGCGACCAGCAGGTCGACCCCGGCCCGTGGCGGCGGGTCCTCGACGAGCGCCGCGGGCTCGAGCACCAGCTCGCGGTCCGACAGCGCGGCCACGCGTGCGGTGCCCAGCCGGCCGCCCAGCAGCCCGACGCGCAGGGTGCGGCCGATCTCCGGCGCGAGCACGTCGCGCACGTGGGCGAGGCGCCGGCCGGTGACCCGCGCGGTGCCGTCGCCGGCGACGTCGCCGGGCTCGAGGAGGAGGAGGTTCACGCGATCCGCGTAGCGCGCCGTGGCGAGCCCGGCGAGCGTCCGTGACCGCGGCGCGCACCGGGGGGCAAGTGCTTCCCGGCACCCGAATCCCGATGGTCTGCGGCGGCGATGCCGTGCTATCGGCGGCGATGCGCGCCGTCCGCCACCTGTCGATCCTCCTGCCGCTCGCGGCCGCGCTGTCCGGCTGCGGCGACGCGTCGACCTCGGCGCCGCCGTCGAGCGCCGTCGCCCGCTTCGCGCCGGCGCTCGACGCAACCATGGACTGGGGCGACGTGCCGTTCCCGAGCGACCTCTACCGCGACGCAACCGGCGCGGCCCGGATCGGTACCCTGCCGACGCCGCTCTCGGACACGCCGCTGTTCGCGGCGATGCGCGCCACCCTCGCCGCGCGCGACGGCTTCTGCGCCACCTGCAACGTCTACTTCGCGATCGACGGCGCGCTCGCGGCAGGCGAGATCCCGGCGGACGACCCGTCGCGCGACGCGTCGCCATCCGACGCGGCCGTGCTCGCCGACGTCGATCCCGGGTCGCCGGAGCGCGGACGGCTGTTCCCGCTGCGCCTCGAGTGGAACGCGCGCCTCGGCGTGCTGGCGCTGCGCCCCGAGCGCGGCATCGCGCTGCACCGGTCGCGGCGCTACGCCGCCGCGATCACGAGCGACCTGGTCGCGGACGACGGCACGGCGCTCGGTGCGAGCGAGATCTTCCGCCGCGCGCGCGACGGCGAGCGCACGAACGACCCGCTCGTGCTGCGCGTCCGCGATGCGGTCGCGCCGGCGCTCGACGAGCTCGAGCGTGCCGGGGTGGTGCGCCGGCGAGTCGTGGCCCTGGCCGCGTTCACCACCGAGGACGTCACCGCGGACGTGCTGCGCGTGCGCGCCGTGGTGCAGGACGCGGGCACGCAGAGCGTACGCGTCGACGAGGTGATCGAGGGCGCGGCGCTTGACCGGCTGCTGGGCACGCCGGCGGAGGATCGACCGGGCATCGACGTGCCACCGCTCGCGGGCAGCGGCGGCACGCGCTCGATCGTGCACCGCCACCTCGCGGCCGTGGTGCGCGGCGCCTTCACCGCGCCGCGGGTCGTCGAGGGGACCGGCAAGGAGACCGGTGTGGTGCGGCGCGGCCCGGACGGCCGCATCGTCACGGGGCCGCTCGAGGAGATCCCCTTCCTGCTGACGATCCCGGCCGGCGTCGCCCGTGCGAGCCTGCCGCTCGCGGTCGCGCACCACGGCTTCAACGCGAGCCGCACCACGGGTTTCGCCACCGCGGACACCGCGGCGCGCGCCGGCGTGGCGCTGCTCGCCATCGACGCGTTCCAGCACGGCGACCGCGCGGTCACGGCGCGCGACGAGGTGAACGCGATGCGCGGCGGGCTGCCGGGCCCGGACGGCTTCGCCGAGGCGGACGCGCTCGACACGTCGGGGCGCATGTTCGGCGTGCTCGGCACCGCGCCGGGCCTCGCCGGGTACACGGCCTACCCGCACGGGACGCTCCTGCAGCTCGCGGCCGACGTGTTCTCCGCGGTGCGGCTGGTGCGCGACGGCACGCTCGCGCGCGGTCTCACCGGCGCGCTCGCCGGGGCCGCACCCGGCTTCGACCCGGCGCGCATCGGCTTCATCGGCAACTCGCTGGGCGCGGTGGTCGGGGCGTCGGTCCTGGTCGCGGAGCCCGACGTGCGTGCCGCGGTGCAGAACGTCCCGCCAGGCTCGATCGTCGAGACGCTGGTCGAGTCGCCCGAGTTTCGCCCGCTGGTCGAGGCGGTGTTCCTGCCGCTTCTCGGCTTGACGGGGCCGTACGACGAGGTCGAGCGTCACCTGATCCTCGATCCCATCGTGGATCTCACGCGCTGGGTGCTCGAGCCGGTCGAGCCGCTCGCGCTGGCGCCCTACCTGGTGCGCGACCCGCTGCGTGCGAGACCGGCGGAGATCCTCTTCCAGTTCGCGGTGCAGGACGAGGTCGCGGCCCCGCTCGCGACGGCCTCGATGCTCGACGCGACCGGTGCGCCGCACGTCACGCGCTACGAGCCCGCGGCACACGGCATGCTGGAGGTCCTCGAGCAGGAGTCGCGCTGGGAGCCGCCCGTCGTGCCGCCGTTCCGTCCGCGCCCAGCAGTCCTGCCGGTGACGAACCCGCTCGTGGCACTGCACGACGAGATCGCGGCGTTCCTCGGAGCGGAGCTGGCCGGACGCTGACGGGCCGCCGGCCTCGGTGACGGGCCGCCCGCCTCAGGGCAGCGGGCAGGAGGCCGGAGGCGGCGCGGTGCGCGCGCGGAACAGCCCGACCGGTCCCGGTGCCGTCGACACGTCCTTCGTCACGATGCCGCCGAACGCGAGGCAGGTGCGCCGTCCGCTGCCGGACGCGAACGACACCGCGAGCGCGCCCTGGGCGGGCTCGTCGAGCGTGAACGCGAGCTGGTCGCCGGTGCAGCTCGCGACCAGGCTCTTCTGCTTGACGACGACCCGCGTGCACGGACCGCTGGTGCGCTGCGCGTCGGCGTAGCGCCAGCCGCGGCTGCCCGGCGGCGAGCCGAGGCCCTTCCAGTTCATCGCCGGGAGCACGATCGACGCGACCTCCGCGCTGCCGCGCCCGAGCACCAGCGTCGCGCCGGCGACCGTCGGGTCCTCGCCGCCACCCGCCGCCGGCGGGGCGATCTCCGCGTCGCTCGCGGTGACCGAGAGCTTCCGCTGCGCCGGCTTGGTCGCGTGGTCGCGCACGACGAGCGCTCGTCCCTCGGCGAGCAGGTCCGGCACCGGCCCGCCGTACGTCGGGACGTCGGTCGAGTAGCGCGGGCCCGGCGTGCCGCCGCCGCCGTGGCTGCACGTCCCGTCGCTCGGTCCGCCGGGCGCACCCGACGCATCGAGTACCGTGCCGGTGCACGGTCCCACCGGACCTTCGTCGAAGTGGTAGAGCGCGACCGTGCTCACGTCGCTGGCGAACGGCCCCGCGGGTGGCGCGAAGGCCCCCGTGTAGCGCACCACGACCGACAACCGGACCTCGTCCACCCAGCCGCGGAACGACGGATACGCCGCTCCGGCGTCGTGCTTCTCGGCGCCGATGACGAGGAACGGGTCGTTCGGAAAGCCGCTCCGCCCGTCGCGGTAGGAGAGGTCGCCGGTCGGACCGGTCGCGCTGCCGTCGGGTGCGCCGTCGACGAAGAGACGGATCTGCCCCGAGGCGGCGGAGCGCGTGACGGCGACGTGGTGCCACGCTCCGTCGTCGACGGGAATCGAGCCGCACAGCCCGGTACCGCTGCTCGCGTCGGCGACGCCGAAGGCGAGGCCGCCGGTGAACAGCGAGACGCCGTAGTCGCCGTCGTCGCCCGCCCCGTAGACGTCGCGGTCGAAGATGGTGTGACCCGTGATCCAGTTGTCGTTGCCGGGCGAGCAGCCCGACGCGGTGTTCTCTCCCGGCGTCGCCTTCATCCAGAACTCGAGCGTGAAGTCGCCACCGACGTCCACCGGGCGGGCGGGAGCGTCGAGAGGGATCTTGACGCGGTCGATGTCCCCGGTGCCGTGCCCGAAGAAGCGCAGCGAGGTGTCGGCAGCGCTCGCCGCGGTCGCGGCGAGCAGCTGCCCGACGACGAGAGGGGGAAGGGATTTGCGGCGCATGGCACCCTTCTAGCGCGGCGCGCGGTGCTCAGACGAGAGGGGATGTCGTCACGTCGCGCGCCGCAGCACCCACGAGCGGGCGCGGCCGAGGCCCTGCAGGTGCACGGCGCGCAGGTGCTTGAGCGCGAAGCCCGGCACGTCCCGCAGCGTCGCACCCAGCTCGTCGGACACCAGCACGCTGTTCGCGTGCGCCAGGTTCACCAGCCGGCTCGCGAGGTTCACCGTGGGGCCGTAGAGGTCGCCTTCCCACGCCAGCACCGGCCCGGCCGCGAGTCCGACGCGGACGCCGGGCAGGTCTTTCTCGTGGTGGTACGCCTCCGCCAGCGACAGCGCGATCTCGGCCGCCGCGACGGGGTCCTCGGTCGCGAACATCACCTCGTCACCGATCGTCTTGACCACCCGGCCGCCGTGCTCCGGGACGTGCTCGTAGGCGATCGCCTCGAAGCGGTCGACGGTGACGGCGAGCTCGTGCGGTTCGAGAGCCTGGCTGAGCGGGGTGAAGCCGACGAGATCGGCGAACCCGACCGCGAGCCTGCTGTCCCCCTCCGCCGCCAGCGAGGCGCGTCTGCGCAGGGAGGCGAGAAGGTGGCGGCGCCACACGTAGGCGAGGAACCGCTCGAGCCGCGGGGCGAGCTGCACGACGCGTTCGGCGATCGCGTCCGCGTCGAGCGCTTCGGCGCCGCTCTCCCGCAGGGCCTTCTCCAGCCGGGTGGCGCTCGCCGTGACCTGGGCGTCGGCGACGCGTGCCAGCGCCTGCCCGACCACGCGGGTGAGCTGCACGACGTCATCGCGGTCCGCCACGTCGATCTCGATCAGCCGGCGCACCTCGCGCAGGATCGCGACGTCCGAGCGGGTGAACAGGCGGTCGTCGTCGGACACCGGCGGGAAGCCCATCGCCTGCCAGAGCCGGCGCGCCTGCTCCGGGTCCATGCCCGACTCGTGCGCCACCTCGAGCGGGGTCAGCTCGGGCGTGCCGAGCAGCTCGTCGGCGACCTTGCGCCAGGGGTCGTCGGTGGCGGCCACACCGTCCTTCTAGCGGCGCCGGCGACCTCGCGACAGTGCCGCGTACGCCGGGGCGCCGCGCTCAGTCCATCTCGGCGGGCACGCTCGCCCATGCCTCGGCGTCGTGCCCGAACACGACGCGCGCGCCGGCGTCGCGCAGGGCGCGCAGCCGGCGCAGCGACGCGAGCATCGCCGCGGGGTCGAACGGGCTCGGCGGCAGGTGGTCGGTCTCGAGCGTGCGGCGCAGGTAGCAGGCGTCGGCGGTGAGGACGACGTCGCCGGAGTCGAGCCGCACGCGCAGCGACTGGTGCCCGGGCGTGTGGCCGTGCGTCGGCAGGCAGACGATGCGTCCGTCACCGAAGAGATCGTGCTCGCCGTCGATGAGCTGGACGTCGTGGCCGTGGTCGAAGTCCTGACGCGCGAAGGTCAGCGCCGCTGCGAGGTCGGGATCGTGGCCGGCCTCCCAGTCGCGACGCTGCACGACGACGCGCGCGTTCGGCAGGCTCGCGAGGCCGCCCGCGTGGTCGAAGTGCAGGTGCGACAGGACCACGTGGCGGAGCCGCTCGGGGCTGACGCCGAGGGCGGCGAGCCGTGCGCCGACGACGTCGTCGGCACCGAACTCGGTCGCGAACACGTCGGCCAGGAAGCCGAGCCGTCCCGTCGCGTCGACGGCGACGTCCGGGTGCAGCCCGGCGTCGAACAGCACGTCGCCCTGCGGGTGCCGGATGAGGAACGCCGGCACCGGCATGCGGATCGTGCCTCGCTCGCCGTCGAGAAAGAGGCCCGTGGGCCCCGTGAGCCAGCCACAGGTGAACGCGAGCAGCTTCACGACCGACCTGCTGCTGCGACCGCTCAGGCCGCCATGCGGCGGAGCAGGCCCTCGGCCTGCTCCAGCGTCATGAGCTTCGGCACCGGGTAGTCGCGGTACGCCTCGATCATCGCGGCCTCGGCGACCACGGGGATGACCTCGATCCGCAGGGCGTCGATCTTCTCGGGGATGCCGACGGTGCGGTTGAGCTCGCGCACGCGCTCGATGAAGCGCCCCGCGAGCACCGGCTTCGCCTCCGATGCGGCACCCGCGCCGATCGCGACCGCGAGATCGGCGAGGCGCTGCTGCGCCCAGCGCTGGTCCTGCAGGAAGTCGAGCACGTAGGGCAGCGTGATCGCGTTGCCGAGGCCGTGCGGCACACCGTACATGCCGCCGATCTTGTGCGAGAACGCGTGCACGTAGCCGACGTACGCCTTGGTGAAGGCGAGCCCGGCGTAGAACGACGCGACCGCCATGGCCTCGCGCGCGTCCAGGTCGCCGCCCTGCTCGAACGCGCCCGGCAGGTTCGCGAAGATCATGCGCACCGCAGCGGTCGCGTGCCAGGCGGTCTCCTTGTGCGGCCACAGGTTCGTGTAGGCCTCGACCGCGTGCGTCAGGGCGTCCATGCCGGTCGCCGCGGTGATCGGCTTCGGCATTCCGGTCATGAGCGTCGGGTCGAGCGCGGTCGCGGCCGGCACGAGCTTCGGGTCGATCACGGCCGCCTTGGCGTGCTTGACGGGGTCGGTCACCACGGCCGCGACCGTGACCTCGGATCCCGTCCCCGCCGTAGTCGGGATGGCGAACAGCGGCAGCATGGGCTTGCCGACCTTCATCACGCCGATCAGGCGCTCCGGCGTCTTGCCGCTTACCGCCATCGCGTCGATGACCTTGGCGGCGTCGATCACCGAGCCGCCGCCGATGGCGAGGACCGCGTCGCTGCGGTGCGCGCGCACGGCGGCATGGCCGGCGCTGAGCACGGGGTACGTGGGATCGGGTGTGATGCCGTCGTGCACCGCGACGTCGAGGCCGGCGTCGGCGAGCTTCCGCCGGATCGGCTCGACGAGCCCGAGCTGCACGAGCACCGTGTCGGTGACGATCATCACCCGCGCGGCGCCGCACTGGCCGATCATGCTGCACAGCCGGAGCGCCGATCCCGGACCGACGAAGGCGGTCGGTCGCGGGATCGCGATGATCCGGGAGGTCGGCCACTGCAGCGGCTTCGCGAGACGGTAGGCGAGCAGGCGGTTCTCGATCGACATCGGCATGGGGCTTCCATGTCGGATGGCGCGGCCGGTCGCAATACGCGTCCCCGAGCCGCGCAGCCGGGAGCCCGCGCGTCTCCGACCGTTGCGTCGCGCCGCGCGGGTGGGATACGGCACCGCCATGCTGCGCGACGAGGACGTGGAGACCTTCTGGCGGAACGGCGTCGTCTGCCTCCGCGGCGTGCTGCCCGCGGAGTGGACCGAGCGGCTCGCCGTCGCGGTCGAGGAGGTGATCGAGGCGCGCGACGGGACCGACCTCTCCGCGATGGCGTCGCAGATCGATTCGGGCGGCGGCAAGGTCCTGCGCGATGCGCCGGTGCCCGGCGCGCCGCGCGGACGCTTCTTCGGCGGCACCGACCACTGGCGGCGGTACCAGGCGTTCCGCGACTTCGCGCTCGCGTCGCCGCTGCCGCGGCTGGTCGCGCGGCTGCTGCGGTCGCGCCGCGTGACGCTTTACGAGGACAGCCTGCTGGTGAAGGAGCCCGGCACGTCCGAGCGCACGGCGTTCCACCAGGACATGGCGTACTTCCACGTGACCGGCGACCAGGTGTGCACCACGTGGTGCCCGCTCGACCAGGTCTCGCTCGAAACCGGCGCCGTCCAGTACGTGCGCGGCTCGCACCTCTGGACGACCGAGTTCCGGCCCAACTTCTTCGTCAGCACGGACGCGATCCCGGGGACGGAAGGCGAGCCGGTGCCCGACGTCGCGGCCGAGCCGGACAGGTACGACATCGTGTCGTTCGAGTCCGGGCCGGGCGACGTCGTCGTGCACCACGCGCGCACGATCCACGGTGCCGCCGGCAACGCGTCGGCGACCCGGCGCCGGCGCGCGATCTCGGTGCGCTACTGCGGGGACGACGCACGCTTCCACCGCCGCCCGGGTGCGCCGCTCAAGCCGTGGCAGGAGCACGCGAGCGAGGGGGACCCACTCGGGTCCGAGGACAGCCCGGTCGCGTTCGCCGGCGCCTGAGAGCTTGCGAATCGATCTCCGGACCGAGCCGGGTGCGGGATCGATGCACAGACTCCGAGGGTTCGCAGACTCCGCGGGGCGCGCCCGCGCCGAGGTCAGGCCCCGCCGGTGTCGGGGAGCGCACAGGCGCGCGGTGGCCGCGCGTCGAGGACCGCCACGATGGGCTCGAGGAGGCCGCCCGCCGCCGGCTCGGCGACCAGCCCGTCGAAGCGGACGAAGAGCTCGCGCTCCTCGCACCGCACGTGGCGCTCGAGCGTATCGGAGAACGCGCCGAGCGCGTCTGCGAGCCCGGTGCCCGAGGCGAGCGCGGCCGCGATCGCGTCGCGCTCCCGCTCCATCGTGCGGTGCCCGGCGACGAGCTGTGCGACCAGCGCGCGGCACGCGTCGTCGGCCGCGGGCGACGCGACGATCGCCGGGAAGAGGATCTGCTCCTCGGCGCGGAAGTGCCCGGCGAGGTGCGCGGCGAAGAAGTCGAGCGTCTCGCGCGCGCGACCCTCGGGCGTGCTCGGTGGGGTCACGGCCGTCGCCGGACCGGGCGGCGACGGGTGCTTCAGGCGGAAGGCGAGCGCCAGCGCGTCGCGGTGATCGCGTGACAGCGGGATCAGGCTCGGGTGGCGTCGTGCCATGCGCCGCAGCGTGGCTCAGGACCGTGCGCGACGCCAGCCGCGGGCGCGGCGCTGCCCGGCCGGCGGCTGGCCCCGTCGTCCCGGCCGGTCAGCCGGCGAGCAGCGCTGCGGTTCCAGCCGCGACCACCGCGGCGGCGACCAGGACGAGCCGGGTGCGCAGCGCGCGCGACGCGAGGCCCACGACCAGCCCGCACTTGACGACGGTGTTGGTGAAGGTAGCGACGAGGATCGCCTGCGCTGCGGTCGCCGCGGCGCCGCCATCGCGCGCGAAGGTCGCCATCGACAGCGTGATCGCGTCGACGTCGGTGAGTCCCGCGATCGCCGCGACGACGAGCTCGCCGCGCCCCGGCGCCCAGCGCTGAACGACCGCGACGGCGAGGAGCACGAGCAGGAACACGCCCGCGAACTCGATCGCCGCGGTGAGGCTGAACGGATTCCGGAGCGCCAGGTCGTGCGCCTCGTCCGGTGCCCGCCGGCTCCTGCGGTAGAAGACGGCCGCGGCCGCCCCGCCGACGACGAGCATGACCGCCAGAGGCGGCAGCAGCGCGCGCAGCAGCGGCGGGTGGACCAGTGCGACCCCGATCGCGACCCGGGCGAACATCATCGCCCACGCGAGCACGATGCCGGTGGCGAGGGCGTCGGTCTGGCGAGCGGCCCCCGCCTCGACGCTTCGCCTGGCGAACGCGAGCGTCACCGCCGTCGACGAGGTCATGCCGCCGAACAGACCGGTCAGCGCGGTGCCGCGTCCGGTGCCGAGCAGCCGCACCGCGACGTAGCCGATCAGCGACAGGAACGAGATCAGGACGACCAGCAGCCAGAGCTGGTGCGGGTTCACGGCACCGAGCGGGTCGAGCGCGCGGTCGGGCAGCAGCGGCAGCACGATGAAGGTCGCGATCAGCAGCTTGAGCCCGGCGTAGAGGTCCTGCACGTCGAGCCGCCCGACGAGACCGTGGATCGGCCGCTTGAACGCGAGCAGGGCCGCCGTGAGGATGCCGAGCGCACCGGCGAGCTCGGGGTAGCCGGAGAGCGCGAGCGCCCCGAGCAGCGTCGTCGCGACCGCCGCCGCCTCGGTGGTGAGGCCTGCGTCGGGATCGCCGGGCGAGACACGCCGGTGCAGCACGGCGTACGAGACGCTGATCATCACGCTCACGCCGAGCAGCGCGAGCGCGAGCGGCCATGGACTGCCCATCTCCCGGGACAGCCACGCCGCGATCGCGCCGATCAGGCTGAAGAGGACGAACGTGCGGATGCCGCCCACCTCGTGCACGCCGCGCTCGGCCTTGCGCATCTCGCGCTCGACGCCGACCAAGGCGCCGATCGCGAGCGCGATCGCGAAGTCGCGCGCGACCACCGGGTCGAGCGCCAGGGGGCCGCCGCCGTCCATTCTTCGAGGAGACGGCAACGACCGTGCGATTTCAAGCGCACCGGGCGGCGCCCGCGACCGCTGCCGTCCGCGGCGCGCAATTGCGCTGGTGTCGTGCGGCCCGGTGCCGCAGCTCGGCAGGGGCGTCGCGATCGCCACCGCCCGAGCGGTCAGAACGTCGCGATCGGATTCACCGGCGATGCCGTGCCGCGCTCGATCACCAGCGGCGCGACCGTCAGGAGGAACTCCCAGCGCTCCTCGGCGACGCACGCGTCGGCGAGGTGGCCCAGCTCGAGGTTGTCCAGCAGGTGCAGCCCCATCGCGACGAGCGCGACCGAGTGCACGGGCAGCGTGATCCCGGCGACGCGCGACGGCAGCACGTCGGACACGCCGTCGCAGCCGAGTGCTGCGACGCCGCGCGCGTGCAGCCACGGCAGGCAGGAGGCATCGAGGCCGGCGAGGCGCTCGTGCGCCTTCCACGCGCCGTGCTTCGCGCGGTGCCGCCAGCGTCCGGTGTGCAGCAGCAGCACGTCGCCTTCCGCGACGCACACGCCGGCGGACTCCTCGGCGTGCTCGAGGTCGTCGACGAAGATCGGCTCGCCGGGCTCCAAGGCGTCCGCACCGCGCGCGCGGGCGGCGTCGAGCAGCACGCCGCGCGTGACGATTCCGTCGCGCAGCGCGTCGATGCCCAGCTCGAGCGCGCCGCGCGCGGTCACGCGCTCGGCGGGGTAGCCGTTGTAGAGCCTTCCGTCGTGGAAGATGTGGCACAGCGCGTCGATGTGCGAGGTCGAGTAACCGTGCGGCGCCAGGGCGACGTAGTCTCCGCCGTACCCTTCGCTCGCGGTCGCTGTCATGAGGTGAACGACGGGCGTCTGGTTGTCGGCGGCGGGCACGGTCGGCAGCGGGCGGGCGCACGAGATGGTGCGCCCGTTGCGCACCAGGCGTGCCGCCGCGACGCGCTTCTCGGGAGTGATCAGGTTCAGTGTGCCGAGCTGATCGTGCGGCCCCCAGCGTCCCCAGTTGGAGAGGGTGCGGTGGTACGCGAGTATCTCGTTCGGGGGCAGTGGCGGTCGCATCGGTGGCTCGCTCCGCTTAGGGATCAAATCTCTGCTCGACGGTGCCGCCGGCGCCATGATACCGGGGGCGCAAGCCGCAGGAGGATGTCGGATGGCCGCAGAAGTCGCAACCCACGTTCGTCGCGCGCTGCCGGGTTGGTGCGTGGTCGTCTCCATCACGCTCGCGGTGCTCAGCGTCGGCGAGGCCGCTGCTGCGGGGTGCGACGAGAAGGGCATCGATGCGTTCGCAGTGGCGGCGACCGTCGCCGACGCGCGAACGGCGTGTCCGTGTGATGCGTTCGACAGCCGGCAGGAGTTCCGCGACTGTGTGCGCACCGTGGTCGACGATGCGATCACCGGCACGGCGCTGCCGCGGCGCTGCCGGGGCGCGGCGATGCGCTTCGCGCGCAAGTCGACGTGCGGCGCCGGTCCGTCGAAGGTGGTGTGCTGCAAGGCCGGCGGAGGCTGCAGTGTCGCGGCGTCGGAAGCCCGATGCGCGGAGCTGGGCGGGGGCACTGGCCAGGTCGGGGGGACGGAGTCGTGCTACGACGCCTGCGTCCCGACGCCGACGCCCGCCGGGAGCCCGACGCTGCCAACGCCTGGCGTCTGCTGCGCCTGCGGCTGCCGGCCGCCGTACTACACGGGCTGCAGCGGTACGCACCAGTGCAGCATGCCGCTGTCCGGTGGAAGCTCCCCGGAGCAGTGCGACGCGCTCGACGACGCGACGAAGGACTGCGCGCGCTTCTTCGTCCCGTGTGGCGGGTCGAGCGGCGGCATTCCGTTCCCGCGTTGCAGCTGACGCCGGCTCCCTCCCCCGGCGGGCTCGGCGGGCGGCCACGCGGCGATCGCCCCGTCGCACGAGGTGTGCCGCCGGCACGCTGCGCCGCGCGGCTCAGGGTCTCGGCAGGTCGCCACGCATGCGCGCGAGGAACGTGTCGGCGAGTGCCTCGTAGAGCGCCGTCGGGCAGACCAGCCGCGACACCTCGTAGGCGACGATCGACGCCGTGATGAGCGGCAGGGTGAAGAAGCGCGCCGCGGTCATCTCGACCAGGATCGCGGCTGCGGTGATCGGGCTCTGCACGACGCCGCAGAAGAAGGTGACCATGAAGAGCAGCACGGTCTCCTGCCGCGTGAGGACCGTGATGTACGGGGCGGCGAGGTCGCCGAGCGCCGCTCCGCTGGTGAGGCTCGGGTCGAACAGGCCGCCGGGGATGCCGCTCACCAGCGTGAGGAAGCTCGCCGCCGCGTGCGTCGGCAGGAACCACCACGGCAGCGTGCCGCCTTCCATCAGCACCTGCTTCGCTTCCGGATAGCCGCTGCCGTACGACATGCCGTTCGACAGCATGCCGAGCGCGCCGAGCCCGAGGCCGAGGACGAGGGCCGCGAGCGCCGGGCTGCCCGCGTAGATGCGCGCATAGCGCGGCGTCACCTCGAGGAGTGCCCGCGAGAACGCGCCGCCGAGGAGCCCGCCCGCGACGCCGATCACCGGTACGACGAGCCACTGCTCGACGCTCGGCAGCTCGACGTCGATGGCGCCGTAGAACAGGTAGTCGCCGAGCGCCGCGATCGAGACCAGGCACGCGACGATCGCGGTGCGCACGACCATGCTCGCGTTCGCCTTCTCGAAGGAGCGTCCGATCTCCTCGAAGGCGAAGATGATGCCGGCGATCGGTGCGTTGAACGCGGCCGCGATGCCGGCGGCACCGCCCGCGAGGATCAGGCCGCGCTCGATGTGGTACCGCGGAAAGACCGCCCAGCGGCGCGACAGGTACATGAAGCACGCACCGACGTGCACCGACGGTCCCTCGCGGCCGATCGTCGGCCCGAGGCACAGCGCGCACAGCAGCAGCAGGATCTTGCCGAACGCGACGCGCGGCGAGAGCACGCGCGCGCGCGCCGGGCACTCGCCGATCTTCAGCGCCGCGATCGCCTGCGGGATGCCGGTTCCCTCGGTGCCGGGAAAGAAGCGGTCGCGGACCTGGCAGAGGAACACCATGCCGAGCGACACCATCGTGAACGGCAGCCACGGCGAGATCGCGTGCGCCTGCCCGACGAGACCCGCGCCGTAGTCGTCGGCGTAGTTGAAGAGCAGCGCGCCGCTGCCCGAGAGCAGGGCGGCGACGAGCCAAACCATCTGCCGCCGCACGAGGCTCGACGCCCCGCCGCCGCCGCCGGACGCGACGGATCCGCCCGCGCCCGGGTCGCTCTGCGGTGCTGCGTCGCTCACGGCCGGCGGTTCAGCCGCGGCGCAGCTTCCGGTAGCGCCGGATCAGCGTGTTGGTGGAGCTGTCGTGGTCGAGCTTCGGTGCGTCCGGCGACTCGAGCTGCGGCACGATGCGCTGCGCGAGGACCTTGCCGAGCTCGACGCCCCACTGGTCGAACGAGTTGATCTGCCAGATCCAGCCCTGCGTGAACACCTTGTGCTCGTAGAGCGCGATCAGCTGCCCGAGGACGTGCGGCGTCAGCTCGCGCTTAACGAGGATCGTGTTGGTCGGGTGGTTGCCGCGGAACGTCCGGTGCGGCACCTGGAACGCGGCCACGCCTTCCTTCGCGACCTCCTCCGAGGTCTTGCCGAAGGCGAGCGCCTCGGTCTGGGCAAAGAAGTTCGCCATCAGCAGATCGTGGTGGCGGCCGAGGTCGTTGTTCGGCCTCGCGAAGCCGATGAAATCGGCCGGGATCATCTTCGTGCCCTGGTGGATCAGCTGGTAGTATGCGTGCTGCCCGTTGGTGCCCGGCGTGCCCCAGACGATCGGTCCGGTCTGGTAGTCGGTGATCGGCCGGCCGTGGCGGTCGGTCGACTTGCCGTTGCTCTCCATGTCGAGCTGCTCGATGTATGCCGACAGCCGGTCGAGGTACTGCGAGTACGGAAGAATCGCGACGGTCTCGGCGCCGAAGAAGTCGTCGTACCAGAGGCCGATCAAGCCGAGCGTCATCGGCAGGTTCTTCTCCGGAGGCGCCGTCCGGAAGTGCTCGTCCATCACGCGGAAGCCGGCGAGCATGTCGCGGAAGGCGTCGCCGCCGATCGCGAGCATCAGCGAGAGGCCGATCGCGGAGTCGTAGCTGTAGCGGCCGCCGACCCAGTCCCAGAACTCGAACATGTTGTCGGTGTCGATGCCGAACCTCGCGACCTCCTTCGCGTTGGTCGACACGGCGACGAAGTGCCTGGCGACCGCCTTCTCGTCCTTCAGCTTCGCGAGCACCCACTCGCGCGCCGAGTGTGCGTTGGTCAGCGTCTCGAGCGTGGTGAAGGTCTTCGACGAGATGATGAACAGCGTCTCCTCGGGGTCGAAGTCGTGCACCGCCTCGACGAAGTCGGTGCCGTCGACGTTGGAGACGAAGCGGAACTGCATGTCGCGCTGGCTGAACTGGCGGAGCGCGTCGTACGCCATCGCGGGGCCGAGGTCGGAGCCGCCGATGCCGATGTTGACGACGTTCCGGATGCGCTTGCCGGTGTGGCCTTTCCACCCACCGCTGCGCACGCGCTCGGCGAACGCCGCCATCCGGTCGAGCACCGCGTGCACCGCGGGCACGACGTTCTCGCCGTCGACGACGATCTTCGCGTTGCGCGGCGCGCGCAGCGCCACGTGCAGGACGGCTCGATTCTCGGTGATGTTGATCTTCTCGCCGGCGAACATCGCGCGGATGCCGTCGCGTACTTTGGCGCGCTCGGCGAGCGCGTAGAGCAGCTTCAGAGTCTCGGCGGTCAGGCGGTTCTTCGAGAAGTCGAAGTAGAGATCGCCCGTCTCGAGGACCATCTTCTTCCCGCGCTGCGGGTCGTCGGCGAAGAGCTTCCGCAGGTGCAGCTTCTCGACCTTCGCCTTGTGCCGGGCGAGCGCCTGCCACTCGCGCAGCTCGGTGGGGCGGTGCGGTGCGGCCGGCGCCTTCGCGGCGCCTCCGCTCGCGCGTCCGGCCCTGGCCACCGGCCGTGCCGCGGCCTTCCTCGCGACCGTCGTGCCGGCGGCCTTCTTCGCCCGTACCTTCCCCGTGCTCCGCTTCGCCATCGCGTGTCCCCTTCCCCAGCCACCACGTGGGCTCGCGCCGGGATACCACCATCGTCCGGACGGGCCAAGGCTGGGCGCGGAGATGCGGAACGACGAGAATGCCGCCCCGGACGTTGGCAACGGGCTGCGTTCGATCCATACGGATCCAGATGCGTACGACGCTCGAGATCGATCGCGAGCTTCTGGAGAGGGCGAAGCGACTGACGGGCATCACGAAAGATGCCCCCTGCTGCACGCCGGGCTCGAGGCGCTGATCGCGCGCGAGAGCGCGCGCCGTCTTGCGGCGCTCGGCGGCACCGAACCCGCGCTGCGCCGGACGCGCCGTCGCCGCCGGGACTAGGATCTCGCGCCGGCCCCGCTCATCGGCTCACGAGTCGTGCGTCGCGTCCGCGTGCGCTGCGGCGAGCAGCGCCTGCACCGCGAGGTGGGCATCGAGCGGCGTGCCGTCCCTGCGCGGGGACGCGGTGGTCGCATCGATCGCGACACCGCGGGCGGCGTGTGCGGCGCGCGTGGTGTGCGACGCGGACGCGGCTGCGCCCGTGTCGCGTCGGCGATCCGCTTCGCCGTGCCAACGTCCCGCGAGCGCCACGTGATCGACGTGCACGACCTGCTCGACGGTGTAGCCGCGCCGGAGCCGATCGATGATCAGCTGCGTGCGCAAGGGCGACTTCGACGACGCTGGGGATTTCAGGTCCGGCAGAACGGCCCGGCGCGAGCGTCGTCAGCGGACAGCTTGCCCGGATCGCACCGGCGGCGTACGAGACTGGACGGAGCCTTGCGGTGCCGACGATCAGCACCTTCTACGGCATTTTGATCCAGATGTTCTGGAACGAGCACGCGCCGCCTCATTTCCACGCTCTGTATGGCGAGGACGAGGCGCTGATCGACCTGCGAGATCTGCGCGTGATGCGCGGGTCGTTGCCACGCCGCGCCATGGCGATGGTACTCGAGTGGGCCGCGGATCATCGCGACGAGTTGATGGAGGACTGGGACCTGTGCAGACGACTGCAGCCCCCGGCACCGATCGAGCCTCTGAAGTAGCTCCCCCGATCCGGC
>Ga0172362_10002235_pt1 | contig 16839 bp, 16 predicted proteins | sample LakKivs1_kivu2a2_FD_114534 | JGI IMG/M metagenome (GOLD analysis project Ga0172362, IMG submission 114534) | Sediment microbial communities from Lake Kivu, Rwanda - Sediment s1_kivu2a2 | ecosystem: Environmental > Aquatic > Freshwater > Lake > Sediment | place: Rwanda: Western Province, Lake...
GAACAGTACAAGCTGGAATTTGTATAGTTTCTCTTGTACGGGGATTCAATCCAGTTCTTGCTTTTCTTTTAGACACCTGAAAGGTACCAAAACCAACTAAAGATACTTTATCACCTTTTACCAATACATCAGTTATAGATTTCTGCATAGCATCTATAACGATTGCGATATCCTTTTTTGATAAATCCGTTTTACTGCTTATAGCATCTACTAACTCCGCTTTATTCATTTTTTCTCTCTCCTTTCATATTTCTAAATTAAAAAATATTTTTTTCTATAAATTTAAAATGCGCCCCGCCCAATGAGTATTACTCTCATTGAATTAATTATATTATTTATTTTATATTTGACAGGTACAATATTTTATATTCTTTTTATAATAAGTTTTTCTAAAATAATAAGAAATTAATTAATTTAATTTCTAATAACTAAACATTATTATATACTTTTTGTATAAACTTTAATACATTTTAGCTATATTATTTTTACAAATTTCAAAAATATTTTTATTTATTCTAACATTCCATATATATTTTTAGTATTTCATTAAGAAAATCAAGTGTCTCCAGTTCCAGCAAATTTTCTAAGCATAAGTATATTAATAAGTATATTATATAAATTTTTAATAGTTCCAAGATTTTTACTCTTATACCGGGAAAGTATTTCTTTTATCCTCTTATTCATATTAATCACTTCCTTACATCTCCTTAAAATTTTTATAAAATTATATGTATAGAGAGATTACCATAAAATTTATACCTATGCAGTAAAAATTTTGTTGAAATTTTATTAAAATAATTGTGCTTTTATTATATTGTGTATTTACATAAAAATATCATTGGTATATAATTACAATCTAATATCATGAAATAATTTAATAGAAAACCATTTTATGACTCAAGCAAGTACAGGATCCAACAATTATAAATTTAATAATGTTCAAAATAACACTAGCAAAATCACTAGTAAAATTAATGTTGTGTTCAAATCTATTTTATTACTGTTGTTGTTTCTGTGCGTACTAATAAGCTTCCCATCAATGGTTTACCCAGACTGCAAATCTCCGTTTATAATACCCATAGAGGGTGAGATTATAACAGGATTCAGGCAAAGCTACCTGGATACAGATAAGCAGAGGTTTTTAAAACATACAGGAATTGATATAAAAGGAAAATATGGACAGAAGGTAGCTGCAGCCGGAAATGGTATAGTAAGCTATATTGGCTTTTCACCTACAGGAGGGAGGACACTGGTAATAAAGCATAATCAAAAAATTAGGACTACCTATCTTAATTTAATGCAAATCTATGTATCCACCGGCACCTATGTTAAACAGGGAGAAATTATTGCTGCTATTGGCGCAGATGATGACCCTTCAAATTCCCAGTGTCATCTCCATTTTGGTGTAATATATGATAAAAAATACCTTGATCCGGAAGATTTATTAAAAATAAACTATAGCAGCATCTCAAAATTCCTTTATTTGAAATATCTCCCATCTGATTTTAAGCTTGATTATGGTAACAATACCCATAAATAGAAAATTAGCCATAAAAATTAAAGTAGAATCAATACAATCTCAATTATCTATTAGACTGGATATTTTAAATTTTGATGAATCTGAAGGAATTAAGGTTGAATATTATTGGTTATTAGTAAAAAAATTATTTATTATTAAAATATACCTGTATATTCTTTATCTCTTCATTTATCTTGCTATCAATTTCTTCCTTACCCACTCCAAATTCAATTATATTAAAAGTGAGTTTGATCTTCTCAAAAGTTTTTCTTAAGATACCGTTAATTTTCGGCTTTTGGGCTATATCTAAAATACTTAACTGCAGATAATCCTCTCCATCAGTGGTTGAAATAAACTTCATATGACCTAATTTCGTACAGCCATTTTTTTTAAGAAAATCAACAATATTTTTGGCAATTTCTCCTATTTTCTTAACAAAATCTTCTTTGGTTATAGGATTTGATGAAGTTATTATTACTCTTTTGGTTAGAACTACTGAGCTGCCGGTATTCATAGAATCTTAAATTTTTAATATTTTATAATAAAATAATTATATTTCAGATTTAGGAAACTAATATTAACACAACTTAATATTATGTCAAAGTATTTTAAATTAACTTTTATTCTTCAGAGCTGAAATTAACTGACAACATATTTTACTTATTAACATTCGTACTTTTCAACCTACTTATTTATGGGTTGCAATCCCAAAGCAATCTTCTGCAGCTTCCATAACTGCCTCCGAAAGCGTAGGGTGTGAATGAACAGTTAATGCAAGGTCTACTTTTTTAATACCCATATTATAAAAAACTCCTTTCTTCCGGTCACCTATAAACAGAAATAATTATGATCATTAATATGGTAAAATAAATTAATCAATTATATTATACAAAATTATGGAAACCTCAAAACAAAAAACTTCAGCCGGAATTAATAAAATAATAAATAGCCTTAAGAACCATAATACATATAAAAATATTCTAAGTTTTGATCTGGGTCTCATTTCTTATAATGAGGCTTACAATCTACAAACAAAACTTTTTGAACTGATAAAATTAAAAGATAACCCTGGTTTAATACTGCTGCTTGAACATTATCCGGTTATAACAATAGGAAGCAATAGGAATACCAGTAACTTACTGGTAAGCAGGGAAGAGCTCCAGCAGCAAGGTATAGAACTGGTACAATCTACCCGCGGTGGTGATATAACCCTACATACCCCGGGCCAGATTGTCTGTTATATAATTTTTAATCTGGCTCTAATAAAAAAAGATTTACCTTTTTTTGTCTATAATCTTGAGGAGGTTATAATAGATATGCTTGCCAGTTATAATATTCAGGGAACAAGAATAGATAGGCATAGGGGAATATTTGTTAACAATTTTAAAATAGCGTCAATTGGCCTGAAAATTAAAAAATGGACTACATTTCACGGGTTTTCAATAAATGTGAACAACGATTTAAAATATTTTGACAACATAATAGCCTGCGGCTTAAAAGATTATCCCCAGACCTCAATAAAAGAAATTTTAAAGAAAACCATTCCTATCTATGATGTCAAAGAACAACTGCTGGATAGCTTTGGTAATATTTTTAAAATCCCTGTGTTGAGAATTATATAATTGTTCTAAAAATGCTGACTACCTTTTTTTAATGTTGTTATTACCATTATCTTTTTTCAACACAGCATATACTTCTTTTATCACTTTTAGAGGTTCTCTAAATAGTCTCCTGGGAAGAAAGGGCATCAGTGTTGCCACTGCTTTTTTCATATCTTCGGTCATTCTATGCGGCTTGGTTAAAATTCTATTTATAAAATCCTCGGCAAAAACAGTTCTCAAGTGGCGTCTATCAATTTCTATTCTCTTGCCGCAGCTATCACAGGCTACGCTCCGCAGGTAATTTTCTATATAATGCACTGTATGTGGTGATTCTTTATTACAATTGACACAAAACAGTACTATTTTTGCTTCTTTGTCTTTCATTTCTAAAAATTACTCCACTAAAATTTACAAATTTAATTAACCAATTCTGCCGGATTCTCTATTAGTTCCACTATTCTCCGCAGAAATTTGGCTCCTATCATTCCATCAATTATCCTGTGATCACATGAAACAGAAAGATCTATAAAGGATTCTGGCTTAATCTTCCCATTTACTACTGCAGGCTCAGTATATATTTCTCCAACAGCAAGTATAGCTGCCTGGGGAGGATTTATTATGGGTGAAAAAGACCTTATACCATACATTCCTAAATTGGTTACTGTAAATGTACCGTTTGAGATCTCCTCCAGGCTGAGCCTCCCATCTCTTGCTTTACCAATAAGTTCAATTCTTTTTTTTGCAATACCGGTAATTCCCAGCTTGTCACAGTCAAAGATAATGGGAACTATAAGTCCTCCTTCCAATGAAACCGCCACACCTATATTCACATCATCATATATTATATAGTTTCCATCAGAAAAAGTTGAATTTACTTCTAAATTCTCCCTTAGTGCGACTGCCGTTGATTTTAATATAAAATCAGTATAAGTTATTTCAATCCCGTATTTTTCGAGTATCTTTTCTTTGAATTTTTCCCTTAAGTCTATAAGCTGAGTGGCATCAGCCTTTGCATTTAAAACTATGTGTGGAATATTTGACTTGGAATAACTCATACGCTCGGCTATTACTTTCCTTATACCCTCAAGCGGGCTTGATGATTTTACGGTAATACCTTTTGTTGTTACGGGTGCTGCTTCTTCTCCCAGCGCTTTTCCTTTCTTTTTAGAATAAGCTATTATGTCTTCTTTTACTATTCTTCCCCCGGGGCCTGAGCCTGCAATTCTTTCTGACTTGTAATCTATACCTATCTCTTTTGCAGTTTTTCTTGCCAGAGGTGATATTTTAACTCCTTCACCGGAAATCCCGGGAACCTCTTTAACTTTTTCAGCTGCTTCTTCAGCTTTTTTTACTTCTACTTTTTTTTTATCTTCAGCTGCCAATTCCGATTCAGCTTGAGGAATTTCTTCATCTCTTTCACCAATATATGCTATCACTTCAGTTACAGGGACTTCTTCTCCTTCAGTTCTTAATATTTTTCTTAAAATACCTGAATTATATGACTCCACCTCAAGAGTTACCTTATCAGTCATAACTTCAAAAAGTACTTCTCCAATTTCTACTTTATCTCCTTCTTTTTTATGCCATTTTTCAATTTTGCCAGACTCCATGGTAAGCCCTAATTTAGGCATAATAACTTCATGCATCACTTAACCCTCCAATATAATAAAAATTTGACCTATCAGTTATAAAATTTATATGTTTTTATTATGATTACATTTAATATTACTTACTAATCGATAAAAATCCGCTCACATTAGTTACCGTTTATAATAACATACAGAAATCCAATAAAATACTAAGTTTTATTTAAGAGATTTAAAATCCCTTTTTCAATCCTGCTGGCACCGGGAATCATTTCCTGTTCGAGTACCAAACTATATGGAACCGGACAATTTCTCCCGGCAACTCTTACGACAGGAGCATCCAGCCAGTTAAATCCTTTCTCAGATACCTGCGCAGAAACTTCACCCATAAAACCTCCAAAAATTGGCGCCTCCTCCACACACAGGAGCCTGCCTGTCTTTTTGATTGAATCTAGTATAATATCAATATCAAGAGGTCTGAGTGTTCTTATATCTATTACCTCACATTCAATACCCTTCTCCTGTGAAAGTTTTTCGGCTGCTTCCAGTGATTTTTGGACCATATAAGAAGTAGCAGCTACACTTATATCGCTGCCCTCTCTTTTGACGTCACCTTTCCCCAGTGGAATTTCGTACATCTGGCGAGGAACATTTTGAATACATTTTTTATTATTATAAAGCAACTTGTGCTCTATAAAAATTACTGGATTATCATCATTTATTGATGAGACAAGAAGCCCTTTTGCATCATATGGACAGGAGGGCATAACAACCTTCAAGCCCGGGATGTGGGCAACAAGTGCTTCGAGGCTCTGTGAATGCTGAGCAGCAGCGCCGGTTCCGCCGCCCCCTGCAGTTCTGATTACAAGAGGCACTTTAGCTTTCCCTCCAAACATATACCTTATTTTAGCAGCCTGGTTTGCAATTTGATCCATAGCTATGGTTATAAAATCCGAAAACATTATCTCGGCTATTGGTCTCATCCCGGTAACTGCGCTTCCGGTTGCAACTCCTATTATGGCTTCTTCAGAAATCGGAGTGTTTATTATCCTCTCTTTTCCAAACTCCTCCAGCATTCCCACGGTCACACCAAATGCTCCCCCATATTCTGCTATGTCTTCTCCTATGAGGTATACATTACTGTCTTCCCTCATCTTCTGCTGCATCGCTTCTCTTATTGCTTCAAGATATGTTAGTTCTCTCATCGCAGTAAAAATATCTCCACAAATTATAAATTAGTAATGACATTTTCAGGCATAAACATCATCTTCAACTTCTGAAGGTTCCGGAAAAGGGCTCTCCCTGGCAAATTTTGCAGCTTCTTCTATTTGACTTATTGCTTCTTTTTCCAAATCCCTGTCTTCCTTTTCGGTTAATATCTTCTGGTCAATTAAAATTTTCTTATACCTTTCTATGGGGTCCCTTTCCACCCACTGTTTTATTTCCTCCTTAGTTCTATAAACCTGAGCGTCGCTTTTAGAATGACCCATCCACCTGTATGTCAGACTTTCAATTAAAACAGGACCTCTTCCAGCCCTGCACTCGCCTGTAAAATGTGAAACTGCATTGAACACCTCAACAAGATTATTCCCATCAATAGTAAGCCCCTCTATGCCGTAAGCACATTTTCTATCCGATATTTTTTCTATATTAAATGCTTCCTTTACCGATGTTGACATACCGTAGACATTATTCTCACAGAGGTAAATTATGGGAAGATCCCATATGGAAGCCATATTAATGGAACCATGAAATATTCCCTGATTGGCCGCGCCGTCTCCAAAGAAACATACCACAATTTTCCCATTCTTTTTCATCTTGCAGGTAAGTGCTGCCCCTGTGGCAATACCAATACTTCCTCCCACTACTCCATTTGCGCCAAGATTTCCTGAACCTACATCAGCTATATGCATTGACCCGCCTTTGCCCTTGCAATACCCTGTCTTTTTGCCCAATAGCTCTGCCATCATTATATTCAGGTCTGCGCCTTTCGCAATACAATGGCCATGACCTCTATGAGTTGAAGTGATGTAATCATCATCATTTATGGCATAAATTGCCCCAACAGCAGTTGCCTCTTCACCGATATATAGATGACACGTACCATGAATCATCCCCCTTATAATAAACTGCTCGGTTTCATTCTCAAAATGCCTTATCTCGTACATTTTCCTTAGCATTTCTATTTTTATACTGTCATCCAGCTCGCTAAATTTATCTTCCATTCTATATCCATCAATATTTATATAAGGCTTTTTAGCTTTTGAATCGTTACACATAACTTACCTCGTATTAACTTATCCTGAAATTTATCCTGAATTAATAATATTTTCTGCTGTTTCTTCGTCAGTAAACAGAATGTTAATCAGGCCGCCCCTTAAAGCGCCAAGAATAACCTTTAATTTTCTCCTGCCAAAAGCAACCCCTATAACATTTTTAACTTTTTTTAATCTATCAGGTGAAATTCTTACAATTCTCTCATCTATCCTATTTGGAACATGATTACCATATTCATTTATAAAAATAAGATTAACATCCCCTACTACTCCTAAACTATCCAGATATTTAAATTCCTCTAAGCTGAAACAGCCTGTTTTGATTAATGTAGAATCTGGACCTATGTCACTTAAACCTACCAGAGCAGTATCAATTTTTTCAGATAACTTGATTATTTCACTGGTATTACTGTCATTTTCCACAATCTCCCTTATCTCTTTACTATCCAGGATAGCCGGAGAATGTATTATATAACTTATGCCGCCAAGTCTATCTGCAATATTCTTAGCAACAGAATTGGTATGCACCCCTGTTCCTATTTTACCAAGACCTCCAATAATTGGCACTACTTTGATATCAGACTTACCGCTTACATTAATATAATCTGATATTCCCTTAAGTGAGCTTCCCCAGCCAATTCCTAAATAGCTTCCACCGGCCAATATCCTTTCAAATAAATTATTCAATGGGCCTGCCATCATCTTTAGTATTTCTTCTTTATTATCAAGAGTAGCTACAACAATGCATTCCTTTATCTTAAAACTTTTTTCTATTCTATATTCAAGATTGGAATAATCCTCTTCCGGTAAGTTTATTTTTATTTCTACAATCTTATCTTTCCTTGCCTCATCTAAATATCTGGAAACCTTCGTTCTTGAAATATTTAATCTACCAGCAATCTCCTGCTGGGTTAATCTTTCTGAATAATAAAGTCTTGCAATCTTAGATAAGAATTTTTTTCTTTCTATACTATCCATAATTTATTTTTAAAAAAGAAATTGCACAATTGTGCGATAGTTGAACATTGGTTTAATATTATATAAAAAAAAATTAAAAATTTCAAGGTTCCGGGAACAATTTGGTGCTGTTATTCTGCGATATTGTCACCTCTAAGTTATTCAGGGAAAATGTCACCTATGAATACAAGAGAGGAAATATATCACATGACAAAAAAAGACATAGCAAGACCTTCAGTAGTAAAATGCATAAAACAGAGCATAAACAAACAGAATTAAAACAAAAGTTTCTGAGTTTATCTTGTTAATAGAACAATGTAATATTCACAGTGATTATTTATTCAATCTATTTTCACCTTTAAAATCATTGATCTAATTCAAAAATTATCATATCCCAGCAATTTAAAATAGGAACCTCAAATCTAATACTTTCTCCTTTTTTCCCCTTAAAAAGCTTAAAATCAAGGCTCTTGGATTTTGGATCAAAATCCGGAGAGGTAAATAGAATTTTTTTCACCTTCTCCTGTATAAGAGCTTCTATTTTGATATTACAAATAGACTCAACTTTCTCAACTCTAAGAGTGTTCCATTGTGTATTCAATATACTTAGAAAATTTATCAGACTTACTACTTTATATCGAGGCATTTCTCTATAGATAACCCATATGGTATTTGGTCTAGCTATTGATGAATATGGATAATCTATAATCTTGAATTCATCATCTATTCCTCCTGAAACATATAAAGAAACATCCTTGAGTCTATAGTCGAATAGAAAATTTTCGTAGCGAACTATAAAGTCCCAATAGTATTGAAACACCTTAACGAAGTCTGATCTGAGTCTAATATAGGCAGGATAATATCCATCAGTAATAACACAATTTTTTTCCCCTAATAAGAGATGGAAAGCACCATTGGCATGAATAGAGGAAAAAGTGAGAAGAGTAGCTCTTTCGGCAGCTGAAATTTGAGTGTTATCTGCATCATTGAATATTGACATATATGCTGCCAGAATGATCTGCTTAGCTGGAGCAAATATTCTTGCTCTGGTTATTAATTCCTTAAGACTCTGGTAAGTGTCATGAGGGGGCCATACTTCAATGTACACCACATCTTGATCAGAATTAGCTAAAGTATCTAGGGGCCAACCATTCACCGCATTAAATATTATCTTCACATTAGATTTAATTCTTGAGAGCATTTTTTTACAATCAGTAATGAACTCATAAAATAACTTAGACATATTCACTAACTTTTTTTTATTCCCTAGATGAGAGTAAGCGACTTTTGGGAAACCATATTGGTCTAAATGTATCCCATTAAAATCGAACTCTCTTAGAGCCTTCACAAACTCTTTCAGAATATGGTCATGCCATCCACATCCTCTGGAGATGTTCATAATAAAAATCAGATCCTCCAAACCAAATATTCTGTTATCATTGGTATAAAGTGCCCAATCTGGATGTTCTTTTACAAACTCTTCCTCTGCACCATAAACCGCTCCATAAGCTATTGCTCCCATGCCATAACGCTTAACTTCCTTAATTTTTCTGCGTAAGGTATTAACAGAAAGTCTTCTATCACACATGATCTTAATGTTTCTGGAATTCCAACTATTTTTTTGGCGTAAAGTACAATCAGAAAGCTTTTCTCCTAAAGCATCGACATATTCTTCTCTAGAAGGAATTAGGTCGTGATGCCGGTACATCCAATCATAAAACTGAATACAGTTTATATGAAACTTTTTAAGACTTTTTATTCGCTCCTCTGTATCAGTCTCAGATTTGTTAAAATCACATAGAAATCCATAGCGTGGGGCCAATGTCCAATCTTCTAATATATCAAAAGCAGTAGATTTAGTATCCAAAATAATTCCATTCTGGTCTTTTAGAATTGCATCTACTCCGCAACCTAAGAATTTTTTACGTTTAGGAGAAAATTTAAACAGTAGCTTTTTGTGTTCCCCAGGCATTAAATACATATTACATTCTTCCAAATGCATTTGCTTATCCAACCATAAGACACTGATACCTAAGATCACATGAGCCATTTCAGCAGAAGAATTAACTATCTCAATTTCTATATATATAGATTCTCCAGGTTTAAAAAATGATTTAGAAGGCGTTATATCAACAATCTCCACTGTTTTAGATTTACCATCAATGAATTTATTCTGCTTCTTTTGCTCTATAGATTTACAGAGAATAATGTAAAGAGCATGGGACCATAAAAGAGGCTTGGCTACTTCTCCCCATTTCAGTTGCCATTTCACGTAGTCCTTCGGAAAGCTTAGAGAATGCTGTACCTGCTCTGGCAACTGTCCAAATTCGTCAGCCTGTTGTTCTATCCACTTTTTTATTTTATGAGCCTTTTCGTACTCCTCAATCTGTACATAATACCACCCAAGCCATGCAGTTAGAATTATCCACTCACCTCCTCCATAGAAAGAGTCTCCTTTATATCTGTGTAAACCACCACTCTTAACCCTCAAATCCTTCTCAATTTTCTCTACAGTATTCTTAATAAGAGGATGTGATGGCTTTAGTATCTCAAAAGGTGTTGATAACCATAAGAGACTGGCATCCACTTCATCGGACTCTAAAAACTTAATTAAATGTCCATCTTTGACTCCAGGTTTCAACACAAATCCTTTAATATTCTGAGTTATCTTCTCCAATTTTTTATTGTTTAGAAAGTAATTTATATTAGACAGACCTCCATAGATACTAGCTAGAGTAGAAATGTGAATCTTATCACCAAACTCCTCCCAGCAATCATAGCAGGGATGATCCCACAAAAGAGAGAGATAACGTATGACTAGATCAATACCACAGAAACCTTTAACTAGTACTTCTCTACTGCCTCCAAGCTTTACATGCTGGGCAACACCCCACAAAAATGTTCCGAAACCATCTAACTGAAAGGTAGGCCAGTCATTGTGACTTTCTGACATGTCTACACCATAGCGAGTGTGAAGAAGGTCATCAGGAGACAAATCTACCCCTTTTTGCAATTTTTCCTCAACACACTCTACCTTTTCCCTATACCGTTCTATTGTTTTAGCACACCAGAGATAAAACCTCTCCGTATTAGTATGACTGCCCACCAGATCTAGAGCATAAGCTGAATATGTACCATCTCTAAACCAGCAATATTTATAGACTTTAAAGTTTGGTGAAGCAATAAAAGCACCAGAAGGGCTTTGGTATTTTTTCAATATTTCTATACTTTTCTCAAACAAATAATTCATAATTTTTTTCCTTTTTCTTACAAATTTATTATATTTTTATTATTATTAACTATAGGATTTTTTAATCTGATATTTATTCAAGCTATTTTACCTTTGGTCTTCTTTACAAACAAATACATTATCACTTTAGACCACTTGTAATTAAACCCTGGATAAAATACCTTTGGAAAATTACAAATACAATAATAACTGGAATCGAAGCTACTGTCGTTGCAGCAAATAATAATCCCCACTGGGTGAGATACTGGCTCTGGAAAAGAGCTATAGCTACAGGCAACGTGCGCCGAGAGGCTTCTTTTATAGCCACATGAGCCCATGGAAACTCATCCCAAGCATAAAGGAAAGTAAAAATAGCTACTACAGCCAGTCCTGGTTTTGATAAAGGCAAGATTATCTTTCTAAAGATAACCCAACGAGTCCCACCATCCACCAAAACTGCCTCTTCAAGTTCCCTTGGTATAGTCTCAAAGAAACTTCTCAAGAGAAAAGTCTGCATGGAAAGAGTAATTGATACATATACTACTATCAACCCCCATAGATTATCAAGCAGGTGCAAATTTTTAGCAATAATGAATTGAGGAATTATAAGCATTACTGGTGGTATCATCATACCAAGAAGGAGAATATAGAAAAATACTTCTTTCCCAGGGAATCGCATTCGAGAAAATGCATAAGCCATAAGAGAAGATATAAATATAGTTGAGATAGTTGTTGCTGTCGCTACAAAAAGACTGTTTAAGAAGTTGCGACCAAATAAATCCTTCCCAAGTGCTTTGATATAATTTTCCAGAGTAGGATCTCGAGGTATTAATCTAGGTGGATATTCAAAAGTGTAAATCTGACTTTTAAAAGATACAGATATCATATATATAAAAGGAATAAGGGTAATTACTACACCACAAATAAGCAATATATAGGCAATAATACGAAACATTCTTTCTTCTTTTGTTATTAACATCTTTTCAATATTCCACCTTTCTTCGCAAAAGTTTTATCTGTATTACACTTACCATAAAAATAAAAGCAGCAAGGAGATAACTGATGGCAGATCCATAACCAAAATCTAGATAAGTAAAGGTTTTTTTATACATAAGTGTTAATATAAAGTGAGACAAATCCAGAGGATTACCGCCTTTAGTCATAAGTAGACCCGATATATATACATTAAACCCACCTATCGTTAGAACCACTATCAAAAATACCAAAGTAGGCCGAAGGAGAGGAAGAGTAATTTTAGTAATTTTGTGCCAGATTCCTGCCCCGTCAATGACCGCGGCTTCATAAAGATCAGGAGGAATGTTTTGTAAAGCAGCTAAAAGAATAATTGCAGACCACCCTACTCCCTTCCATATCCCCAGTAGATTCAAGGGTATCATTACCAGAATAGGATTGGCTAGCCACACTATCTTGTTATCTACTAAATGTAATATATCCTTTAATATAAAATTGACTAGCCCAGCCTGACTACCAAAAAGATACTCAAAAAGAAAAGTTACAATAACCCATGAACTAATTACAGGAATATAATAAGCGACCCTAAAAAAGGTACGCCCTTTTATCTTCTGGTCCACAAGGATAGCTACTATCAAAGCAAACAAAATCTGTCCTGGTACTGTTATTAAAGCATAAACAATAGTGTTTAAAGCCGCTCTTATGAAAATAGGATCATTTATAACCCTAACATAATTACTAAAACCTAAAAACTTACTAGCTGCGGTATCAACAATATTCCACTTATAGAAGCTCATACGCAAAGAGTAGATCAGTGGAAAAAGTATAAAGGTGAAAAAGAGACCCATACCTGGAAGAAGTAAAAGATAAGCTCCTTTCGAGCTTAAAATTTTCTTTAAAAAGCTTTTATCTAAAATCTTATTCTTAACTTCCATTATTGTCCTTGAATCAACTATAATCAATTGTCTGGAGAAGCTTAGAGCTTCTCCAGACAATTTTCTTCTCTTTCTTATCCTTCCTTTATTCTTCTATAATTAATCCGTTTATCTCCTCTGCAGCATCATCAAGAGCTTGCTGAACAGTCTTTTCGTCTCTCAACATGTACTGATAAGCATTATTTATAGCATTATCCATCTCTGCCCATTTAGGATGAGGAACACGAGCTTTGGCAGTTTTTAGTTGTTCCATGAAAACGTCATAATATTCCGGTAACCTCTCATTTCCTTGGACAGTGGACAAAGTAGGCATAGTTCCTGCCTCACCCATAGTTAACTGAGATTCCTCGGAAAGCAAAAATTTTGCCCATACCATAGCTTCATCCTTATTCTGCGAACCTTCAAAAATGACTACATTTTCACCACCAACTACAGAACTGGTAGTTACATCAGGTCCTCTTGGAACCAACGCAAAGTTAACCTCAAAATCTGGGTAATCAGAATTAAGAATCGGTTGTGCCCATGGTCCCTCAATTATCATAGCATATTTACCAGTAGCAAGACCTTCAAAAACACCTATTCCTCCACCACCAAGAAGCAAAGGAGAAAGAGATCCATCTCTATACATATCCACAAGCACCTGGTAGGCTGCTACACTCTTTTCCCCATTAATATATCCTGTTGCGGTAGTAATCTCAGAATCAGTAACCTCTCCACCCATGGCATAGAAGATGGAAGCTGGAGCCCAAAAATATGTCCCACCCATTGCGTAACCGTATATTTCTTCATCAGGATTAGAGAGCACAGCAGCATCCTCTACAAATTCATCTATAGTTTCTGGGGGTCCGGAAAGGCCAGCTTCCTCAAACATCTGCTTATTCCATACCAGAATCTGCGTGCATGTATTCTGCGGAAGACCGTAGTAATGTCCTTTCCAGAAGTTAGTTGAGGTAGGACCTGGATATGTGTTGGCAATAATTTCATCAAACCCTTCCATCTCTTCATCCAAAGCTACCAGTGCTCCCATTTCAGCAAGCTCAGGAACCCAGATTATATCCAGCCTAGCAGTATCTGGGACAACTCCACCGGCAATCCCAGTTAGGAGAGCAGGTTTGAAATCATCATAAGCCATTCGTGTCGGCTCTATTTTGATGTTGGGGTATTGCTCTTCAAATATTTCAATTACTTTATTCAGAGCCACCTCCTCAGCATCACCCATAGTATGCCAATAAGTGACAGTAATCTCCTCAACTATGGCTTCTTCTTCCTCTGCTACTTCTTCTACTACTGGGACTTCTTCTACTGCTGCTTCTTTCTTGCAACTAGTAATGAATATCATACCAGTAATCAGCATTATTACTATCAAAAAAATAGTCAATCTTTTCAATTTCATCTCCTTTCTTAGATGTCTTATCTATTACTCATTTTAATACTTAACTTTGTTAATCTCTATAGAACCACCTCCCCCTACTCCAATAACTTATTTCACTAAATAAAGTAAGTTTAACAAAAAAAATTATTGGTGTCAAATTCGTAAATTTTTCCTTTTATCTAGATAACGTAACTCTTAACTTTCCCCTCTCATAAATAAGTGCTGGTGCCTTAAATATCTCTTCTATTACTAAGCTAGCTGCTCCTCTTGCCCATGCATCATCTCCCAAAGGTTCAATTATTAATTCGGTAACATTCGTAATAGAAGGAAAACAATTTTCTCGGAATGCTGCGATCATAGGATCAGTAAGTAACTCCCCTGCCCTCAAACCTTCCCCACTAACAATTACTCTCTGCGGATTAATTATGTTAACAAGATTAGCTATACCTATTCCTAAATAAGTTCCTGCGCTGTGGTAAATTCGCTTAGCAAGATTATCTCCTGCTTTTGCCGCTTGTATTATATCCCTAATAGTTATTTCTTTGCCCTGGCATAATATTCTCTTTAGATCGCTCATCTCACCTAAAGCTATGGCTTCTGTTACTCTACGAACTATAGCAGGTTCGGCTGCAAGAGCTTCCAGGCAGCCTCTTTTACCACATTCACAAATAGGACCATCTCCTGTTACCTTGATATGTCCAAATTCACCAGTAGCACCCGAGTAACCATAATAAAGATTCCCATTCGTTACTACTCCGCAACCTATTCCACTTCCTACCGTTACAACTACAAAGTCAGCTACACTACTACCAGCACCAAACCATTTCTCAGCAACAGTTAAGGTATTAACATCGTTATTAATAATCACACAGATTCCTAACGTCTCTTCCAGAATTTTTCCTAGTGGTATATCTCTCCACCCCAAAACCCCAGAGTATCTGCATACACCAGACATTTTATCCACATGCCCTGGTATACCTAAACCAAGCCCTAAAATTTTTTCTTTTTTTAACCCAGAGTCAGCTACAATTATTTCATAGGACTCAGCCAACTTTTCAACCAAAGATTCTATGCTATTCTTGGAATCAAAATATAGCTCCTTTTTATATAAAATGTCTGCTCCTAAGTTAGTCAGAGCGACAGAAATAAGTTTTTCAGACAGCTTGATACCAACAACATAATAGCCATTATAATTTATTTTAAATAATACAGGTTTTCTTCCTCCACTGGATTCTCCCTCCCCAATCTCACATACAAGATCCGCTTCAATAAGGTAATTCGTTATTTTACAAACAGTAGCAAGGCTTAAGTTGACCTTTTGAGCAATAGTTGTTCTAGAAACCGGTCCATAATTCTTAATAAGATTCAATATATTGACGGTATTTATTTTTAAAATAAGTTCCCTATTTCCAGGAATAACATTCATCTTCTAAAAAACCTTTACTTTTTATTACTTCTAATTTGTGCATTTAATCAATAATTAACTTTGTTTACTAAACAAACAATGTGAACATTAAATGAATATAAAGAAATTGTCAATTTCTTCAAAACCCTCGTTGTCGTTTAGTTATATTATCATCTCTAAACAGGCTAGAGAAAATTTTACCTATTATGATAAGAAGGAAACATATCACATTACAGTAAGAATAGTAGAATCTGTCATTAAAAACAAAAATATTTTTATTTGCTACAAAGCTTTTTAACTATATAAATTATGATTAGTTTGACCACATCGGTTTTTAAATAATGATGGGCACTTCCATCAAATAGTACTCTGATATTTGCTGCAAATTCCATACTTTTCTCATCAAAAATCATAAGAACAGGAAACATTTTAAACGGGTAAATAACTGAACCAAATTTAAATTGATCATATTTTTCTCCGCCAATTTCAAATGTCTTTTTTAGAAACCCCTCACCATTATTTTCATATTCTTTAATCAAAGGTTCCAGTACTTTAGGTATTGTTTGACAGTAAAAAAGCCCTCCAGGAAGTTCCCTGTAAGATATCCAACTAGCGGCAGGCGGGGTCCCATCCGCATTAAGTAAATAATGTAAAATAAGAGAGGATGAGTACATATCTAAAGGTTCTTCTTTGTCTGATCCCCCACTTTTAAGGAAATAGATTTTCTTTTTATTTAAATCCACTATGATTTCTTTTTTAAAAAAACTTAATTTAATCCTTTTATTGTCCATTAGCCTGCAATTTGCACGACTTACAATACTGCCCATGTCCCTGCTTGTTAATTCTTCAAACATTTTATTATAAATGCTCACAAAATTTTCCTTACTCCTACTAACTGTTTCAAAAGATAGATTGGTATTAAAATCATTCATAACAGTTCCCTTCATTTTATATCAAATAGTAAGTATAATATAACATCATTAAAAA
>Ga0172362_10002237_pt1 | contig 16833 bp, 6 predicted proteins | sample LakKivs1_kivu2a2_FD_114534 | JGI IMG/M metagenome (GOLD analysis project Ga0172362, IMG submission 114534) | Sediment microbial communities from Lake Kivu, Rwanda - Sediment s1_kivu2a2 | ecosystem: Environmental > Aquatic > Freshwater > Lake > Sediment | place: Rwanda: Western Province, Lake...
AGGTACTGGTTTCATAAGCGTCGCGTTCTTCGGGGGTCACTTCTATAACGCTTGCCCAGTTCAAATGACCGTAAAAACTAAAAATTCTGCTATCTAAAATATGACGCTTGTATCCTCCATTGACAATATAAACTTTATAATCGCCTTGCGCCCTGATTAAAGAACCATCGCCAATAGCCCCACGTTTATATTCATACCCGCTGGCAAAAACACTACTTTGGCCATCGGGATTTTTTATCCAAACATTCACCAGCCCGACTTCATGAGAAGGAACAATCACATTTAAAGAAGTATTGCTTACAAAATCAACATTTGAAGATTTAGTTCCGCCAAAATGAACCTCAATTCCTGGCTGAAAATTTCCCCCCTTGATTGTAACCAAGTTTCCACCGCCAAACGGCCCGAAAGATGGAGTAATGCTGGTAATTACCGGCTGATTCACCGTAATCGTTGAGGCTTTTAAGGTGAAAGATGTAAAGGGGTCATTATTGGTAAAATCCGTTGTTTTTGAATGGTTGACCGGCACTACCAAAATAGATTCGATATCTTTGGAAAAATTAAAAATATAAGAAATCCCGATCTGATTTTCGAGATTCATGAAATTCAACTCATATTTGCCATCTTTGTAATGAATCATGTAGGGTATTTTGAAATTAGCATTCGGGTCAAAACTCTTAAACTCAATTTTTAAAGCAACGGAATTATTCTGGTTGGATAAACTATTTTTAAGAAGATACCAACGAGGCGACCAATCTTTAACGCTTTCGGAAAAACTGACAAAACCATAAGAATAAAAATTATTTACCATCGGAGAAATGTGAATGCTTTTAAGGTTGGAGTTGGTGTAACCGTACTTTCCACCCTTGCCTATGGCCAAACTATTATAATAATTAGCCAAGCTCCAATTAGTAAATACTTCATCAAAATCCTCGGAATAGCCGACGTCTTTTAGGGCTTTATTAATGCTGGCCATTCCGACTAAATTATTTTTGGACATGGAAGAAAATATATTTTCGCCAAATTGATTGGCCAAATAATGAACGAAAAGATTAATCACTCCATAGTCACCCGCTGCTCCCTTCCATTCACCTAAAGAATCATACTGATTATCCAAAAAATTTTTCACTCTTGCTTCTAGCAGACTCCCCAAATAAGGACTGTTATAACCGAGAAAATTATAAGCATACTCACTTCGCATCTCATTAAGCCAAACATCTTCCTTGGTTCCGTTCAATCTTTCTTTTTGATTCCAATTAATTAAATGCTGAAATTCATGAGCAATGAAATCTTTCATATTTCTGTCAAAAATAAAATCTGCATTTACATGAATCATTTCTCTCTCATTGGAACGAACGCACTGGGTGCGGCTATATTCATCGCAAGAATTAAAATAACCGCCGGTATCCTGTTTAAGTTTTGTCATCAAAATCACAATCCTGGAATTATTATCAATTCCCGGATCCCAAGCGCCGCCAAAAAATTCAGTTAATTTTGGATAAATGATTTTATCAAACTCGCTGGCCAAATTTAAAATATTCATTTCAGCCTGGTTCCTTTCACGGGGGCTTAAGGAATTCCACCAATTGTCTTCCGTATAAAAATAGCTCTTGCCACCGATATAACGAAGAGTGGTAACAACTTCTGTTCTTCCGTTATAATCATAAGTTGAATCAACGTTAAAAGTTTTACTTTGACCCAGAGAATCAGCAAACGAACTCGGAACGAAAAAGAAAAATAAAATTACTGAAACAATCGAAATTTTTATAATACTTTTTCTCATAATATAAATACTACCACAAAATACAAATCTATTAAACTTTGATATTACCTTTATTTTTGTTATACTGAAATTGCCGGCGGACTAGCACCCACATAAGACGTAGCTTTGGGGTATTAACTTCCGCTGGCATAAAAGAATTACAGTATTGTTGCTGTAATTCTTTTATTAAAGTAAGAAACCTCCGACAAAAGCCAGGAGGTTCCCTACCGACGTAGATGGAGTCCCCGCTAAGCGGGGTCACCCACATTGGTATCTTAGCAAATTAAATTATAAATGTCAATACCTTGGACTAAATTTCTTGTTCCAAATCTTCCTCGGATTCTTCTTCAAAATTCTCATCCTGTTCTTTTTTAATAAACACTTCCCTGGGTTTTGCTCCGTCAATTGGACCGATTACGCCCCGCTCTTCCAATATATCCAACAGTCTGGCTGCCCGGGCATAACCTATTTGCAAGCGCCTTTGTAAATAGGATGCCGAGGCCTTGCCAGCCTGAATCACCAACTCTTTGGCATCTTCATAAAGAGAATCGTCGCCGCTAAATCCGGTTCCGCCAAAAAGAGTTCTTTTTTCCGGCGACGGCGTAATCACTTCTTCGCTGTATTCAGCGGTTTTTTCGCCCTTGATAAATTTAACCACATTTTTCACCTCTTTGTCAGAAGCATAAACTCCCTGGATGCGCCTTGGATGAGCGGTTTCTCCGGAAAGAAAAAGCATATCGCCATTGCCTAACAATTTTTCAGATCCAGCCGCATCTAATATTGTTCGGGAATCAACTTGAGAAGCAACCTGAAAAGCAATTCTTGAGGTAATATTTGCTTTAATCAGGCCGGTAATCACTTCAACTGATGGCCTTTGAGTAGAAATTATTAAATGGATTCCCACTGCTCTGGACATTTGAGCAAGACGAATAATTGCTCCTTCTACCTCGCGGCCAAAAGCAGCCATAATATCAGCCAACTCATCAATAACAATAACGATATAGGGCAAAATTTCAAATTTTTTCTCTTTCGAGGCCAAAGAATTATATGAAAAAATATTTCTTACCTTGACTTCTGCCAAAAGTTCATACCGCCTCTCCATTTCACCGATCGCCCATTTTAAGGCATTGACTGTTTTATTTAAATCAACGATTACCGGAGTAAGTAAATGAGGTATGTCGTTATAAATGGGAAGCTCTACCCTTTTGGGATCTACTAAAATAAATTTCAATTCTTCCGGTGTTTTTTGATAAAGCAAAGTAAGTATTGTCGAATTGATACAAATGCTCTTCCCGCTGCCGGTGGCACCGGCAATTAAAAGATGGGGCATCCTTGATAAATCCGCCCAAACCGGATTACCGGCAACGTCCCTTCCTAGGGCTAAATTCAAACGAGAAAGATCTTTTCTCAAATCAATTCCCTCCAAGAGATTTCTTAGCCGGACTAAAGTGACTGCTTTGTTGGGAACTTCGATGCCGACCAAAGACCGACCGGGAATAGGTGCCTCGATTCTGATAGGATGAGCAGCCAAGGCCAAAGATAAATCCCGGTGAAGAGCGGTGATGCTCGATAATTTTATTCCGCTTGCCGGCCGCAGAGTATACTGGGTTACGGTTGGTCCGATATTTACTTCTCCCATTTCTACTTCGATGCCAAAATTTTCCAAAGTTTTTTGAATAATGCCGGCATTAATTCTGATATCACCGCTTGAAGGAGAACCCTTATCTTTTTCCAATAATTCCAAAGGCGGAAACTTATAGTCGGAAATAGGTGGATGAGAAAGAGGGATGGAAATCGTTTCTCTTTCTTCTTTACTCAATGGCTTAACTTTAAACCGTGGCTTTGGTAAAAGTTTTTTTAAGATATTGCCAAAACCGCCCTTGTCAGAAGATTCTTCGGCTTCGATTATTTCTTCCAAATCATCAGCATAAGCCAATTCTTCCTCTCTCTCTTTCGCGGTTTTTCTTAAGGGAATATTGAAAGCGATAAGGATTGATATTAAAATAAGGGCCAAAAACACAATAAAAGAAGCCCATTTGCCCAATAGATATAAAAATGGCCAGCTAATTATATAACCGATATAGCCACCCCCCTCCTCTTCGGGAATAAGAACATGAACCAGGCTTAAAAATCCTAAAATAAAAATTACTGCTCCCAAGGCAACAGAAAGATAAACGTTTTTGTGAATATATCGAATGATGATAAATCCCGCTGCAACCAAAACAATGGGGATCAAAAACATTCCTCTGCCCAAAAGAAAGTTTGCATACTTATAAAAACCCGCGCCGAATCTTCCCGCCCATCCTCCAAAACTTAAAGCAATTAAAATCGCCAGAGTAAAAAGGGCAATAACCACAATACCTCTTTTGGTTTCAAGGTCAAGATTAAAAATTTCTTTTTTATTTTTATTTTCCGGCTCTCGCCCAGAATGCTTCCTGGACCGGCCCGGCCTTCGTCTTCTCATATAATTTATAATACCACAAAATTTTGTATTCAAAAACCCCGCAACGGCGGGGTAAAACTATTTTTAATTTTTAATTTTTAATTTTTTTTAATCCTGTCCCAGCCGGGATTAATTTTCCAATAATCACATTCTCTTTCAGTCCTCTTAAAACATCTATTTTTCCTTCGATTGCGGCATTAATCAAAACCCTAACCGTCTCCTGAAAAGAAGCAGCTGACAAGAAACTTTCAGTAGTTAAAGCAACTTTGGTAATGCCCAAAAGAAGAGTTTGGCAAGTAGCTAATTTTCCTCCTTTTTTCTTGGCTTTATCATTTTCTACGAGATATCTATCCTTTTCCAGAACAACCCCGGGCAATAACTCAGTATCTCCCGGATCTTTTACTCTTGCCCGAGAGAACATCTGTCTAACTATCATCTCGATATGTTTATCGTTTATTCCTCCTCCCTGGGAAGAATAGATATTTTGAACTTCTCGCAAAATATATCTCTGGACATTTTCATGGCCGGTAAGACTAAATAATTCTTTCAAATCCAGCGGGCCCTCGCAAAGCTGCTGACCCTTCTTGACCATATCGCCCTGCTTTACCCAAAGACCGGTACGAAGAGGTATCACATATTCTTTTTTTATTTTTTTGACTGCAATTATAATAACGTTCTGCTTGCCTTTTTCTTTAATATCGACAACTTTTCCATCAACTTCCGAAAGCGCCGCTCTTCCCTTGGGTGGTCTAGCTTCAAAAATTTCTTCGACTCTCTGTAAGCCCTGGGTAATATCAGCTCCGCCGGCGATTCCTCCGGTATGAAAAGTTCTCATCGTAAGTTGGGTGCCCGGTTCGCCGATAGCTTGAGCCGTCACAATGCCGACGGCTTCTCCCATTTCAACAAGCTTGTTTCTCCCCAAATCATAGCCATAACATTTCCTGCAAAGACCAAATCTGGTCTTACAACTTATAACCGAACGAACCTTAATTTTATCCAACTCAATCTCATCAATTTTTTTAGCTGCCAGTTTATCAATTAACTCTCCTCGCTTCACTAATATTTTTTTGCTCTTAGGATCACGAATCTCCTCTAATGATACGCGCCCAATAATTCGAGAAGCCAAAGAAATTCCCAGGTCTTTAGTGTCCTCTCTGTAAATAAATATTCCTTCTTTATCGCCGCAATCTTCTTCGCGAATGATTACGTCTTGAGCAACATCAATCAGGCGTCTAGTTAAATATCCTGCAACAGCAGTTCGAAGAGCTGTATCCGAAGTGCCTTTTCGGGCTCCGTGAGTAGATATAAAGTATTCCAAAACATTTAATCCTTCTTTCAGGCTGCTCTTCACGGGCAATTCGATTATTTCCGAGGCCGGGTTAATCACCAAGCCCTTCATACCAACTATCTGAATCGGCTGAGCCCAAGATCCTCGGGAGCCGGAATTAAAAATAGTATACACTGGTCCGCTGGTGTCTAATGATCGAGGAATTATATCGGCTATCTCACGCTTGGTCTTGTCCCATATTTCAATAATCCTAACACGTCTTTCCTGTTTGGTAAGAAGACCCTGCTGATATTGTTTTCTAATTTCGTCTTCCTCTTGCTCCGCTTTAGCGAGGAGTTTGGGTTTAATTTTTGGAACATTTAAATCATACAGACCCATGCTAATTCCCGATCTGGTGACAAAGTAAAATCCCAAGTCTTTTATTTTATCCAGGGTTTCAGCCGCTATTTCGGTGCCGAATTTTTCTATTAAATCATCGACTAAACGACCAAGGACTTTCCGATTCAATTCCTGGTTTACGAATTCAAAGCCTTCGGGCAAAATATCATTAAATAAAATGCGGCCAATACAGGTTTCAACTAATTCATTACCTAAACGAAGTTTAATTTTGGCCTTAGGATTTACCGCACCAAATTGATAAGCTAAAATTGCCTCCCCCGAATTGGCAAATATCTTGCCCTCCCCTTTTGCTCCCTCCTGAATCCTGGTCATAAAATAACATCCCAAGACTATGTCTTTAGTAGGAACAACAATCGACTCACCTGTTGCCGGTTTGAATAGATTTTTAGAAGAAAGCATAATCTCACGAGCCTCTTTTTGAGCATCTTCAGACAATGGAACGTGAACTGCCATCTGGTCTCCGTCAAAATCAGCATTGAAAGCCATACAAACCATAGGATGAATTTGAATGGCATGCCCCTCAATCAAAAGCGGCTTAAAAGCCTGGACCCCGAGCCGATGAAGAGTGGGAGCTCGATTCAAAAGAACGCATCGATCCTGAATTACCTCTTCTAACATTGCCCAAACCTCATCTATGCCCTCTTCAATCAACCTTCCGGCTCCTCTGACATTATAGGCGATTTCGTTCTCAATCAATTTTCGGATGACAAACGGCTTGAAAAGTTCAAGGGCCATTTTCTTAGGAATGCCGCACTGATGGAGCTTCAGTTCCGGACCGACTACAATTACCGAACGGCCGGAATAGTCAACTCTTTTTCCCAAAAGATTTTGTCGGAATCTTCCCTGCTTGCCCTTAAGCATGTCAGCCAAAGATTTCAGCTGTCTTTTCTGTCCGGTGGATGCAACGACCACACCCTGACCGCGTCTCGCTGAATTGTCAATTAAGGCATCGACTGCTTCCTGAAGCATTCTCTTTTCGTTTCGACAAATAACCTCGGGCGCATTAAGCTCCATCAATCTCTTTAATCGATTATTCCTGTTTATAACCCGGCGATAAAGATCATTGACGTCCGAGGTGGCAAATCTTCCTCCGTCAAGCTGAACCATGGGGCGAAGATCCGGGGGCATAACCGGAAGTATGGTCAAAAACATCCATTCTGGTCGAATACCAGAACCCTGCATTCTTTTAACCAATCTTAACTGCCTTAAGGCTTTTCTTCTTTGAGACGGTGATACTTTTTTTGTTTTTTCCTCCAAATCTTTTACAATCTTATCGAGATCGGCTTCTTTGACTATGTCTCTTAGGGCATCGGCTCCGATGCCTGCCTCGAAAATATGGCCATACTTCATACTCATTTCACGATAAGACATTTCGGACAAAATTTGATTTTTATGTAATTTTTTAATCTCGTCTTTTGTTCTATCCCGAAGCACTCTTAAATTTTCTCCTTCTTTTTTGTCCTTTGTGGATTTTGATTTTGTTTTGTATTCTTTATCAATTTCTTTCAATACTTGCGCCTTGGCCTCTTCATCAACTTTGGTAACAATATAGGCGCCAAAATAAATCACTTTTTCCAAGCTTTGAAACGGTACGTCGAAAAAAAGACCTATCTTAGAGGGCACGCCCCGTAAAAACCAAATGTGAGAAACTGGAGTGGCTAGTCTGATATGACCCATTCTTTCTCTTCTTACCGAAGACTTGGTAACTTCTACGCCGCATCTGTCACAAACTATTCCCTTATATCGAATACGCTTATATTTGCCGCAATAGCATTCCCAATCTCTCTCTGGCCCGAAAATCTTTTCGCAAAATAAACCATCTTTTTCCGCTCTTTGGGTGCGATAATTTATCGTCTCTGGCTTGGTGACTTCGCCGCGAGACCATTTCAATATTTCTTCTGGCCCAGCCAATCTCAGTTGGATTGCGTCAAAATCTTCTAATTTTTTTAGTTCTTGTTCCATTTTATTTTTTCTTTTTAATCTCTTTTTTCTCTTCTATCTGGCGCGGTGGAACGGACTTTAATAAATTAACGGAAAATCCCAGTGACTTCAGTTCGTTTACCAAAACCTGAAAAGCGGCTGGGATATTGGGGCCTTTGATTGGATGGCCCTTGATAATCGCATCATAAGTACTGGCTCGGCCAAGAACATCATCCGATTTTATGGTCAGCATTTCTTGTAAAGTATGTGCAGCTCCATATCCTTCAAGGGCCCACACCTCCATTTCGCCAAATCTCTGTCCGCCAAATTGAGCCTTGCCGCCCAATGGCTGTTGAGTAATCAAAGAATAAGGGCCGATTGATCGCATGTGAATTTTGTCTTCAACCAAGTGAATCAATTTCATCATATAAATATAGCCAACAACGACTTTTTGCATAAATGATTCGCCCGTTCTGCCATCATACAGCATAACTTTTCCATTGTCCGGTAATCCGGCCCTGATTAATTCTTTCTTAATTTCATCTTCGGTTACTCCGGAAAAAGGAGGGCTATAAGTTTTATAGCCTAAACGTTGAGCTGCCCATCCCAGATGAGTCTCGGAAACTTGTCCAATATTCATTCGAGAAGCAACTCCCAATGGATTTAAAATCATCTCTATCGGGGTGCCATCTTCCAGATATGGCATTTCTTCTTCGGGAAGGATTTTTGAAATAACTCCTTTATTACCATGACGACCAGCCAACTTATCGCCAACGGAAATTTTCCTAAATTGAGCCACCTCAACCTGAATCGTTTTTATTACGCCGGTAGGAAGTTTATCGCCTTTTTCTCTAGAAAATAATTTTATTCCAATAACTCGCCCCCTTTTACCGTGAGGGAGGGTCAAAGAAACGTCTTTCACGTCACGAGCCTTCTCGCCAAAAATCGCTCTAAGCAATCTCTCTTCTGCCGTAAGCTCGACTTCTCCTTTCGGAGAAATTTTTCCCACTAAAATATCGCCTGGCCCAACTTCGGCTCCGATTCTAACTATTCCTTCTTCATCCAAGTCTTTCAAGCGCTCTTCTCCGACATTTGGAATATCAGGGGTAGTAATTTCCGGGCCAAGTTTAGTATCCCTAACATCGCAGGTGAACTCCTCGATATGAATGGAACTGAAACGATCATCTTTAACCACTCTCTCAGAAAGTATGACTGCATCCTCGAAATTTGCTCCAGCCCAAGGTAAAAATGCAACCAGGACATTCTGTCCTAAAGCCAGTTCTCCTTTATCGGTTGAAGCACCATCGGCCAAAACATCGCCCTCGCTAACCTGCTGGCCCTTATAAACTATTGGCCGCTGATTAATGCAGGTATACTGATTGGATCGGGTAAAACTATGAAGCCAATAAGTAGTCTTCAAAAAGTCGGGAGAAACCTCCATCAATCCTCCCAGCTTCTTTTTGGATTTTTTAGATTGAGAAAGAAAGCTAACTCCTCCTTGCAATCTAAATTTATTCAGATTTATTTTCTTTGAATGCTGTATAGCAACGTGGTCGGAATCTACTTCTATCACCCGCCCCTTATCATGCGCCAATGTTACCTGGCCGGAATCTTGAGCGGCCTTATTCTCAATTCCTGTTCCAACCAATGGTGCTTCCGGATTAACCAAAGAAACGGCCTGACGTTGCATATTGCTCCCCATTAAGGCCCGATTGGCATCGTCTTGTTCCAAAAACGGAATAAGGGCAGTTGCTATGGAAACACATTGGTAGGGCGAAATATCAATATAATCAACTCTGTCCCTGCTGGCGATCCCCGGCTCTCCTTTGATTCTTGCTTCAACGCGGGAGTTTGCAAACACATTATGACTATCTAATGGCTCGCCGGCATGGGCAATAATATATTTCTGTTCCTCGCTGGCATCAAAATATACAATTTCCTTGGTCACTCTTCCATTTTTCACTTTTCGATAAGGGGTTTCGATAAAACCATACTGATTAATTCTGGCATAGGTGGCTAAATGACCAACCAGTCCGATATTCGGACCTTCGGGAGTTTGAATCGGACAAATTCGTCCATAGTGACTCGAATGAACATCTCTCACTTCAAATCCCGCGCGTTCTCTCGCCAGACCCCCTGGCCCCATGGCAGAAAGCCGGCGCTTATGCTCGAGTTCTGCCAAAGGATTAACCTGATCCATAAATTGAGATAACTGTGATGAGGTGAAAAACTCCTTGACTATAGCAATCAAGGGTCGAGAATTAATAAGCTGGGCAGGAGTTAAAGTATAAATATCAAAAGTCGACATTCTGTCCCGAATAATACGCTCCATTCTGACAAGCCCCAATCTAAGTTTATTTTGCAGAAGCTCGCCCAATGGTTTTACCCGCCTATTCCCCAAATGATCAATATCATCGCCAACAGCATCAGGATCGTTGTTTAATTTAATAATCTCTTTAATTATCAGAATCAGATCTTCGAGATGCAAAATTCGATGTTCCTTAACAAGGGGGAATTTAAGGCCCAGGCGTTGATTCATCTTAAATCTTCCGACTTCTGCCAAATCATAACGATCAAAATTAAAAAACATGTTTTCAATCAATTGCTTGGCATTATCAACCACAGCCAAATCGCCCGGCCTGATTCTCTTATAGACCTCAATTAATCCATCGGCCTGATTTTTGGACGGATCCCGCTTAAGAGTTTCCTCAATATATTTTACATTCGGATTATTATCAACGTCTTTAAACTGACTAATAATTTCCTCGTCATTTTCTATGCCGAAAACTCGAATCAGGGCAGTAACAGGAACTTTTCTCTTTCTATCGATTTTAACCGAAATTGCGCCGTTAAAATCAGTCTCAAATTCGAGCCAGGCCCCACGATTCGGTATAACCTTGGCTCCGTGCAATTTTTTGCCTCGGATGTATCCGCATGTAAAAAAAACACCCGGGGATCTTATGAGTTGAGAAACTACTACTCTCTCTACTCCGTTTACAACAAAAGTTCCCCTGGGCGTTATCAACGGGAAATCTGTCAAAAAGATTTCCTGTTCTTTTATCTCTTTAGTTTTTTTGTTATTAAGTTTTAATTTAACCCGAAGAGCGGCCTCATAAGAAAGGCCGTATTTCTTTGCTTCGGCCTCATTATGCTTTGGCTCGTCCAAAAAATAATTTTCAAAACTTAATTCTAAATCCTTGCCGCTGTAATCTTTGATTGGCGAGACTTCATCAAAAAGCTCCCGTAGTCCCTGGTTTAAAAACCATTGATAACTATCGAGCTGAAGTTTAATGAGAGGAGGGAGAGGATAGAGGTCTTTTGGATATTTGGAGAAATATTTTATTGCCATAATAGTAATAAAAAATAAACACTAAAAATACCCTAAATATTTCTCTCCACTATTAGGGTTAAGACTTAGAATATTAAATTTGCTATCCGGAGAAATTTAGAATGTTAGTTTAAAGCCTTAATGCTTTTTCTATGCTTTTAACTATTCTAAAAGAAGTATACCTGCCTTTATTAAAATTGTCAACCCTTATCTTTCCAATATCAATGAATTTTATTTTACTCTTTTTTAAAATCTTGTCAATCCCCAAAAGCAAATCTTCGGCTTTTTCAACTTTTTCAATGTATATCCTATCTCCATTTTTAAGATTAAGGAGTATTTCCCGCGGATTAATTTTAATATTAAGCATGGCTTTCATTTATTTCTTGCGGCTATACCCTGAATAATGCCCAAAGTAACGAAATTCATCACCATGCTGCTTCCACCATAACTGATAAAAGGCAGAGGTATCCCCATAATCGGAAATAATCCCATATTCATTCCAATATTAATAATCACCTCAAGGGACATCATTGTTGCTGCGCCAATGGCAAACAAGCGGGCAAAATTGTTGGATGAGGATAAAGAAATTTTGATTAATCTAAAAAATAAAATTCCAAACAGAATTAAAATAAAAAACGAACCCAGAAATCCCCACTCTTCGGCGATGGTAGCGAAAATAAAATCGGTGTGCTGCTCCGGCAAGAAATTAAGCTGAGATTGAGTGCCATGCCCCAGCCCGCGGCCCAACAACTTTCCCGACCCAACTGCGATAATCGATTGAATAATGTGATAACCCCGGCCCCAAGGATCAGAATGGGGATTTAAAAAAGTAAGCACCCGCTCTTTTTGATAGTCTTTTAACACGTAAAACCAACTGAATGAAACAACGATAAGACCAATAAGCAACAAGATAATCAGGTGCCGTATTCTTATTCCCGCCACAGTAACAATTGCTAGCCAAGTAAGAATTATAATTAAAATATAGCCTAGCTCCGGCTGCAATAAGAGCAAAACAAAAGGAATCAAAATATAGAGACCGGAAATAATCAGGTGCCTGAAACGAGAAACCTCAATATGGCGCAAAGAAAAATACTTCGCCAAAACCAAAATAATTGCCAACTTTATTAATTCTACCGGCTCAAAGCTCAGTTTTCCTATTCTCAGCCAGCTGGAAGCTCCTCTTATTTCACCGCCCATTACCAGAATTGTTCCAAGAAATAAAATGCCCAAAAAATAAAAACCCAAGAGAATAAAATTGTGATCTCTGAAAATTCGGTAATCGACAAAGACTAGGGCAAACATTAAAAGAAAACCGAGAATCACATAAATCAATTGCCTTGTAAAAATATTCGATGCCGTTTCTTTGCTGATGCTGTAATTAGACAAAAGCCCCACTGCCGTTAGCAATAGGACAACAATAATTAGGGACCAATCCAATTTTTTAAACTGTTCTATGCGCATCTTAGTATTCTTGGAATTTTTCTCGTTGGCCTCCGTATCTCCTCATAAAATTTTCATCCAAAAAAACATCGGTTTCCGCCATGACGTCGGCTTTAGCGACCTGACCATTAATGGGGAAAAACCAGGCGATCTCGAAATAACGACTTTCTTTGCTGAAAACAGTTTTAACTTCGGTTTTGCCAACTGCCAATATCTCAGAATTTTTATCAAACAAGACTGCAAAAATATCTATGGTATCAAAATCGTAATTGCTTCGATTCTCCAGAGTGGCGGTTACCCGGCTAAGATTTTCCGATTGTTCAAAATTTTGATTTCTAATCAATAACTCCGGCTCTTGATAATCGCTCACCTCCTGCCAAAAAACATTTAATATTTTAAATTCGGTGTTATAAACTTCCGCACTGACCAATACCTTCTGTTCGATAATATATTTTGTTTGCCGGGGCAAAATGTAGGAACTCCCCTCTTTGGAAAAAATAAGATTATCGCCGGAATCGTATAAGTTGAATGCGTAAGAAAAGGACTTGGCACCAGCGTCTTTATTCGGATTTTTTATTTTTGCGACCAGGTCGAAATAATTTTCTTGAGTTTTTATCGCTTTAACCGAGATAACTTCCAGCTCACCTTGAAGCTGCCAGGGACAGGACGAACAAGGACCGCCGCAATCGATTCCCGCTTCTCCCTGATTTTGAATGCCGTCGGAACAACTTGGCAAAACTGGCCTTAAAAACAAAAAATAAATTCCACTGGCGACAATCGCCAGAATTATCAAATATACAAAAGCAATAACAATTTGTTTCTTGAGATATCTGCTCATAGTTTGATTTTAGCAGATTTTTAAAAAAAAGAAAATAAAAAATTACAGGCACTGTAAGAGGGCGACCCCGTACAAATCGCTTCGCGATTATACGGGGCAGGCTTACTCTCTGATGTGAGGAATGCGAAGTCCCGTATCAAAATTCAAATCATTAATCTGGCGACTACCTACTTTCTCGGGACAAACCCAATATCATCGGCCTTGATGGCTTTTACTTCTGAGTTCGGAATGGGGTCAGGTAGAACACCACCAGTATAATCACCAGATCAATAACTTGAATTTTTGAATTTTTGGTACGGGAGGAACGAGTGGAACACTCCCAGTATAACCCCCTTACAGTGCCTGCAATTTAGCAATCACTAATTGCTAGTCTAGAATATAAATGTGAAAGATGATTGATTAGTACTCCTCGGCTCAAGACATTACTGTCCTTACACCTGGAGCCTATTAACCTCGTAGTCTTCGAGGAATCTACGATACCTAATTTTGAGGATGGTTTCGCGCTTATATGCTTTCAGCGCTTATCCAAACCGAACTTAGCTACCCAGCGGTGCTTTTGGCAAAGCAGCTGGTACACCAGAGGTTCGTTCATCCCGGTCCTCTCGTACTAAGGATGACCCCTCTCAAGTATCAACACCTACGGCAGATAGGGACCAACCTGTCTTGCGACGGTTTGAACCCAACTCGCGTACCCTTTTAATTGGCGAACAGCCAAACCCTTGGGACCTTCTCCAGCCCCAGGATAGGATGGGCCGACATCGAGGTGCCAAACAGGCTCGTCGATATGGACTCTTGGAACCTATTAGCCTGTTATCCCCGGGGTAGCTTTTATCTGATGATCCCCCCCAATTCTAAGAATCAGGGTCGGTTCACTAAGCTCTGCTTTCGCAACTGCGCGGCATATCCGCCTTGCAGTAAAGCCGGCTTTTGCCTTTACACTATCGCTCCGATTTCCATCCGGAGCTAGCCGACCTTAATAGACGCCTCCGTTACTTTTTAGGAGGCAAGCGCCCCACTTAAACTACCCAGCACCCACTGTCCCTCCCGTTTTGCGGGAAGTTAGACTTATCAGTTTGAAAGACGGGTATTTCACTGTCGGCTCCAGTCCGTCCGAAGGCGGACCTTCAAAGCCTCCCCGCTATTCTACGCATCCAAACTAATAAGACAATAGGAACCTATAGTAAAGCTCCCGGGGTCTTTCCGTCTTGCCGCAGGAAACCGGCATCTTCACCGGCATTGCATTTTCATCGGGCTTCTCGTTGAGACAGTCCCCCAGTCGTTACACCTTTCGTGCGGGACACAACTTACGTGCCAAGGAATTTCGCTACCTTAGGACCGTTATAGTTACGGCCGACGTTCACTAGGGCTTCGGGGTCAAGCCTTTCATCCCGCCAAAGGCGGGACAAAAAACAATTCCCGTTAACCTTCTAGCACTGGTCAGGTGTCAGTCCCTATACATCCTCTTACGAGTTAGCAGGGACCTGTGTTTTTGATAAACAGTCGCTAGGGGTCTTTTGCTGCGTCCCCCGCTAAGCGGGGGAGAGCCTTATTGCGAACTTACGGCTGCTGTTTTGCCGAGTTCCTTAACGAGTTTTCACCCGTTCACCTGAGGCTTCTCGCCTCGCCTACCGGTGTCAGTTTACGGTACGTATCCAATCTATTTAACTCTCAGAAACTTTTCTTGGAAATCTATTCACCCTAATTGCTCTATCCGTAGATAAAGCTCAATGTAAATCCAATAATACACTAGGATTACAAGACTTCGTCATTTCTTCAAAAATAGACTAGAGGGCCGGAATATTAACCGGCTGTCCATCACCCGTCCCTTTCGGGATCAAGGCTTAGGAACGCCTAACCCTTGGTTGATAATCATTGCCAAGGAAACCTAAGGCTTGCGGTGGCCCGATTTTTCATCGGGCTTGCGATTACTCATGCCAACATTCTCTCTTCCTGTCGCTCCATTCCGACTCGCGTCGCGAACTTCACTGCGACAGAAATACTCCCCTACCGAACGTAACATTTTGCAAAGCAAAATTGTACGTTCCCATATCTTCGGTATTAAGTTTAGCCTCGATAAATCTTTGGCGCGAATCCTCTAGAATAGTGAGCTATTACGCACTCTTTAAAGGATGACTGCTTCTAAGCCAACCTCCTAGTTGTAAAAGAAGATTCACTTCCTTTGGAACACTTAACTTAATTTAGAGACCTTAGATGATGGTCTGGGCTGTTTCCCTTTTGACTATGAAGCTTTGCCCCCACAGTCTGACTGCTGTTTGTTACACTCCGGTATTCGAAGTTTGATTGGAGCAGGTAGGTGTAAACCATCCTACCCCATTCAGCGCTCTACCTCCGAGGTTACCAAACAACGCTAGCCCTAAAGCTATTTCGGGGAGAACCAGCTATTACCAGGTTCGATAAGCTTTTCACTGCAAACCACAGCTCATCCGATGGTATTACACGCCCAATCGGTTCGGACCTTCCTCCGACTTTCGTCGAGAGTTCATCCTGGCCATGGTTAGCTCACCTGGCTTCGGGTCTTATGTGCACTACAAAAGTCGCGCTATTAACACTCGGTTTCCCTATGTCTCCGTCCTTTTGGACTTAGACTGCAATGCACATAAACTCGTTGGCTCGTTCTGCAAAAAGCACGCGGTCAGAACGTACACGCTTGCGCGTTACGTCCCTCCCACTCTTTGTAAGTATACGGTTTCAGGTACTATTTCATCGCCCTTACCGGGCTACTTTTCACCTTTCCCTCACGGTACTTGTTCACTATCGATCACCAGAAGTATTTAGCCTTGGCAGTTAGTTCTGCCAGTTTCCTATGAGGCGGCCACCCCATAGTACTCGAGAATAATAGTTAGGAGCATAAGACCGTTTTCGCTTACAGGACTATTACCTTCTTTGGTTCCCGTTTCCACGAGATTCAACTAACGAAGTCTTAGTTTTGTCAACTCCTCTGGGCCTGACCCGTTTGACGGGGTCGCCCCAGACACTATTACCTCACAACCCCACGTTATGCCGCAAAGCGGCATTTACGTGGTTTGAGCTCTTCCCTTTTCGCTCGCCGCTACTAAGGGAATCATCCTCCGCTAAAGCTACGGATGACAAGTAAAAATCTTAAAAATCTCTTGCAACCCGAAGCTTTAGCGAAGGGTTGTTCTTTTTTCCTTCGGCTACTGAAATGTTTTACTTCGCCGAGTTCCCTGCCCAGTCATACGACCGGGCTATTTGTGTTTATCGCACAAATAGGTTTCCCCATTCGGAAATCCTCGGATTAAAGGTTGCTAGGCACCTCCCCGAGGCTTATCGCAGCCACGCCGCGTCCTTCATCGGCTTCTGATGTCAAGGCATCCACCGTACACCCTTGAATAATCACATTTATATTTAGACTAGCAATTATTAATTGCTATTTTAT